>Ga0209542_10000770_pt1 | contig 77193 bp, 78 predicted proteins | sample RifCSPhighO2_01_FD_184028 | JGI IMG/M metagenome (GOLD analysis project Ga0209542, IMG submission 184028) | Soil microbial communities from Rifle, Colorado - Rifle CSP2_plank highO2_0.1 (SPAdes) (version 2) | ecosystem: Environmental > Terrestrial > Deep subsurface > Rock core/Sediment ...
AAGTATTCTATTACCCCTGCACAAGGTACTGTAGGCCCTCTTACGAAAACCAAACTCAACCAACTCTACGGTTCCACTACCATCTCTACCACTTTCTATCGTAACCTCACCATTGGTTCTAAAGGTGAAGATGTGAAGAAACTCCAACAGTTACTCAACACCGATATTGCTACCCGTATCTCTGCAACCGGTGCTGGTTCTCCAGGGAACGAAACGACGTACTTTGGTGCTGCTACCAGGGCTGCGGTAATCAAGTACCAAAAGAAGTACAACATCTCTCCTGCTTCTGGGTATGTGGGTCCATTGACGAGAGGGAAGTTGGAAGGGAGGTAGGGGAGGGAGAAAAGAGAAACGCATGAATTTCCCAGCTTATATGTCTCAATATTGTCATCCTGTAGGACAATGCATGTTGTCTGTGTGTTGACTTTATTCTCCTATATGCTAGGATGCTCGTACTGGTTGAATAGATCAGTGATTCTGTTTCAATCCGTGTTTCTCCTTTTTGGTTCAATGATATTTGGTCTAAAAAGAATTAACGCGCGATATTAGACGGAACTATTCGTTAGGTGGTGAGCTGGTAAGGCTCGATGTAAGATTTTTTTGAACATTCCTTACCGCAAACACTGTTTACTTATGGCAAAAACATCAACAATTGCACGCTCAGAGCGTAAACCAAAATTTAGTACACGTATCGTACGTCGTTGCTTTAAATGTGGCCGCCGTCACGGCTATATGCGTGATTTCGATCTTTGTCGCATTTGTTTCCGTGAACTTGCTAATGAAGGTAAAGTTCCTGGAATTAAGAAGTCGTCATGGTAAAGCTTATGAGCGATAAATAGAGAAGAATATAGTTTAAAAATATTTCATCGCGCATTGCTCCTAGAATTACCGTAGTAAAAAAATATGGATCATATCTCAAACATGCTTATTGGTATCAAAAATGCAGGAAACGCCGGCAAGAGTTTTTCTTCAGTACCTTTTTCGAAGATGAAGGAGGAAATCGCATCAGTGCTTTTTAAACAGGGTTACATAGCTTCATATGCAAAGAAGGGAAAAAAGATTGCAAAGACGCTCGAGATTGGCATTGCGTATGATGGCAAGAAGCCACGTGTCGTCGAGGTTGCTCGTATGTCAAAGCCATCACTTCGTTCATACATAAAGGCGTCAGAGATTAAGCCAGTTAAACATAGTTTTGGTTTGATGGTGCTCTCAACCTCAAAAGGAATTATGACAGGAGAGGAGGCAAGAAAGGCACAGGTCGGCGGTGAGGCTTTATTTAAAATCTGGTAATATTATGTCACGACTTGGAAAAAAAGGAGTAAATATCCCGACGGGAGCTAACGTCACACAGGATGGAACAACCGTTACGGTAAAAGGCCCTTTGGGCGAGCTTACGCGAGATTTCCCTGGTTCAGTAGAGATCAAAATTGATGGTTCTGAGGTATCGTTTGTCCCTAAGAATAATTCAAAAGAATCACGTGCACTCTGGGGTACCTACGCATCACACGTTCTTAATATGGTGAATGGTGTAACCAAAGCATTCGAGAAGAAACTTCTTATTGAAGGTGTTGGATACAAGGTTGAAATGCAGGGTAGTACCTTGGTGTTCAGTTTGGGTTTTTCACACAAAGTTCCTCTTGAGATTCCTAAGGATGTGAAGGCGGTGGTAGAAAAGAACACCATCACGCTCTCGTCTCCAAACAAGGAGTCTGTAGGACATTTTGCTGCAGTAATTCGTTCACACAAAAAGCCAGAACCATACAAAGGTAAAGGTATTCGTTACTCTGACGAAGTCGTTCGTCGCAAGCAGGGTAAGAAGTCCGCGTAATAATACATTTATAAACCATGACTATTAAACTTTCAAAAAACGAACAACGCCTCCGCCGTCATCGCCGTATTCGCGCAAAGGTCTCCGGTACCGCAGAGCGTCCTCGCCTCGCTATTTTCAAGTCACTCAACTACGTCTACGCGCAGATTATTGATGATACGAAGGGCGCAACACTTGTCGCAAGTTCTGATATGAGCGTAAAGGGTAAGACCAAGACCGAGCGCGCACGCCTCGCTGGTGAAGCACTTGCAAAAAGTGCAAAGGCAAAAGGAATCGCGAGTGTTGTCTTTGATCGTGGCGGATTTATTTACACAGGACGCGTTCGCTCCTTTGCTGAAGGCGCACGTGAAGGCGGTCTCGAGTTCTAACTTTATATAATTTTTTATGACAGAAACTACGACACAACAGAATACACCAAACCAAACAGCTGCTCCTTCACCTGTGCGTGGAACATCGAGTCCTCGTTCTTTTGGTGGCCCTCGTGGTGGTGCACCTCGTGGAGGCGCACGTTCTGGCGGACCTGCAGGACGCGGAGGTGGCGCACGCGGTGGCGCTCCTCGCAAAGGTGGCCCACGTGGTGGCGGTTCTTTCGAACGTGTTCGTCCCGAGTACGATAGTAAACTCATTCAGATCCGTCGCGTAACACGTGTGGTCTCTGGTGGTCGTCGTTTCTCATTTTCTGTAGCGCTCGTTGCAGGGAATCGCAAGGGTTCTGTTGGTGTTGGTATCGGCAAGGCTGCAGATACTTCACTCGCTGTTGAAAAGGCAACAAAAAATGCAAAGAAAAATATGATTAAGGTGCGCCTTACGAACGAGATGTCCATCCCTCACCGTGTTGAGGCAAAAGAAGCAAGTGCATGCGTAATGATTATGCCAGCACCAGGCCGTGGGATGGTGGCAGGAAGCTCGGTACGTAATGTCCTCGAACTCGCGGGTATTAAAAATGTAAGCGCAAAGATTCTTTCTGGTTCAAAAAATAAATTGAATAATGCTCGCGCAGCGGTTAAGGCACTTGATCAGATTCAGACAAAGAAACCAGCTAAGACTGCATAATATTCTTAGAGATTTTATTGACGCTCAACTTATACACTACTATGCAAATTCATGAAGTAACATCAAAGACACAGTTTAAGACCAAGAAGGTTGTTGGTCGTGGCGGAAAACGCGGTAAAACTGCTGGTCGTGGAACCAAAGGACAGAAGGCACGCGCAGGTCATCGCATCCGTCCTGCTATTCGTGACATCATTAAAAAGCTTCCTAAGCGCCGTGGTGAAGGTGTATCGGTTAATCGTTTCAGTACACCGTACGCTCATACAGCAACAATCTACCTTGATGTACTCAGTGCTTCATTTGGTGCAGGTGAACGCGTAACTCCTAAGGCGCTTCTCGAAAAAGAACTTATTAAGAAGAGTGGTAATAAAATTCCTGCAGTAAAAATCCTCGTACGTGGTACGATTGATAAGAAGCTCATCGTGCGCGGATGTGCAGTTTCAGAAGGGGCAAAGACAGCAATCGAAAAGTTGGGTGGTACTGTTAAGTAGTCAATTATGACAACTATCGTTCAAAAATTAAAACTTATTATCGGAGACGCAACGCTCAGAAACCGAGTACTTTTTGTTCTTGGTGCGCTTGTTATTTTCCGCTTTTTTGCGAACATCCCAATTCCAGCTGCGCTCGGACAAAATCTCACTGCACTCATTTCTCAGAATCAGGCACTTGGCTTCCTTAATCTTTTGACAGGAGGTGGCCTTTCTGCTGTTTCTCTCGTAATGCTTGGTGTTGGCCCCTACATTACCGCATCGATTATTATGCAACTTCTTACGATGATGTCGCCAAAATTTAAGGCGATGCACAGTGAGGAAGGGGAATTGGGTCGTCGTAAGTTTACTCAATATTCACGTTTACTTTCCGTTCCGCTTGCTATTACCCAAGGGTATGGACTTCTTGCGTACTTGAGCAGTCAGGGTATCCTTCCTGCACTCACACCACTTGATTACTTAATCAATGTCTCGATCGTTGTAGGAGGTTCACTTTTCCTTATGTGGATAGGCGAGCTTATATCAGAGTTCGGTATTGGAAACGGTGTTTCACTGATTATCTTTGCAGGTATCATTGCACAACTCCCTACCACATTAGGACAACTTGTTTTTACGTTTGATGTGTCACAGATTCCTTTATACTTCGGCGCTCTTGTCGCTATTCTTTTAATTGTGCTCGCGGTGGTGTATATAACCGAAGCAGAGCGTCCGGTTCCTGTTACCTATGCAAAACAGTCGCGTGGGGGAAGAACCACTGCTGGTGGAACAACATATCTTCCACTTCGTGTTAATCAGGCAGGCGTTATCCCTATCATCTTTGCGCTTTCAATACTCATTTTCCCTAACGTTATTGCAAATGCGCTTGCTTCACTCGGAAATGAATCAGTGCAAGTTATTGCAACGTTTATTAAAGATGCACTCGCAAATATTTGGGTAAATGGCATTTTGTACTTTGTCCTTGTTTTCATCTTTACGTATTTCTATACCGCTATCACCTTTGACCCTGACGCAATCGCTACCAACCTTCAAAAGAATGGCGCGTTTGTACCGGGTATTCGTCCTGGAACACATACTTCAGAATACCTTGCAAGGATTTTGACACGCCTCACACTCGTAGGTGCTGTATTCCTTGGTATCATTGCGGTGTTGCCACTCATTATGCAGGAGGTTACTAACGTGCAATCGCTTGCAGTTGGTGGTACAGGACTTCTCATCGTGGTGTCGGTAATCCTCGAACTCGTAAAGAAAGTGGATGCTCAGGTTTCAATGAGAGAATACTAATTTAATATATTGTTTACGGGGACGAAAAAAGGGAGCTATGGCTCCCTTTTTTCGTCCTCTCGGTTAATCTTCAAGGTAAAATGGGGATAGATACCATTATCATAACTTTTCTGGGTTTCAATATTACCTCATCTAATCATTTTTTGACGTCTCGGAGATTTCAGTGTTGATTCAAGATGATTCCTTGATACTCATCTTTTCAACCCATGAGTTGCTGTCATGGGGGACATCCTTGTTTATTAAAACAAAGATCGCGTTGAGATCATCAGGTTTTTCACAATAATAACCCATTTTATATATAACCCTAACGTATAAAATGCTATAGCATTTTATACGTTAGGGTTATATAGTTGAAGAATATGTGTGCGGGGACCACTTGCTCTAAAGGTTAAAAGCTAGTAAGCTGAGCATTATGGACTTACAAACAATCATCTTTATTGGACGCTCTGGTGCGGGCAAAGGGGTTCAGTCGGCGCTCCTTCAAAAATTTCTCAATGAAAAAACTCCCGACGTTCCCATAATCTATTTTGAGACTGGTCAATATTTTAGAAAGTATATGCAGAGTGGTGGATACACATGGGATCGCGCGCGGGGTACTATTGTGAAAGGAGAGCGTCAACCTGATTTTCTCGCGGTGTGGATATGGGTAAATAATTTTATAGAAAAAGTTAAAGGGGGAGAACACCTGATTTTTGATGGTACACCTCGTTCGCTCTGGGAGGCAAAAATGCTTCATACGGCACTTCCTTTTTACGAGAGGATGCGTCCTATGGTGATTCACCTAGAAATTTCGCGTGAAGAAGCTGAGAAACGTTTGCGAAATCGAGGGAGAGCTGATGATGTTGACGCTGATGCAATAGAGCGACGATTTGCGTGGTATGAGCGTGATGTAGTCCCCGCAGTTGATTTTTACCGCGAGGACACAGCGTACCGTTTTCTTGAAATTAATGGTGAACAATCACCCGAAGATGTTCATCAGGAAATCGTAGCGCGTTTGATGAGCGAGAAATAGGGAACAGGGTGATGTGTTTATGTTTGTGTCGGACTTTTCTATATTTATGAAACACGGAATGATAAAAACTCCAGAAGAGATTGCGATTTTGCGTGAGGGAGGTAAACACCTCGCGCGTATTTTGTATGCCGTAAAAGACAAGGTCGTGCCGGGTGTTTCTACGGGTTCGCTCGATGCTCTTGCAGAAAAACTTATTGAAGAATGTGGTGGTGTTCCCGCGTTTAAAAACTATACGCCTGAGGGTGCGCGCCATGCATACCCTGGGACGCTCTGTGTGTCGGTGAATGATGAGGTGGTGCATGGTATTGCTGGCGAGAAGGTTCTTAATGAGGGTGATATTATCGGTATCGATCTTGGTATGAGCTACAAAGGACTTTATGTGGATATGGCGATTACGGTTCCTGTGGGAAATGTTGATGCGCCAGCAAAAAAGCTTATGCAAGTTACCGAGAGCGCCCTCATGGTGGGTATTAATGAGGCACGTGAAGGGAAAACAGTTGGCGATATCGGATATGCTATTGAAGCGCACGTGAAGAAAAATAATTTTGTCGTCGTAGAGGAGCTTGGGGGACATGGGGTAGGGTATTCTCCACACGAAGATCCACATATTGCGAACTATGGCGAACGGGGGGAAGGGGTGAAGCTTCGTGCAGGGATGGTGCTCGCCCTTGAGCCTATCGTGAATGAAGGAACGCGGTTTGTAAAAATTCTTTCTGATGGGTACACGTTTGTGACGCGCGACCACAAACGTTCCGCACATTTTGAGCATACGATTCTTGTGACCGACGGAAATCCTGAAATTCTTACCAACGTTTCTTTTTAATATTGTAATAATAAATTTATTTATGAAATTTCAGAAAAAAGTGTTACCCAATGGGCTCAAGATGATTGTTGCTCCTATGGCAGACAACCCGACCGTAACGGTACTCGTGTTGGTGTCTGCTGGTTCGGACTATGAAGTAAAAGAAAAGAACGGCATTTCACATTTTCTTGAGCATATGTGTTTTAAAGGTACTACTACGCGCCCTAATACGAGCGATCTGTCGATAGAACTCGATGCGCTTGGGTGTCAATATAATGCGTTTACCGGCAATGAATATACGGGATACTATGCGAAAGGGAAGAGTACCGACTTTGAGCATCTTCTTGATATTGTTTCCGATCTCTATCTCAACCCATTGTTAAAAAAAGAAGAAATTGAAAAAGAAAAAGGGGTAATTGTAGACGAAATCAATATGTATGAAGACCTTCCGATGCGCAAAGTACACGATGTATGGGCAGAGCTTCTTTATGGTAATACACCTGCGGGACGTTCTATTGCGGGAACTCGTGAGATCGTACGTGGGCTTAGTCGTGAGGATATCCTTAAGTATCGTACCGCGCACTATGTCGCACGCGCAACGACGGTGATTGTAGCGGGGAATGTAACGCCGAAAAACGCATTCAAGAGTATTACAAAGCAATTCAAGGGGATTCACGCAGGAAAGAAAAGTAGTAAAGAAAAAACAAAAGAGGTGCAGAGTTCACCAAATGTCGCAACACTCTATAAAGAAACCGACCAAACTCACCTCGTTCTTGGGGTACGTTCGTTCTCGGTAAAAGATAAGAGAAATTTTGTGATGGCGGTACTTTCGGGTGTTTTGGGAAGTGGTATGTCGTCGCGTCTTTTTAGGAAACTCCGTGACGAGATGGGGGTAGGGTATTATGTGCGTGCCGAAAATTCATTGTTTACGGATCACGGACACCTTTCTGTTTCAGCAGGCGTTGCGAATGACCGCACGGAAGAAGTGGTACGCGCTATTCTCGCAGAGTTTGCGCTTTTAAAGAGTACACTCGTCGATGAATCCGAGCTCAATAAAGTAAAAGAACATCTCGTTGGACTGATGTATCTCGGGCTTGAGTCTTCTGATAGTATTGCAGAGTTCTGTGGCATCCAGGAGCTCCTTCTTGGGGAGATTAAAACACCAAAAGAAAAAGAGCGCCTTATACGCGCGGTGACCGCCGTGGATGTAAGAACGATGGCGCGTAAAATTTTCACCGACAAGAACCTCAACCTTGCGCTTATCGGACCATTTAAAGACACTACTCAGTTTAAGAAAATGTTAACGTTGGCATAGTATATTGAAATAAAAAAGCCCCGCGCAATCTCTGCGCGGGGCTTGTGTGACATTGCACATCATTTACGTTGCCTCGAGGTAGGTAATTTCTACGGTGACAGGAACTCCTTCTAATTTATCTTCCGACGAAAAACCAACCCTCCTTACCCTTAAGAGCCCACGTACAGGACTTTCGCAGGGAAACACTTCTCCATCAGGACGAGCTTCGTGCACAATGACAGCGAGGCACCGTCCATTATACCTGCTTGGAAAATCCCATCTGATATTGATGAGCTTTTCTGTTGGGGGAAGCGAAACTTCCTTGAAGGCGCCATACTCTGCGAGAATGGTCTCCTTCCTTGTTTTTTGTACCTCGACAGGTGCGTTCTGTGGAGCACGAGGCGCTGATACTTTCTTTGCAGGTTTGTTTTTGTCACCGCCTCCCTTAAACAAGTCTTTTGTCGCCGGTGTCGCCGCCAGAAGCGAAAAAATGATCATTGCGCTGATCGTGAAGATAAGCACCCTATCGATCTTTTTTCGCCATTTAGCGTCAACGAAGAGGATTACCCCGATGACAGCAAGAAGGGAGGGGAGGAATATTTTTGAATTCCACCACCACCTAAGTGCGTCCATCCAGTCCTCTCTTTTGCCGATGGCGTAGGAGAGGGTGAGGAGAAAGAGAATGAAGAGGAAGGTTGTATTCACCTGCCCGCTTCTCTTAAGAGATGAAAGAAGTTTTGGTCCCACTCCTCCAAACCCTGGTGTTGGTATTTTCCCCCCGTGCTTGATATAGAGAACGATCCCCAGCACAATAAGGAAAACGATAATTTGTATCAACATTTTCGTTACTCCTTTTTGTTTTTAAGTGCTTCTCCGAGGGCTGTTCCCATCGCCATGAGATCCTTGAATCCTTCTGATCCTACGATGATCGTTTTCTGTCCAGGGTTATTGGTGATTGCACGCGCTGTTTCGGTGGAAAGGATCACCTCGGAGGGGAGATTAAGGTCTTCTTGCATTTTCTTTAGACCTAACGTCCTTCCGTCGAGTTCAGCTTTTATCGCGAATCCCTTACCTTCACCTTCGAGAATAGCTGCTTTCTTTCCAGCCTCTGCTTTGATCACACTCGCTTTGCCAAGTGCCGTTTCCTCAGCGATCTTTTGAACGGTCTTATTAAGCTCATGTGAAAAGGAGATGTTTTTAATACGCACACTTTCGAGGACTATTCCCCATGTTGCAACGTTTGTTTGGATCTCCTCTGTTAGTTTTTTGTTGTAACTTTCGAAGTCTGCAATGACTTGAGCGGGGGTAACCTTGCCGAATTCTTCGCTCAAAACCGAAACACAGAGATCTTGAAGCTGGTTCAGTGCTTCGTCTACAGTCTTGATTACCGTAAGAAACGCGATGTAATCTGAAATACGGAACCTTACGATAGGGACTACCTCTTCAATCAGTCGCATATCAAGAGGGTCCTTTTCGAGAACGTCTTTAGGTGATCCTGTTGCAGTATCTTTTTTCTCTGGTTTTCCAAAGGGGATTCTGATCGGATGATATTTCCCCGCCGGAGGAAGACCTTCTCCTCGGTATATGTTCTCTGGATTATCGGGGAATTCCTTTTGTATGATCAGACGTGTTTCTTTGATAAGCTTGAAGAACCCAAACGGAACAAGTATGAACCCCGATGAGACTTGGTCAATGGGTCGACCAAGAAAGATCCGAGCTCCGAGCTCGGTTGGACCAACTTGATGGAGACTTACTGCAGTATAGATTACCGCAGTAAGAGCAACCGCAAGTCCCCAGTTCCATTCAAGCTCCCCTCCAATAGTACTCGTGTAAAAGGCAAAAAAAACAGAAACAACAAGAAATACAATGTAGATTATTGCGGTAATGCCCCAAAACTTTTTATTTATCTTCATCTCCCTGCCTCCCTTAGAGTTTTTATATGATGTGCAATTGTCAAAGAACGACAATTTATCCTATATATATTATAGCAAATTTATGTAAAATGTCAATAGTTCAATAAAGGTTAATGGATATTTCTTTCTTTAAGGATTTCATCAGATTATTTGTGGGCACGGGGAGATTTGAACTCCCAACCCTTGCGGGATGCGCTTCTGAGACGCACGCGTATACCAATTCCGCCACGTGCCCATATTGTATTTGTATTGAAGAGGGAAGCGTGTCTATTTTTGTGCCGAGGAGAGGACTCGGTCAAGCGCTCGCTCGTCGTCACCACGTTTTTCGCTCTCTCCCTACAGGAGCAGTACACCTTTTGGCTCTTTTGTTTCGCCTGCTCACAAAACAGCTTAAAAGGTCTTGCGGAAGCTCCACGTATTCGCTTCCTTACCTGCTTGTGCGACCCATCGAGCACGACGGGTACCCGCACTCGCTTTCGAGTCCTCTCCTCCGCCTACAAAATTTAGTTACGAAAAGCTACCACTTTTCGTTTCCAATTTTGTGCCGAGGAGAGGACTCGAACCTCCACAGGTTACCCCTTCCTAATGCCTGTTTCGCGTACGCTCAACAACGGCATTTGCGCATACGCGCACCGGATGAAAATCAAAGCAGTTTGATTTTCATTCCCGCGTCAGTTCGTCACGCGCAAAGTGCTGGGGAGAGGACTCGAACCTCCACAGGTTACCCCGACTGCTCCTAAGGCAGTTGCGTCTACCAATTTCGCCACCCCAGCACTTTAGGCGCGACTTGCGTCTACCAATTTCGCCACCTCGGCTTCTTCATAACAACTTACACTAAATAACAAGAAAAAGCGAGTTTTGAGATTGATCTGAATCTCGTTTAGTGACGTTTGTGGTCACAGATAATTTCCTCGCCGTCGCTCGGAAATTTCGCAGTCACAACTTTTTGCTCGACCGCCGTCTCGCAAAAGTCGCGACCCCTCCTCACTCGTTTTTCTTGCTAGAAAAACGAGTTCCGGCCTTGCGAAGCTCCATGTATTCGCTTCTCACCTGGCTCGCTGTTTTGTTTTGCTAAACAAAACATGCTTCGCCTTGCACAAACTAAAAATCTGCCGCAGGCGCTGTTTTTCTTTACGTTTGAATTGCTATTTTTGTGGTCACAAGTCACTAAGTCTACTCGTGCGAGTACGCACTGCGTGGACGTAAGTGCTCGCGACCCCGGCTCGTGGTTTTGTGTGCTCACAAAACATCACTGCGCCTTGCACAATGAGAAAATGGTGCGCAGGCACCATTTTCTTTTCATTGTGCACCCACCTGGACTCGAACCAGGGACCATCTCCTTAAGAGGGAGTTGCTCTACCAACTGAGCTATGGATGCAGACCTATATTCAAAGAGTATACACAAAAATAAAGATTTTGGAAGAGTTTGTGCTTTGAGTTTAATAATTAGAGGCAAGTAAGATTAACCTAAGTTTTTAAAATACACGAAATCCGTATTAGCTCCTCGGCTCGGAAGTGAGAAAGATTACTTTCTCACTTCACTCGCTCTACGTCGCTAATAATATTGCTCGTAGTTCCTGATTTGTTTAGTGGGTCAGGAGGGAATCGAACCCTCAATCCTTTCGGCGGGAAATTTTAAGTTTCCTGTGTATACCATTCCACCACTGACCCTTTTTAGGATTTTTTCTTTCGATTAAGTCCTCGATGCGTTGGTTTTAAACTGTGGCAATTTGGACAAAGAATCCGAAGATTCTCTATTCTGTTGTCTGTTCTGTCCCCATTTATATGGTCAAGCTCAACTGGGATTCTACCATCAATCGACTTTTTCGCCCAGCCACATTCTTCGCATTGTGAATTTTTTAAATTATCTTTGAAGAGTCGTCGTTTCAGCTTGTAGCTTTGGAAACGGCTATCTCTCGTAAGGATCTTATTGAGAGGTATGAGTGGCTTACCGATTCCCTTTAGTCCTTTACTCCATCCAATGCCAGTAAAGTGTTTAATATCCAGACCGTAATCTTTGACGGCATTGTTAATTTGCGCATAATTTCCTCCTGCCTCTTTTAGATTGAGTTTTTTGAGAACTTGCCGTACGCTTGTAGAGTTTTTAACAGCGACCCTCAATTGTTCTTCTGTCCAACTTCGTTTCCTCATGCATAAAAGTATACCATAATGGAAGGCATAGAGGAATACATGTACATAGTTGCCTACCTTTTTAATTAAGAAACTCAATTATATTGCAATTCTTTCTTGAGGCGTGGGCTCCTCTCGGTCACGAGTTACTAAGTGTGCTCGGGCGACTACGCCCTGTGCGCACTAAGTACTCTCGACCCGGGCTCGCTGTCGCTTTGCGACATGCTCCGCCTTTCGATTCTCGACGCAGGCAAAGCAGTTTGCCTGCTCCCACGCCAAGAAAATTCTCTAAGAATTTTCTTGAGGCGTGGGCGAGAATCGAACTCGCGCATAGGGGATTTGCAGTCCCCCGCCTTACCACTTGGCCACCACGCCGAACATTAATTTTTATAACCTAGAACCATTCTTCGCAATCAAGTTTGTATCAAAACCTAGCACTCATCTTATCCTTGATTGAGGAGCTCGTCAATTTTTTGACGATTGCGCTCACCTTCGTCAATTTTGATTTCAAGAACGGGGAGTGCGCGTAACTTTGCGTGCGTACCGATATACTCACGGAGCTCGGTACGCTTTCTTTTTGCAAATTCAAGCGCGTTTGCTTCTTCGCTGGTAGGGAAGGTAGTGATATAGATCGTTGCGCGCTTGAAGTCAGGCGAAATAGTTGCGTCGGTGATCGTGATGAGAGAACGTGGTCCTGCCTCGCGGGTAAAAAAGGTTGCCGCAAGTTCACGCAGAACCCCTCGCATTTTATCTTGTCGTTGAGAAGTCATATAGATTGATCTTATTTTTCTATCATCATAAACGCCTCGAGGGTATCGCCCGGCGCAATTTCAATCTTTGATTCAACCATGAGCCCACACTCCATGCCTTCGCTTACTTTTTTGGCAGACACTTTTGATTGTTGAAGTTCGAGCACTTTGCCACGACCGACCTCGGTATCGCGACGAAGAATTTTAACCTGCGCATCAAGCACAAGTTCTCCCTTGGTAACCTTGCCTCCGATAACCTGCTTGTGTTTCATCGCACTAAAGGTCTTGAGGACTTTCAGCGCACCAACAGTTTCTTCACTCGTGAATTTTGGTGTACGACGAACAAGCTCTTCCTCAACCCATTCAAGAAGTTCGTAAATGATCGTGAATGTTTTAATTGTAGCGCCAAAACGAAGGGCGATATCTTGTGCGCTGCGCGAAACCTGTGTATTGAAGCCGATAATGATAGCACCGGGTGCACCCGACGCAAGTTTTGCATCATTTTCACCAACAGCTCCAATTCCTGAACTGATAATTTTGAGTGCTACACGTTCTTTTTTAATCTTGCTTAACTCCTTTTCTACTGCTTCGAGGGTTCCCGCAACATCTGTTTTGATAATTATCGGTACAACAAACACTCCGCTAGGGACAGAAGATGATGCCATTTCTTTTTTTGAAGACGGGGAAGCAACATCTGTTTGATTTTCTAAACGTGCTTTCTCCATTTCTTTTTTTGTTGCATACGCACGGAATGTTGCGCCTACACGAGGAAGAATGTCAAAACCTGTAATTTGGACAGGAGAAGAAAATGTTGCTTCAGGAATTTGTTTACCAAGGAAGTTTTCAATTGCGCGTACAGGAGCGGTACTATCTTCGGCGACAATGAACATACCTTTTTTGAGGGTGCCGTTGGTGATAATGAGTGTTGCCGAGGTTCCACGAGCTGGTGCAACGTGTGATTCTACTACCACACCTTCTGCCAGTAATTTGCTATCACCGAGGAGGTTGCTCATTTCGGCAACAAGGAGAACCATGTCGAGGAGTTCAGGAATGCCGGTGCCTGCTTTTGCGGAAACAGGAACAAACGGCACATCGCCACCAAATCCTTCGAGGTAAATTTCATTTTCAGCGAGATTTTGTTTCGTGCGCTCGATATTTGCGTTTGGCTTGTCGATTTTATTAATGGCGACAATGTAAGGTATGTTCGCCTCTTTGATAGCCGAGAGTGCTTCTTTTGTCTGCTCCTTAACGCCATCTTCTGCAGAAACAACAAGAATAGCAATATCGGCAATACGAGCACCTCGTGCACGCATCTTTGAGAATGCGTGATGTCCGGGAGTATCGAGAAACGTAATACTGTCCGATTCGGCAGGAGTTTTTCCTTTGCGATAAACCTCATATGCAGAAAGATGTTGCGTGATACCGCCTGCTTCTCCTCCCACCACATTTGTTTTGCGAATGTAGTCCAAGAGTGTTGATTTTCCATGGTCAATATGCCCCATCACAACGACGATAGGAGGGCGGGGGATCAATGTTTGAGAAGTGGATTTTGTCATAATAGAAAAATTTCAAATACACACATAACATCTCGCGTGCGGCCTAAGATATTATTGGTGCTCGTTAACAACAGGATAGTTATTTCTTTGAAGCGCGCGTTACGGCTTCCTTTTCTTCTTCTGTCATTTCAAATTCAGAAGAAAAGTTTTTTACCGGTTTTGCAAAGACGCTGATGCGGTCACGTGCGTAAATGCTTGAAAGAACGGTACCGTCACCATTTTCAGAAAGAAGTGCGACGGCAAAGCTTTGATTGCCACCTTCGCCATTACCCTTGAATGCGTTGAAGCGAATTGTCTCGACACCCTGAATGCTTCGATGAAGGCGCTTTTCAATCGAGGCGATTTCTGTGTTTATAGAATCACGAAAAGTTTCAAGGGCGCGTACGTCCTTGCCGAGGGTACCAATAACATTTTCGAGACTCTCTGCGGTCTTGCCCGCAAGAAGCTTTTTTATGCGTTTTTCAAGTATATAGAGGCGCACACCCAACACAATGATAAAAAGGGTGAAAATACCAATAACAACAAGACTGTTGAGAAACGTCATATACGCACCACAATACCTTATTTTCAAGCATTTTGCAAAGTTATCGGGGTGGGCTATGATAGGAACTATGAAGAGAATATATATGGATTATGCGGCAGCAACCCCCGTTGACGAAAGGGTGGCACGGACGGTTTCTGTACTCAACAAGAAGCACTATGCCAACCCGAGTGGTCTTCACAAAGAAGGGCAGGAGACGCGCCGTGTTTTCGAGGAGGCGCGAGGTGCGGTTGCGCAGAATATGGGGGCGCACGCCGATGAAATCGTTTTTACGAGTGGCGCGACTGAGGCAAATAATATCGCGATTCAGGGGGTCGTGCGCGCTGCGCGTGCGCGCGGTATTACACGCCCTCATATCATTGTTTCAGCGATAGAGCACGCGTCTGTTCTCGAAACCGCGCGAATGCTTTCTGGAGAAGACGTGCGTGTTGAACTATTGCGCGTAGATCGTAAGGGAGTCGTGGATGTGCGTGAACTTCGTAAGATTATCACTCCTGAAACCGTGCTTGTTTCCGTGATGTATGCGAACAACGAGATCGGCACCATCCAACCTCTTCGTGAAATTGCAAAAGAAGTTCGTCATACACGGAAAATGCATGCTTCTCTTTATCCATATTTTCATACCGATGCTGCACAAGCATCCAACTATCTCGATACCAACGTTTTGCGATTGGGTGTTGACCTGATGACACTTTCGTCAGGCAAATCCTATGGTCCACGAGGTGTCGGTGTTCTTTTTGTAAAGCGTGGGGTGAACCTCGTGGCGCTTTCGTACGGCGGTGAGCATGAGCGGGGACGACGTCCAGGAACAGAGGTGGTGGCGCTTGCGTGCGGGTTTGCCGAAGCGCTCGTTCTTGCAGAGAACATAAAACCCAAAGAAGTGCTACGAATAAAAAAACTCCGTGACACGCTTGCAGAAAAAATTCTCAAAAAAGTTTCAGGCGTAGTGGTTAATGGTGATCTCGCACATTCACTTCCTAATCTTTTAAGCATTTCTCTCGAGGGGGTTGAGAGTGAAGCACTTATTATTTACCTCGACGCACAAGGGTTTGCAGTTTCAGGGGGAAGTGCGTGCAAGAGTGCTTCTGGTAAGATGTCGCACGTTTTGACGGCTATAGGATATACGAATGAAAAAAATATGGGGGCTATCCGTTTTTCACTCGGACGATTTACCAAAAGTGAAGATATTACGCGTCTCGTGAAAGAACTTCCTGCGATGGTGAAGGTACTTCGTGACGCGCGAAAGAACAGTGATTTTTAATAGAGAGAAATTTTTAATTTCCTTTACAAACCACCGTGGCTTGTTACTATATTTAATATGTACGAAGCAAAAAATTACGAACAACTATTGGGTATCGAGGGGTTTTCTGATTCATTACTCCGCAATCATTTCGTTCTTTACGAAGGGTATGTTTCCAATGTGAACAAGATTCTTGAATTTTTAAAAACTGCCGAGACAGGGACACCTCCATTTAGTGAGATTAAACGCCGTTTTGGGTGGGAGTGGGATGGTATGCGTCTGCACGAACTTTATTTCGGCAATATGGGGAAGAATGGTAGTGAGCTTGATAAAAAGAGTGCATTCGTTAAAAAAATAACTGAAGATTTCGGTTCGTTTGAAGTATGGGAAAAAGATTTCAAAGCGATCGGTATGATGCGGGGAATTGGATGGGTTGCCCTTGTGCGAGATAATGAAACAAATCGTCTTTTTAATGTGTGGATTACCGAACACGATGGAGGTCACCTTACGGGAAGCACTATACTTCTCGTGATGGATGTTTTTGAACACGCGTATGTTTCTGATTATGGTATCAAACGCCTTGATTATATTAATGTTTTTTGGAATGCGATACTATGGAGTGCGGTTGTTAGCCGGTTTTCTGGGAAGTAAATTTGTGATATTATAAATGATAACAGTATTGTTTCTTGGCCAATGAACTAATATATGGAATACCTTACACGATCACAAATAATACTCCTCGCACTCTTTGTGAGCTTCGTTTCCTCTATGGCAACGGGGGTGGTTGTGGTTACCCTGATGCAACAGTCACCCGAGCCTGTACGACAAATTATTACGAACGTTGTAGAAAAGACCATTGAAAAAGTTGTTCCTACTATTGTAGAAAAACCCGGCAAAACGGTGGTGGTAAAAGATGAAGACTTGATGGTTTTAGCGATAGAGCGCAATGCAAAGAGTGTTGTTGCGTTTACTACTACGGGAGCAGAAGGGGAGATCTTTTCTGCTGGTGTGGGTGTCATTATTTCAAAGGAGGGGCTGATCATTACTGATAAAGCAAACTTCAATAGTGGACTTCTTGCGACAACGATCAATGATACGAAATACACTCTTGAGGTTGTACAAAATGCAAAAGAGGGTTCTTTGGTGCTCGGAAAGCTTGTACCGGCGACATCGCTCGCAAGTACGACTCCAGCACAGGTGTTCACTCCTGTTACCTTTGGTAATCCTGGGGTGCTCAAGGTAGGACAGACAGCAATCGTTATTGGTGGACGTGATGGCAAAACAGTTGCGACAGGGTTCATTAACCGCCTCGATACACACACCACCACCAACAAGGAAACAAAAGAAGAAATTACTATTCTTGACAACATAGGACTTTCTCAGCGCTTCGCGGGAACTTCAAATGGTGCACCTATTATCACTCTTGCGGGGGAAGTAGTTGGTTTTGTAAGTCTTGACGAAGGTGCAGGAACACAGTCAGGCGTACTGGTTGTTGAGGCACAGAATTTACTTGACGAAGCGTCAAAATCAAGCGCACTTACCCCAAAACTATAGATTGACAACTTTTTGTTTGAGTGCTACAGTTCATTTGTTAGCTCTATCGTTTTAAAGATATTTTGTGCGTTTTATTAGCGTTATCATAACACTCAATAATCTTATGCCTCCAATAAACAATTTCACCACAAAGGCCCGCGATGTTATTCGCCGAGCGCATGAGCTTGCGGTAGAGCGGGGACAGAATCATGTGACGCCACTACATCTTTTGGCGGCTCTTTCGCTTGATGACGAAAGTGTTGTTATTTCACTTCTCGATAAACTTGGCGTGGATGGTATCGCCCTTGCAGAAGAGCTTTTGGATACGATTGAGCCTTCTAAAGCACAAAATGTTATTTCACCTTCATATCAACTTTACCTTACTCAAGAACTCGGACAGATTTTGGGTGAGATTGCCCCTCGTCTTGCGAAAGAGATGAAAGATAGTCATATTTCATGCGAGCATCTGTTTCTCGCAATCTTCGACGTGCACGGACAAGCACGCGAGATTCTCATGAAGTATCGCGTCGAACGTGAGACAGTCGTAAAGGTTCTCGAAGAATTTCGTGAGCAAAATATTACCGACAGCACGCCACCAAAAAGAACAAAATCAATTTACAAATATACACGAAATCTCACCGAGCTTGCGTCTCAGGACAAACTCGACCCTGTTATTGGACGTGATAATGAAGTAGGACGTATTATTCAGATCCTCTCACGTCGTACAAAAAATAATCCAATTTTGATCGGTGAAGCGGGTGTGGGTAAAACCGCTGTAGCTGAGGGACTTGCTATTCGCATGGCAAAAGGAGACGTGCCAGAGTCCCTTAAGGGTAAGGAGCTTGTTTCGTTGGATATTGGAGCACTTATTGCCGGCACAAAATACCGCGGTGAGTTTGAGGAACGCCTCAAGAAAATAATGAAGGAGGTTGAACAAGCTGAAGGGAAGATTATCCTTTTTATTGATGAGATTCATACGATTGTGGGTGCTGGTGCAGCTGAGGGTTCGATGGATGTATCTAATATGCTCAAACCAGCACTTGCGCGTGGTGAACTTCGTGCGATTGGCGCAACAACCTTGCGTGAATACCAAAAACACATAGAAAAAGATCCTGCGCTTACGCGTCGTTTCCAGCCGGTGTACGTGAATGAGCCATCTATTGAGGATGCCGTTGCTATCCTACGTGGACTTAAAGAAAAATACGAACTCTTTCATGGGGTTCATATTACGGATGATGCAATCATTTCTGCGGTCAGCTTGAGTAGCCGTTATATTTCAGACCGCTTTCTTCCTGACAAGGCAGTTGACCTCATTGATGAGGCAGCGTCTTCATTACGTATTTCATTGGAAAATAAACCACCGGTTCTTGAAGATGCACACCGTCGTATTATGCGCTTGGAGATAGAAAAAGAAGCGCTTAAGAAAGAATCAGAAAATACTGGCGAAACAGGAAAAAATGCAAAAGCACGCATTAAGAAAATTGATAATGAGATAAGTGATCTTCGTGAAAAGACACAGGAAATAGAATTGAAATGGACGAACGAGAAAGAACTTGTGGTGGATATTCGCGCGATTAAGAAAAATCTCGAGACGGCACGTCTCGAAGCAGAGAATGCTGAAATGAAGGCCGACCTCGCGCTCGCCGCAGAGATTCGCTATGGACGTATCCCAGGATTTGAAAAAGAATTAGAACAAAAAACATTGCGACTCAAGAAATTGCAATCATCTCGTCGTATTTTGAAAGAAGAAGTAACTGAGCAAGATATTGCGGAGGTGGTTGCGCGTTGGACAGGTATTCCCGTTACCAAGATGCTTGAAGAAGAAGCAGGTAAACTTGCTCAGATGGAGGAAGAAATAGGGAAGCGTGTGGTGGGGCAGAAAGATGCTATTCAAAGGGTTGCAGATGCGGTGAAGCGTTCGCGTGCTGGTATTGCCGACCCGAACCGCCCTATTGGCTCATTCCTCTTTTTGGGACCAACAGGTGTGGGTAAGACAGAACTCTCAAAGGCGCTTGCGGAGTTTATGTTTAACGACGATAAGGCGCTCATTCGTATTGATATGTCAGAATATATGGAAAAGCATTCAGTTTCTAAAATGATCGGCTCGCCTCCTGGATATGTTGGGCACGAAGAGAGTGGCAATCTAACTGAAATAGTGCGTCACCGCCCATACTCGGTACTTCTCTTTGATGAGGTTGAAAAGGCACACCCAGAAGTATTTAATATGTTGCTTCAAGTTCTCGATAACGGTCGCCTCACTGATTCGAAGGGTCGCGTGGTGAACTTTAAAAACACGGTCATCATCCTCACGTCAAATATCGGCTCAGAGCACATTGATAAAATGCAATCAATAGGGTTTGGTGCACACAAGAGTGACACCGCTGATTATGCAGAAGCAAAAGAGCGCGTGAAAGAGTCCTTGAAAGATTTTTTTCGTCCCGAGTTCTTGAATCGCCTTGATGAGATTATCATTTTTGATATCTTGTCACCAGAGATCATTCAGAAAATCGTTACACTTCAGATTGATATTGTAAAGAAGCGTCTCGTTGAAAAGGAAATCGTTATGAATGTTTCTCCCGAGGTGCTTGCGTATCTTTCAGAGAAGGGGTATGACCCACATTATGGTGCGCGCCCTCTCAAGCGTTTGATACAGAATAAAATTCTTACCCCGGTAGCGTCATTTATGATTTCTCAAGGTGTTCTTAAGGGAGGAAAAGTTTCTGTGACGATGGAAAAAGGGGAGATTGTTATCCGTGTCGAGAAAAAATCTGCCGTTAAGCCTCGCGGTCGCACAAAAGCAACCATGTAGGGTACGGTTGAAAATCGAAGAAAAGTGTGATAAATTAAACAAGCGCTCTCGAGCGCTTGTTTAATTAGCGACGTAGGACGAGTGGAGTGAGAAAGTAATCTTTCTCACTCCTGAGTCGAGGAGCTAATACAAGAGTGGATACCCAGCCCTCTGGGGCGGTAAATGTATGAGCGAAGCAAATACCTTTTGAAAGGGACTTATTCCCGGGTACACACTGCTTTTATTGCGTAGGTGGTAGAGCGGTCAATTACAACAGACTGTAAATCTGTCGCCCATTGGGCTACGCAGGTTCAAATCCTGCCCTACGCACAATACAAAAAACGCCCCTCAAGGGGCGTTTTTTGTATTGTGCGTAGGAGCGACTGAACTGCTTCAGTCGCGTGCAGGATTTGAAAGGCGGAACATGTTTTTGTAATCAAAAACAGTGAGCCGGGGTCGCGAGTACTTAGTGCGCGCAGGGCGTACCCGCCCGAGCACACTTAGTAACTCGTGACAAAATCCTACGCACAAAATCTTACCCCACAAAGCGAATGCTTTGCGGGGTAAGATTTTTGTAGCGTAACAAAAAACGCCCCTTAAAGGGGCGTTTTTATATACACGAGAATCTTTTACAATCCCAAAATCACAGGAATCACAATCGGGCGCTTTGCGGTTTCTTGGAAAAGGAAGCGTGCGACGGCGTCGGTGGTGTGGTCCTTGATGTAGTCAAAGTCAATCTGTTTTGAACCCGTAGAAAGCTCTTCGATAGAATTTTTTGCGATAACGCGTGCTTGGCGAAGAAGGTCTTGTGATTCGCGAAGATAGACAAAACCACGTGAGATAATATCAGGGGACTTCGTAATTTTACCTGTAGTACGATCAATGGTGGCAATGATAACAAAGATACCGTCTTGTGAGAGCATTTGGCGATCGCGAAGCACCACCTCCTGAATACTGCCCACTGAGAATCCATCGACAAGCACCAGACCGCGTGGAGCAGTTTCTTTCAGTGCAACAATATTCTTTCCTTCGTTCTGAATCTCAATAACCATACTGTTGTCAGGAATAATGATGCGATCATCGGTCATTCCTGCCTCTTTCGCGATGTTGCCGTGTACGCGAAGGAGATAGTGGTATCCGTGAATAGGGATGAAGAAACGAGGTTTTACTTTCTGATGAATCCAGAGTGTTTCGTCGTGACATGCATGACCAGATGAGTGTACGTCAGCATTCTGGTAATGAATGATGGTTGCACCCTGTCGTGAGAGATTATCCTTGAGTTTCTGGACGCTCCTCTCGTTTCCAGGGATAACGGAAGAAGAGAGGAGAATGGTATCACGTTTGTTAACTTTCAAGTATTTGTGGGTTTTGTTTGCTGCGCGCATGAGGGATGCAAACTCGTCTCCCTGTGCTCCTGTTACGAGCATAATAATGCGATCAGGTGGATAATTGTCCATTTCTTCGATAGGAATGAACGTCTCTTTCTTTGCGGTAAGGAACCCACTTTCACGCGCGATATCCACATTATTTTTCATACTGCGTCCATCAAGAACGATCTTTTTTCCGAGCACCTCTGCGGTGTCGATGATCTTGATAAGGCGCTCAAGAAGGGAAGCGAAGGTTGCTATAACGAGGCGTCCTTCAGTGTTGCGGATGATCGTTTCAATATTTTGAAGTACAATTCGTTCAGGGAATGAAAAGCCTGGGCGCTCTACGTTGGTTGAATCTGCCATAAGGAGAAGGTTTTGCGTATTCTCAATCCTTGCCCAATGATCTTCTTCGTCAAGTGTAGGCACACCATTATTGTGATCAAGCTTGAGGTCGCCTGTATGAATGATGTTACCGTACGGCGTTTCGATGATAGCCCCCATAGCATCAGGAATCGTGTGGGTCACCCCAAAGAACTCAACTTTGAAATCGCCAATCGTCGCACGCTCGTTTTTTTCTACCACGCGGATATCAAGTGCGGGAAGGTGAGGGAATTCATCTTGGCGCTTTTTGATGAGCAAGGTGCTGAGATTGCGTGAGTAAATAGGCGGGTTGCCGATTTTCTCCATAATGTAAGGGATGCTACCGATATGATCGAGGTGTCCGTGAGTAACGATAATCGCTTTTACTTTATGTTTGCGTTCCTCAAGATATTTGGTATTAGGAAGAATGTAGTCGACACCTGGGGTATTGTCCTCGCGGAACTGGAGGCCAGCGTCAATAATAAGAATCGTATCTTTGTACTCAATACAGGTCATGTTGCGTCCGATTTCTTCAACGCCACCGAGTGGCACGATACGAATATCGCCGTCCTTAAGAGGGGGGATAATACTTTCGGTGTTTTGTGCAGGAAGTGGGATGCTCATACGTCGTGCATCAGCTTTCTCTCTTCCGGTAGTGTGCTTAACGCGTGAAGTGCTGCGAGGTATATTTTCTCCGTGGGAACCACGTGAACCGGGACGACTTCGAGAAGACATCCCTCCCTGAGGGCCCCTGCGCATGTCGCGCGGTTGACCGAGTGATGCTCCACCACTTGGCGCCCTGTTGTCGTGTCGAGGGAACGAGCGATTATCCTGTGATGCAGGGAATGATGATCTCAATCCATGAGGTGCACTTGAAGACGCAGGTCGGTGACCTTCGTTTGTTGTTCCATATTGTGCCCTCTTTGATACCGCGCTTCGTGGTCCGCGCAGTGAGCGGTCTCGGCGGGGGAATCGACGTACGTCATACCCGTCACCTTTAGGTCTCTGATTGTTTTGTCCTTCGTTGTTCGTCTCCATTTTGTTCTTGTTATTTGATAATTTGATTTGTGTAATAATAATTTTCTATGACGTTTTGCAGATATTCATACGTACGTTATCTTGTAAATATGCTCCATACACTATCTGTCTCAATGTACCACCGATACACATTAAGGAAGCGTTCCGAGGGGATGGTGACAGATTCGAGGGAAACGCCGTTAATTTTTTGTGGTAGTAAATAGATAAATTCTGGTGCGTATAGCGGTATTGCGGGATTGTCGGTTGATGTCTCTTTAATAAAGCTTTTATAAAGTTTTAAGCGATCTTCCTCATCTTCTTCTCCGCGTGCATCCGTCAAGATGGTGTCCACACGCGTGTTGGCGTACAAGGCAATATTGAGACCAGGGTCACTTCGTTGACTTGAATGCCAGAACGGATAAGGGTCACTGTCGCGTCCGAGTACTTGTCCAAAGAAGAGCGCATCAAACTTGCGGGGACGTACGATTGTTTCTTTAAAATCTCCGGTAGCAAATACCCGTATGTCGACAGGAACGCCTAGTTTTGCCCATGATGTTTTGAGTTCCTCAACTACTGCTCTTAGTTCAGGTGCTTCAGAAGTTGCGAGGGTAAAGCGGAGTACCAAGGTTTCTTTACTGGTTTTCTTTTGCCATACACCTTGTTGCTCGCTGAATGACCAACCTGCTTTCTGAAGAATCGTACGTGCTGTCGTGAGACGCTCTTCGAGAGGTTTTTGTTCCTTGGTTTTTTCATACCCAAGTGCACCAGGGGGGAGGAGGGTGTCGAGAAGGACTCCGTACCCAGCAAGCGCTTTGTTAATGATTTCTTGTTTATCAATACTAAGGCCAAGTGCTTCGCGTACGGCGCTTTCCGCAAAGATAGGTGCTTCGTTTTGGTTAAAGAATACTGCAAGCACACGGGGGAGTGGAGTATGTTCTACACGGTAACCACTTTCTGAAAGTATTTTTCCCTGCTCATGAGAAATTGAATTTATTGCATCAACGGTTCCATCTTTGAGCATTTTTACAAGGTCGTCCTCACTTTTTGCAAAAACAAATTTAATGGTGTTGACATAGGGTCTACCAAGGGCAAATTTTTTGAAAGAATTAAGCGTGTAGGAGACTGGAATTTCGTCACCGTCTTGGTTGGTTGTTTTAATAGCGTCAATCTTGTAGGGTCCCGAACCAATAGGTTCGCGGTTATATTTATTGGTATCAAAGCGATTAAAGTCAACATTTTCCCAAATGTGTTTTGGGAGTATTCCCATCGTAGTGTTTTCAAGGAAAGGGACGTAGGGTTTCTTGAGGGTAAAGAGCACAGTGAGGTCGTTTATTTTCTCAACTCCTACGCCATCCCAACTTGCACGTTTGGGGCTTTTCATACGGCTGTCTTGTGCCGTTTTGATGGTAAAGACGATGTCGTCTGCGGTAATTTTTTCGCCATCGTGCCATTCAAGGTCTTCTTTGAGCCAAAATGTATAAGAAAGACCATCGTCTGATATTTCATAGCGCTCTGCAAGGTCAGGTACAAAATTTCCGTTTGCACCTGCGCGAAGGAGCCCTGAGTACACCAGCGCTGAAATATCGCGGTCTGCCTCTGAGCCGATTTCACCTCCTGCGAGAAGAGGATTTATGTGTGCAGGAGTGTTGAGTACTCCTTCAATAAGTGTTCCACCGTATGTTGGTACAGGAACAATGTATGATTTATTAACCCAGAGCATGAGTACAATGGTCGTCCCTACCAACACACCCATAGCGCCAAAGAAAATTTGTTTCTCTCTGTTTGAAAATGCAGCAAGCGCAAGTGTAAAACGTCCTTCGAATGGAAGAATGAATCGTTTACTGAATATTCTATTGAGTGATGAGAGAAGATTTTTCACGAGAGTAATTATATAAAATCATTCTCTTTTTTCTAGGAGCTCACTAATATGAGCGCATAAAAAAACCTAGGATTTTATAATGATGGTTGGTGAGATAAAATACTAAACCTCCAGTTGTAGCTAAAAAGAGCTAACGGGAGATGTAAAGCATTACCAAAGCTGAACACGCAAAAAGTGTTGCGGTAATGATGGTGAGGTAGAATAATACCTTCTCTGTCCCTCGACGAGTATAGTGAATACTGTCGTCGCTTCCTCCCATTGCGCCACCTACACCTGCTCCTGTTTGTTGGAGAAGGATTGATGCGATAAGTATAATTGAGAGAATGATCTGCGTCCATGGCAGAATCTTAACCAGAAATTCCATAAACCAAAGTATAGCAGAGAGTTGGGTAATGTGCAAGTCTTCTGTGTGTCTTCATGAAAAGTTTTCCACACATTTTTATTCATCATACAAGAAAATTTGTTACACTATCTTGTATGGAAGGAGAACTTTATCAAACGATACAAAAACAAGAGCTACAAGGAATGCCCGTTACTGCCGTTGCGCCAGCGTTTCCAGATATTTCTTTCACGCCTCCTATGGAGGGAAAAGGAGCTTCCCATCGTCGTGAGGTTTGCGCCAAGATTGGTATCGCCGTGGGTGGCATTGCAATTATTTCATGGTTTGTTATCGCACTTGGAATTGTGTTCGCCATTTTAGGGACACTGTTTTCGTATTTTGGGTTACAGTCATCGCGTACAAAATATGCACGCATTGGTTTGTACTTGTCTTTAGTTGGAGGATTGCTCTCTCTCGTTTATGTGTTCGTGGTGTATGCAGGGTTCATAAATTATAATTTTTTTACGAACGAGCTCTGGGGAATTCCCTCAGGTGGGGTACAAAAGTTTGAATAATTGATTAAAGAAAAGGGTAGGGGTAAAAACAAGGTCCGCGTTATGCGGACCTTGTTTTTACCCCATTTCACCTTATTTTCTAAACTTTAGATCGTTTTAATTTTTACTTTTTTGTGATATAATAGTCATATATGGCACGAAAAGAAGGACAATCAAAATCCGCAGGAGAGGCTCCTCTCGATGCGGAACGGGTTTCTATTGTACCCATGGACATTAGTAAAGAGATGCGAGATTCGTATCTTGACTATGCTATGTCCGTTATTACCTCACGCGCCCTCCCTGATGCACGTGATGGATTAAAGCCAGTACATCGTCGCATTCTTTTTTCTATGCACGAGATGGGGCTCACGGCTTCGGCAAAGTTTCGTAAATCAGCTGCTGTCGTTGGAGATGTGTTGGGAAAGTATCACCCGCACGGCGATTCTTCGGTGTACGATGCTATGGTTAAACTCGCACAGGAGTTTGCCACACGCTACCCATTGGTTATTGGGCAAGGAAACTTTGGCAGTATCGACGGAGATTCTCCCGCAGCAATGCGTTACACCGAGGCAAAAATGTCGCGCGTCTCAGCAGAACTGTTGCGTGACCTTGAAAAAGAAACCGTAGACTTTCGTCCAAACTATGACGGTACCCGCAAAGAACCCGTAGTATTTCCTTCTTCGGTGCCAAACCTTCTCTTGAACGGTACCCTTGGTATTGCTGTTGGTATGGCGACCAACATTCCGCCTCATAATTTGGGTGAGCTTGTGGATGCAACTATTCACCTCATTGATGAACCTCAAGCAACCTCAGAAGATCTCCTTGCGTATGTAAAAGGTCCAGACTTTCCTACGGGTGGTATTGTGTTTGGGGAAAAAGATATGCATCATGCGTATACGACGGGTCGTGGTGGCGTGGTGGTCCGTGGAGAAGCAGAGATTATTGACGAAAAGAACACAAGTCAGATTATCATTACGTCACTCCCATATCGCGTTAACAAAGCAGAGCTCATTGTTAAGATTGCGGATCTTGTTCGTGAAAAAAAGCTCGAGGGTATCAGAGGGTTGCGTGATGAATCCACCAGAGACATCCGCGTTGTCATCGATCTGAAAAACGGAGCATACCCGCAGGCGGTGTTAAATTTCCTCTATAAGCACACCGATCTTGAAAATTCGTTTCACTATAATATGGTGGCGCTCGTGGATGGTGTTCCTCAGACACTTTCACTCAAAGGACTTCTCTCAACCTTTATTGGGCATCGTCAGGTGGTGGTGCGTCGACGCACGGAGTATGATCTTCGTAAAGCAGAAGAGCGCGAGCATATTTTGCTTGGTCTTAAGAAGGCACTCGACCATATCGATCGCGTTATTACCATCATTCGTGGTTCAAAAGATACCGTTACCGCAAAAGTAAATTTGATAAAAGAATTCAAATTCTCTGATATTCAGGCAGTCGCCATTTTGGAGATGAGACTTCAGAAGCTCGCAGGACTTGAACGCAAAAATGTAGAACTTGAGCTCAAGGAAAAACAAGAATTCATCAAGGAATGCAAAGAACTTCTTGCAAGTCCTAAGAAAATTTTGACTATTGTTAAAAAGGAGCTCGGGGAAGTGAAGGAAAAATATGGTGATGCACGCAAAAGTCGCGTAGTGAAGCATGGCGCGCAATCTATTTCCTTAGAAGATATGATTCCTGACGAGGAGTCGATGCTCGTGTATACAAAGGGCGGATACGTCAAACGAACGAATCCTTCTGAATACCGCAAACAAAATCGTGGTGGGGTAGGTGTCGTCGATCTCAATACCAAAGACGAGGATTTCATCACGCTCTTTATGTCAGCAACGACACATAGCGATATGCTCTTTTTCTCGGATCGTGGCAAGGCATACCAAATCAAGATGTACGATATTCCCGAAGGTAAGCGTGCTACCCGTGGCAAGTCTATTATGAACTTCATTGCGCTTTCTGGCGAAGAGAAAGTAACTTCAATTCTTGCAATGCCAAAGAGTGTAAAAGAAGGCAAACTTGCACTGTTTATGGTAACCAAGCAGGGAACTATCAAGAAAAGTTCCGCGGAAAGTTTCAAGGACGTACGCAGAAGCGGTATTATTTCAATCAAACTCGATCAGGGAGACGAACTTCTTGCTGCGCTCTTTACGGAAAAGGGTGATGATATTATTTTGACGACCGCAAAAGGTCAGGCTATTCGTTTTAAAGAATCTGATGTTCGCGAAATGGGACGCACGGCAGGTGGCGTACGCGGTATGAAGCTTGGTAAGAATGATTTCATTATCGGTGCTGATGTGGTAAAGAAAGACGCGGAAAAACCAGAACTTTTGGTTATGAGTGAAAATGGTTACGGCAAGAAAACCGCCATTAAGGAATATAAAATACAGAAACGTGGTGGTTCAGGTATTAAAACAGCAAAGATTACGGCAAAAATTGGTGCGCTTATGACGGCAAAGGTAGTAACCCCCGCATACGAAGAACTCGTTGCTATCTCTAAAAAAGCACAGGTGATTCGCATTGATATTAAGGATGTGCCGACACTCGGTCGTGACACACAGGGTGTACGTATTATGAAATTATACGAAGGAGACGGTATTGCATCGCTCACGTGTTTGTAGGGTCCCCACTTTGATATTATGAAGAATCCTAATTTTAACAATGAAGGTTATGAGTCACTCAAAGTATCTGAAGTAGAGAATATTACAAAAGTCGAATGGGAGAACATTAAGATTTTTCGAGTTCGTCATGGCGATACTCTATACAAGGAGCAATTGGGCGGTCTCAGTGAAGGTGTAATTGATCTTACAGAAAAAGGGATTCAGCAATTAGAAGATGCAGCTGATAAGATCGCTGAAAGGCTGGATAAGAAGACGGATGTTATTTCCATTATTTCAAGTCCTCGGCAAAGAACTAAAGACTCTGCTGGTATTATTAAGCGCGTTCTGACAGAGAGAGGATTTAGTGTTTGGGAGGATCCGAAAGCACGAGTAGAGCAAGATAGAATTAGGAGCACTGATCTGTTTAATTCTGATGATGAAGTAATCCATGTTAGCGATCCTGAGTATGTTGAAGGCTGGTCAAAAATAGCCACAGATATGTCTCAGAAATTACAGCCAGGAGAGACAGGCGTTCAACTCTGGAAGCGAGGAGCCATTCCTTCTACTGAGAAAGCTGAAGATGTTAGTAATCGTTCCCGAGATCAGTTGACTTTTTTGACTCGAATAGCGCGACAGATACAACCTAAACTTGATAAGCATATTATTATTGTTCAAGTGGAGCACGAGGAGACTATGGATGATTTGTTAGAGTTTGCAAGTGAGGGGAAGTTGGGAATTGCGGCTGGTAATGGAGTGGAGAAAGGTGAAGTTATTGAACTTGATATACCTGTAAAAGGTAATGACATCGTGGTCACCCCCATTTCAAGAGGTCTAGAGCCAACTACTGTTACGGTGGAGTTTGATCATTTAAAGCGCAAATTTAGAAGTAAAAAACATGAAATTGAATGAACAAATCTATAGTTATTTCTCTGTAAAAAAGGAATCAGATGACGATTTCTTTATTAGTCTCCCTCCACTTCAAGAAGTTAAGGAAATCGGGAAAGGATTGCAAAACGTAAATTACGAGCTACTCTTTGAGGGTAACTTAAAATATATTCTTCGCTTCAATACATGGAAAGGAGAAGATGTATACGGAGAAGTAGTTAGTATAAGAGATGAATTTGAAATATTAAAAGCATTAGAGTCATACTGCATAGCCCCAAAAGTTTTTTACTGTGATACTACGCGAAAAGCTTTGCCGTTCGACTTTCTCATAGAGGAGTATTTATATAATGACGGAGAAAAAACTATTGAAGATTTTGAGAACTCTGTGAAGGTCGTTAAAAAAATACATAGTCTTACGCTGGATGATAAGGCACGGAAATTATTCAAAAGGAGTCCAGATGCCCCCCATAAAATTAATCGATATAAAAGATGGCAAGAAATAATTTTAAACGAGAGTGGTGATCCTTTGGCTTTGTTGCTTGAGACGAATAAAGAGGTTTATTTTAAGTATGTTAATGAGCACGCATCTCTCTTAGAGGGGGACACCCCACTTCATTGCGACTTATTTCCAGAGAACTTTCTTCATTATAATAATTCTTGGTTCTTAATTGACTGGCAAACCCCAGGGTTGGGTAATAAATATTGGGACATAGCTTTTCTTTTATGGAATTTTTCCTATCAATTTAGCTTGGGACGAGAATTGACGAACGAGGAAGAAAAGAAAATCATTAGCGCTTATTTTGAAGATGAAGGTGATCAAAAAGTCGCGCTACAAGAAATTAAAAAGTTATTACCAATTTTATATATTGACCTTTTTCAATTTTTACTTTACAAAAGTGTAGTCTTCAAGAGAGAGAAGCTCCCACTCTGGCTAAGGGATTTCCTTCAAAAACGACTCGAGGTGGCAAAAGACTTAATTTTAAAAGAAAAAACAGTTTCATACTGGTTTTTGCAGATGAAACGCTGATTCGTAAGAAATTGATAGATCTTTTTCTTAAAAACAACTTACAAAACAAGAGTATCCTTATATAGGGTCATCTTTTTTTGATTGCGATGACATGAGTACTACGGTATACTGTAGTTACATAATATGAACGTAGAAAATTTTGCTAACCCGGAAGTAAACATTCGAGAGCTTGGTGTGTACGAAGGACAGGTTGCTGTCGATTTTGGCGCAGGGACTGGTACGTACACAATGTTGCTTGCTGAACGTGTAGGGGAGGGTGGTCGTGTGATAGCGGTTGAAGTGCAAAAAGAATTTCTTACAAATATCAAAAATGACGCTACGGCGCGCGGGTTCAAAAATATCGAAGTTATTTGGGGCGACATTGAACGTTCTCAAGGAACAAAAATTAAGGACGCTATTGCAGATGTAGCCGTTGTTTCTAACGTGCTTTTTCAAGCAGAGGATAAGGAGGGGCTTGTTCGTGAGGTAAAGCGTGTTTTAAAAACTCAAGGGAAGCTATTATTGATAGATTGGAAGGAATCTTTTGGTAACCTTGGTCCCACAGCAGACGCTGTTGTTTCAGAACGCACCGCCCTTGAGTTGTGTGAGCGCGAAGGATTTGTGGTGAAAAAAACATTTGCTGCCGGCGAGCATCATTATGGGATAGTGCTATATAAATCATAAGTTTAAGATATGAAATCTCCTAAATTATTTCAAATCGTGCTCATTGGTATTTTTGTAGTGTTCCTCGGTATTGGCATGCTTGCGTTTTCAGGTTATTTACCTACCCCAAGCGACCCGAAGGATGTTAACTATGGTGAGGTGACCATGTGGGGCGTTTTACCATCGAGTGTCATGGATCCGCTCCTTTCATCGACGGGTCCAATTCGTAATGAAAAAATTATTATCAAATATGTAGAAAAGAAAAAAGAAACGCTTGATCAGGAATTCATCGAAGCGCTTGCAAGAGGAGAGGGTCCTGACCTTATAGTACTTCCGCATTATAGTGTTGCGAAAAATCTCGACAAACTTACTATTATTCCGTTTGAGTCAGTGACGGAAAATTATTTTAAAAATACTTTTCTTGAGGAAGGAGAATTGTTCCTTCAGTCCAAGGGTACCGTAGCGCTTCCTTTTGTCATTGATCCAATTGTGATGTATTGGAATCGAGATATCTTTACGAACCTCTCTATCGTTACCCCTCCTACGAAATGGAAAGAATTTTATACCCTCGCGCCACGCGTTACCGTGCGTGATACCTCAGGAAACATTAAACAGAGTTTCGTGTCGTTTGGTGAGTACACTAATGTAAACAATGCAAAAGATATTTTATCAATGCTCGTTTTACAATCGGGGAGCAAGATTGTTGAAGGTAATGAAGATTATATTTATTCTACGATTGGAAGATCGTCGAGCTCTGATGTTCCTCCTCCTGCGATGGGGGCAGTGCGCTTCTTTATGGAATTTTCTAAGCCAGATAAGGATTCATACTCTTGGAACCGTTCACTTCCAAATTCACGCCGAATGTTTGAGGCGGGTAATCTTGCACTCTATTTTGGATATGCGAGTGAGTATGTGCCTATCGCACAAAAAAATCCCCACCTCAATTTCAGTGTAGCGGTGGTGCCTCAAGCAGAACAAACGACAGTAAAGAGTACTTTTGGAAAAATGGATGGCCTTGCGGTAGTGAAGGCGGGGAAGAACCAAAGTGGTGCACTGTATGCTGCGCTCCTTCTTTCGCGCGCTGATGTACAGCAGGCTCTTGCGGAGAACATAAAACTTCCCCCTGTGCGCCGTGATCTTGTTTCTGTTCGTCCAAATGACGCCGTATCAGTTGCGTTTTATGATTCTGCGATCATTGCGCGAGGTTGGCGTGACCCATCACCAAAAGAAACTGACCAGATTTTCCGTGCGATGGTCGAGGGTATTAGCTCAGGGAAGGTGCAAATTACCGAGGCACTCACCCTTGCACAGGGCGGTATCGATAAACTTTTACAGGGTAGGTAGTACAGATCATCATTGATATGAATAATATTTTACGAAAAACAGGAGGGGTAGTGCTTGCGAGTGGGATACTTGCTCTACCGTTGTTATCAATAGGTGCGAGTGATTTGATTGTTTGTGGGGGTCTCGATTGTGGTTTTTATGATTTAATTAAATTGGCAAACGCTATCGTTAAGTTTCTTTTTATTGACATAGCAATTCCTCTCGTGGCGTTGGGGATTATGTATGCGGGTGCACGACTCATTATTTTTCAAAATAAAGAAAAGGAAAAAACAGCAGCAAAAGAAATGCTCACGAATATTGGATATGGTTTCGCGCTTATGCTCGGGGTATTTGTACTCGTAAAGTTTGTCCTCGCTCAGTTCCTTTCAGAGGGATTCACTACATTCCTCCTTGAATAGGAGTAGGGGCAGGGTGTATACTATTTATATTATATGAAAAAAATATTAGTGTCGCTAATTACCTTTTGTGCCGTGAGCGTTCCTGGTTCATTCGTTTTTGCTGAGGTGCTCAAAAATCCTATTAAGTACAACACATTTTCAGCGTTTGTTGCAGCAGTAACCAAGACGGCAGTTCAGGTTCTCATGCCGTTTGTTGTACTCGCATTTATTTATGCTGGGTTTTTGTTTGTGAAAGCGCAAGGAAATGATAAGACGTTAGGCGAAGCCAAGAAAGCGATGACATGGAGCGTGGTCGGAGCCCTCATTCTTTTTGGTGCATGGGGTTTTGCAGAGATGATTGGCAAAACTGTTGAGACATTTACTAAGTAACCTCATTATACTTTATGAACATTGCTAAAAAAGTTTTTTCGATAAGTTTAGTTGGGGTTCCTTCCGTTACTCTTGCGGCAGTGAATATTGGTACGCTTGATTTTAAAGGTCTTGTTGCGTATGTTCTTGAGGATTTTATTAAACCGATAACGGTAGTTATTCTTTCTTTGGCGGTAGTATATTTTCTTTGGAATATTTTTAATATAATTCGTGCGAGTAAAAAAGGGGAGGAACTTGCTGACCTTAAAAGTAAAGCGTTGTGGGGGGTTATCGCTATTTTTGTAATGGTATCAATGTGGGGGCTCGTGAGTATTTTGGTAAACACACTTGCGCCAGGGGCAGGTATCCCTGTGGGGGGTGGTCCGGCAAACATTAACTTTAGTGGTTTTGATAATGAGGGTACGAGTACAGGAGGGGTTAAAAATTTTTTGAAGTAACTATACGGAGTCCTTGCCCTTTCGGGGTGGGTTTTATATAATTACCTAAAGACAAAATTAACGTCTGAATAATTATTAGTTAATAGTTTATACATATATGAAAAAAGTTATTGCACTTGGTTTAGCGCTTGCTCCTTCGTTTGCTTTTGCGGCAATTACAGACGTAAATAGCATTCTTAGTTTTGCTATGTCGCTCTTGAACTCAGCTACGGTGCTTATTATGGCGGCAGCGGTAGTATGGTTTCTTATTGGCGTGTTCCAGTTTATCAAAGCTGCGGGTGACGCAGCAGGAAAATCTGAGGGACGTAACAAAATAATCTACGGTATCGTTGGTCTTGCTGTGATGGCTTCGGTATATGGTCTCGTAAATATTTTGGTTAACACCGTAGGTCCTGACAATAGACCGATTACCCCACCTTCACTCCCCATACTTCCTCGATAATAGGTATTCTAAATAAATAATTTTTTACTGTGGACATTATTGAAAAAATCCAATCTGAAATCCTTGATCCCATCATCGTACTCCTTTTTGGTGTTGCTGTTGTTTATTTCCTGTATGGACTTTTAAAGTTTATACAGAATGCAGACAACGAAACTGCACAAAAGGAGGGTAGACAACATATGTTGTGGGGGGTAATCGGTATTTTCTTTATGATTGCGGTGTATGGAATATTGAATTTTGCTGCTAACGTTGTTGGCGCGCCACGACCGTACTAGAGAACGTTAGTGAGCTACAAACATAAAAGCGAGAATTCGTTAGAATTCTCGCTTTTATGTTTGTAGCGTCATTATTTCCATCCACAAAGTTCACTTATAGCCTGGTACACTTCTTCATGAATTTCTTTAGGGTCACGATCTCCGCTAATGAGTAGAGTTTCATTCGGTAATTTTTCGGCGAAGGTTCTAAACCCCGCACGTGCGCGTTCGAAAAATTCAATAGGTTCTACGTCAAACAATGAGCGGGTACGCACCGCATCAGTGTTTACACGACGCTTTGCTTCAACTGCAGATACGTCAAAGATGAGGTACAGAACGGGGTGATATTCCCCAAAAATATTATTGCGAATTTCCCAAAATAAATTTTCAAGTTCAAATCGTTGTTTCGTATGAATCTGGTATGCAAACAATGAAGAGTCTCCGCGTTCAGAAATTACGGGTGTTCCTTCTTTGAGGTTGGGAAGCGCGACTTCTTCGAGCCAGTGTGAGTGCGCCGCGGACAAGAGGAGAAACTGTGTACGTGCACTTGCTTGAACACCTTCGGGGGTAGAAAAAATCTGCCTAATTTTTTCTGAAAGGGGAGATCCGCCGGGTTCGCGGGTAAAGCAAATTTTATGCTCATCTTTCAAGCGTTCTTTAAGAAGTGCAGCTTGGGTGCTTTTCCCTGAACCATCAATGCCGTCAAAAATAATAAGTGGTGTTTTTTTCATAATGGTTATTATAACATTACATTTTTCCTGGCGCAGAGATACCTAGTGTTGAAAGAACCTCCTCTAATGTTTTCTTTGCGGAACGCGCAAGGAGGAGTGCACCTTCGTCGTATTGTTCGTTTTCTATGATACGTACATCGCGATAAAATGCATTCGTAGCGCTCGCAAGTTCGGTTGCATATACGGTAAGTGTGTTTACGTTATACGTGAGCGCAATATCGGTAATCACTTCTTGAAATTCAATAATACGGGAGGCGAGTGTGTGTGCAGAAGGAATGTTCATAAGTTCCAGAAACGTTGTTCTTGTATGTGGCGTCAGAAGACGAGTTTTTTCTTCAATCGATGCAATGCGTGCGTGTGCGTATTGCACGTAGTATACAGGGTTTTTCTCTGATTTTTCGCGTGCAAGTGCCATATCGAACGTCATTTGTGTCGAGAGAGCTTTTTCGTTAAAGAACCATCTCACAATATCTATACCAAATTCTTCTACGAGATCGCGTAGTAATATTACGTTACCGGCGCGTTTAGACATTTTTTTTGAGACCCCATCTTCCTTGAGGGACACCATTTGAGCACAGAACACTATTGGCTGGAGCGTATCTCCATGAGGAGCCTTTGGCCAACCAAGGATTTGTCCTGCGGCTTGCATGCGCTTGATGTGACCGTGGTGGTCTGAACCCCATACGTCAATAACAGTCGTGAATCCTCGTTCAAATTTCTTTTGATGGTAGGAGATATCGGCGACAAAATAAGTCATTGTGCCATCGGAGCGTACGACGACACGATCCTCGTCATCGCCATACGCACTCGTCTTGAGCCAGAGCGCCCCTTCTTTTTCGTAGGTAACACCATGTTCTTTAAGGAGTGCGAGCATCTTTTCGTTAACTCCTGCACCGCGAAGTTCTGCATCCTCTGAATACCATACGTCAAAGTGCACACCGAGATTGTTCTCTATAAATGCGCGGTTGCTTGCTTGTACTAACCCTGCGAGTTTCACCCCTGCTTCTTTAGGGGATAATCCTTCTACGTTAAGAGTACGCATTTTTTCTTCAAGTTCAGGAGTTTTATATTGCTCGCCAAGCCCGAGTGCTGTTTTACCGAGTTCATTGATTTGATTGCTGTCGCGCGAATCGTTGATATAAAATTCACGCGTTACGTTTGCGCCGGCGAGGGTAAGTACGCGTGCAAGTGTGTCACCATAAAAAGCACTTCGCGCGTGGCCAATATGGAGTTCGCCTGTGGGATTGGTCGAGATGAATTCAATATTAATGTTCTCATTTTTACGAACCAACTCCTTTTCTTGTTCTTGCATGACCTCTTGCTCTAGGGTAGTGGGGGTGAGAAAAAAGTTCAAGAACCCAGGTCCTGCAACTTCTATTTTTTCTATTTCTGGAGCAGGAATACGCATAAGATTTTCAGTGAGGCTTCCCGCAAGATCGCGCGGAGAAATACCCATCTTTTTACCATAGACGAGCGCTACGTTGGTGGTGTAGTCACCGTGAGAAGATGTCGTAGGACGTTCGATTTTTACCTTATGTACCTCGATACCTTGAGATTCTAGTGCTTCTGTGACGAGTGTTTCTATTCGTTTTCGTATCATAAAAACATCATAGCATAGGGCATACTAAAATTAAAAACCAATAAATAAAGATCTTTTGCCAGTCTTGCCGTAGATTTTTTGTGTTATTGCATATCGCGTGGTAGAATAATATATTATGCAAGACAGTAAAAAAAATACCGTCATCTCTATTACTACCGGCACCCTCATTAAGGGGCTTGCGGTCATTGCTGGTTTTTGGGTGCTATACATTCTTCGTGATCTTATTCTTGTGGTGCTTACTGCGGTGATACTTGCATCTTCTATTGAGCCTGCCGTAAAGTTTTTTAAACGATATCGTATTCCTCGAATCCCGGCAGTGCTTACTATTTATCTCACCTTGGTGGGGTTTGTGGTGGGAATTGCGTATATCTTTATTCCTCCACTCTTCGGTGATTTTGCTGATTTTGCTCAAAAGCTTCCTGCTATTGCGTCTGAAGTTAATAGCAGTATTTTTGGCGAAAATCCAGAAGTGTACAAGAAGAGCCAGACGCTCATTACGCAAGTCTCTCAAGAAATTACGCCAAATGACCTTATCTCATCCTTGGGAGATATTTCTGATGCATCAAAAAGTATTACCGGTACTATTCGTGTTGTGTTTGGGGGAATCTTTAGTTTTATTTTAATTGTCATCCTTTCGTTTTATTTTGCAATGCAGGAGCGTGGAATTGAGAATTTTTTAAGAATTATTATTCCTTTTAGTAAGGAAGCGTACGCGATCGATCTCTGGGAGCGCTCAAGAAATAAGATTGGCAAGTGGATGCAGGGACAACTTCTTCTGGGTGTACTCATCTTTGTGCTGGTATATCTCGGGCTTACCATATTCGGGGTACCGTATGCACTTACCTTAGCGCTCCTTGCGGGGGTTCTCGAATTGATTCCTATTTTTGGCCCTATTATTGCGGCAATTCCTGCAGTTGCTATCGCATATACTTCAGGAGGAGCGGGCCTCTCGCTTATTATCGTCGGTTTTTATGTCTTAGTTCAGCAATTTGAAAGTCATTTGATTTATCCGCTCGTTGTGCGTAAAGTGGTAGGTGTGCCGTCTATCCTTGTTATTCTCGCGCTTATCATCGGGTCTAAACTTGCAGGTTTCCTCGGCATCCTAATTGCTATTCCTGTTGCTGCGGCGCTCATGGAAATAGTTGAAGATATTGAGAGAAAGAAGGGAATGAAATAGGGTTTCTAAACGTTCGATATTTTGTAGTAGTAACATTTTGTCCGTCATCGTACGGCAGTATAGTAATGTGCGGTTAATTATTTTATGAAATTTTATATTACGACACCAATTTTTTATGCAAATGCGCGCCTCCATATGGGGCACACGTACACACTTGTTCTTGCGGATATTTTAGCGCGTTACCATCGCACCATTGGCGATCAAACTTTTTTCTTAACAGGTTCTGATGAGCACGGCGAGAAGATTGCACGCGCAGCACAAAAGGAAGGTCTCGGACCTCAAGTTTTTGTAAACGGTAAAGCTGAATTGTTTCAAGAATTATTAAAAGAGCTTCATATTTCCAACGATACGTTTATTCGTACATCCGATCAGAAAAGACACTGGCCTGGCGCGGTGAAGCTCTGGCGTGCACTGGAAGCGTCGGGTGATATCTATCAGGGAATCTATCATGGTCTCTATTGTGTTGGATGTGAAGCATTCGTTACAGAAAAAGAACTCGTACACGGAAAATGTGTACTCCATGATATGGTTCCAGAAAAAATCGAAGAGGAAAATCTGTTCTTTAAACTTTCTCGTTATTCGACAGAACTCAAACGACTTATTGAAAGCGGGGAATTAAAAATTACGCCAGAAAGTCGAGGGCGTGAAATGCTCGCGCTTATTGGTGAAGGTCTTGCCGATGTGAGCATTTCACGTTTGATGGGTGGGGTACCATGGGGTGTACCATTACCCTCTGACCCAAGTAAGGTTATGTATGTGTGGTGTGATGCGCTTTCGAGTTATCTCTCGGCGCTTGGATACGGAAGTGATGACGAGACAAACGTGAACCTTTATTGGCCAGCAGATGTGCAAATTCTCGGCAAAGATATTTTGCGATTTCATGCACTTCTCTGGCCAGCACTTCTTCTCTCGGCGCACCTTGCCCCACCTAAAGAGCTCCTGGTACACGGATTTATTACCTCTGGGGGTGCCAAGATGTCAAAGACACTCGGTAATGTTCTCGACCCAGAAGAATTCATCAAAGAGTACGGCATCGATGCACTCAGGTACTATCTTGCCCGTGAAGTATCTACTACGGAAGACGGTGATCTTACGCGAGAGAAATTTAAAGAAACCTATAATGCGAATCTTGCGAATGGGTTAGGGAATCTCGTTTCGCGTACGCTGAAAATGGCAACGCAGTATTTTAATGGCACCATAACGAGCGAGCCATCGCGTGTGCCGCCACTTCGTGTGGACAATGCCACTCTGTCGGTTATTGGTGATCTCGAGGGGGTAAATATTCCCTATGTGATTATGAATGATATTTTGCCACGCTACCATGCGCTGTTGCGTGCACATGAAATACCTAAAGCGATGGATGTCGTGTGGGAGTTGATAGGATACCTTGATGGATATATTACGAGCTATGAACCATTCAAGCTTATTAAAACTGACCCGGAAATGACCGAGCGTGTTATTTGGGGTCTTGTGTACGGGCTCCACGAAATTGCAGAAATGCTTTTCCCAATGATGCCACTCACCGCAGGGAAAATCAAAGAACTCATTACCGTAAAAGAGGAGGAAGGTATTGTTACGTTTACTACTGCTTCGTTGTCCGCGCCGTTATTTATGAGAAAAGAATAATATTTATTCTATGGCACCTCGTTTTTTTGATATTCATACCCACCTTAACGATAAGACTTTTCACAATGACCGTGAGGCGGTTCTTTCAAGGATGCACGCACGCGATGTATGGGGAATTGTTGTTGGCACTGACTACAAGAGTTCTCAGGATGCGGTTATGATTGCATCGTTCTCTGGAGAGGGGATATTTGCAACCATCGGTGTGCATCCTATCGATACGCATACAGAAAATTTTAGAGAGCATTTTTTTGAGGAGCTTATCCAAAAGAAAAACGTCATTGCGATAGGGGAGTGCGGGCTGGATTATTCTCATATCAGCAATGTTCCCGATATTGAAAAAGAAAAAGCGCGTCAGAAAAAACTTTTTGAAGATCAGATAGATTTTGCCATCACGCACGATCTTCCGTTGATGATTCATTGTCGCGATAGTGACAAGAGTCTTCAAGATGCCCACCATGACACCTTGGCACTTTTCCAAGAGAAGAAAAAAACTGCTGGCGAGCGCTTGCGGGGGAATGTTCACTTTTTTTCACAAACAATAGACATTGCGCGTGAGTATTTTGCGCTTGGTTTTACTATTTCATTTACGGGCGTGATTACATTTTCTCGCGAATATGATGAAGTTGTTCGTGAGTCACCTCGTGATTTTCTTATGGTAGAGACAGATTGTCCCTACGTTACGCCGGTGCCCCATCGTGGTACCCGTAATGAGCCGATATATGTAGAAGAGGTTGTTAAGAAAATTGCTGAAATTCGCGGGGAGGACTATGAGCTCGTCCGTGAATCTTTGGTCAAAAATGCGCTCAGAGTTTTTAATATTAACGAATAAATTGTGCACCTTTGCGTGAAAGAACGCAGGCCCCTTCGAACGTTGACTTAGCAGACTTCTTCTGGTAGTATGTGCGGGTTATTAGCGGATTATCAGGTAGTGGGGCATACCCCCAAATAAAGTAATATATGAATCATAACGAACACACGGAGCCACGCATTTATGAGCTTGGCTACCACCTTGTACCGACGATTGCAGAGGAGCAGATCCCGCAGGTGTCGGGCGCCGTGCGTGGGATGATTGAGGCGATTTCCGGCAACATTATTGCCGAAGAAACACCTATATTCATTGATCTCGCGTACCAGATTGTTAAAACGGTAGAGCATAAGCACTATCGTTTCGACGATGCGTATTTTGGTTTCATCAAGTTTGAGGCAAGTCCCGAGGGAATTGCGACACTTGAAGAGGCACTCAAGAAAGACGATAACGTTCTACGTTATTTAGTTGTTAAAACACTCAAGGAAAACACATTCCTTTCTAAAAAGTTTCCTTCAGCAAAAGTAAAAGAGCGTGAAGAAGAGGCAGTACCTCCCGTTGCGGAAGAGCAAATTCTTGTTTCAGAAGAAGCTTCGCTTGAGGTAGAGGCTCCTGCTGTTGCTTCTGATGAGCTCGACAAGGCTATTGATGAATTGGTTGCATAGGAGAGAAGCATAGTGGTATCATGAAGAATAAAGGAAATTATTAACTATTAACTCATCTCATTATGTACCTCAACAAAGCAATCGTGTACGGCAACCTTACGCGCGACCCAGAGCTTAAGGCGCTTCCTACGGGAAATAAGGTTACCAGTTTTTCTGTCGCGACAAATCGTGTTTGGAAGGACAAGAATGGTGCAAAGCAGGAAAGTGTTGATTATCACAATGTTGTTCTTTACGGAAAAATTGCAGAGCTTGCTGCACAGTATCTCAAGAAAGGTAATTCAGTATTGATTGAAGGACGTATGCAGACAAGAAGTTGGGATGACGCTTCCGGCAAAAAATACCGCACCGAGATCATTGCAGACAATATGCAGTTTGGCCCACGTGGTGGCGGAACGAGTACAGGAGGAAGCGGTCCATCAACAGGTTCTCCTTCCAGCGCTAAAGCAAATACTCCTTCAGTTCCCGAGCCACTTGAAACGATTGAATATCCCGAAGAGGATATCAACCCAGATGACATTCCATTCTAAGTAAAGAAAGAAATTATTTATTAGGTATTATTACATCATTAAAATTATGACCCAATGTTACTTTTCAGCAAACAATGTAAAGCTTATTGATTACAAAGATGCTGAGATCTTGAAGAAATACATCAACCCCCACGGACGTATGATTGCAAGCAAGCATACTGGTGTGTGTGCAAAGCACCAGCGCCAGTTGGCAAATGCAGTCAAGCGTGCGCGTTTTATGGCATTGCTTCCGTTTGTCGCAAAATAAAGATTGTTTACTAGCGGTGCGCCAATTACTATAGTAATTGGCGCACCGCTATTTATTGAAACAGGACGAATTAATACAAAATATTATGGCACATCCAAAAGAAGAAAAAACACTTATTATTATTAAGCCTGACGCTATCCACCGCGGGCTTCTTGGTGAGATCGTTACTCGTTTTGAGCGCAAGGGATTGAAAATTGTGGGGATGAAGATGCTTCAGCTTGAAGATGCCCTTCTTGAGGCGCACTACGCACATATTAAAGACAAGCCATTCTTTGTAGGAATAAAAAACTACATGAAATCTTCTCCTGTTGTGGTGATGGTACTCTCGGGTATCAATGCGGTATCCGCAACTCGCATCATTGTAGGTCCAACCAAGGCATATGAGGCAGATGCAGGTAGTATTCGTGGCGACCTCTCACTCTCAATGCAATCAAACGTAGTGCATTCTTCAGATTCTGTGGAGTCTGGCGTAGCAGAAGTAACTAGATTTTTCTCTGAAGAAGAACTTTTTGATTACAAGAAAACAGATTTTGATTACATTTATGCAGACGAAGTATTTTAAATTTATATTATAAATATTTTTTCTACAAAATCCTTGCACATCGCAAGGATTTTGTTTTCTAGTTACATTTTCTTATTGCAAAAAATGTAATAGTGCGTATAGTTAGAGTAGGGTTATTTGATATATTGACTCCATAGTTATTGGCAAGGGATCCTGTATTTGTGTGCGCCGTGGTGCATACGTGAGGGAACCCACCTAGATTTTACTAGGGCCAGTATCCCTCAAATAGCCCCAAGAAAAACCCCTGCGCCTCTGCGAAGGGGTTTTTCTAATATAAGGGGTGCGCGGGGAATTATCAGCTATTTTGCTAGCTCCTTTTTATTCCTTTGTGTATACTGCTCATATGACACAAAGAAAATTTCCTTGGTTTCTTGCGGTAGCTCTTTTTATTATTACAGGAGTTAATAGTGTGGCGAATTATTATTCATGGTATTGGACCATTCGGTGGTTTGATATGCCTATGCATTTTGCGGGTGGTGCGTGGCTTGCGGGTGTTACCATATGGTGGAAGTTTTTTTCAGGTAGGCAGGATATGTCTTCGGTGGCGCCCACCATTACACGTTTGATCGTGTGGGGCGTGGGAGGAGCTTTTGTTATAGGATTAGGTTGGGAAGTATACGAATCTGTTGTTTCTTTTTTAACACAGGGACATATTAATAATATACAAGACACCATCAGCGACCTATTCTTGGATATGGCGGGAGGAACGCTCGTGGCAATCTTGTATAATATAAGAAAACGTTATGCTTAAACTTGGCTTTTACGGTGCTGCAGGGGAGGTGACTGGTTCAAATCATCTTTTAGAAGGTGCGGGTGCAAAAATTTTGATTGATTGTGGATTTTTTCAAGGGGTGAAGGTGTGTGATGATAAAAATAGTGATCCTTTCCCCTACGACCCAAAAACAATTGATGCACTCTTTGTTACCCATGCGCACCTCGATCACATTGGGCGTATCCCTAAGCTCGTCTTGGATGGATTCAAAGGTAAAATATATTCTACGCCACCAACGAAACAAATTGCGCAGCTTATGCTCGAAGATACGTTGCGGGTTATTGCGCGTGAGGCAAAAGCGGACAACCACGAGCCACTCTATCTCGAAGAATCCGTACGGCAAACAATGTCCCGCTGGGAGACCGTGCCGTATGATCAAGAAGTTGTTATCGGGGAACTCCATATACGATTTCGTGATGCAGGGCATATCCTCGGATCAGCGATGCTTGAGATAGAACATAATGGTAAAAAACTCGCATACTCAGGCGACCTCGGTAATTCTCCTGCGCCACTTCTTATGGATACAAAGTTACTTTCTGGTATTGATTATCTTGTCATGGAGGCGGTGTACGGTGATCGTACACACGAAGATCGCGAAAAACGCGTACATTTATTGGAAGAAATCATCAAAGAAACAATTGCTCGCGGAGGTACACTGATGATCCCTGCGTTTTCCATAGAGCGCACGCAGGATCTACTATACGAATTGAATGAGCTTGTGGAAGGTCAAAAAATTCCAGAAATTCCTGTTTTTGTGGATTCACCACTCGCGATTAGAGTAACAGAGGTGTATCGAAAAAATGGTTCGTACTTTAATAAAGAAACCAAGGACGATATTAAAGGAGGGGATGATATTTTCAAGTTTCCCCGACTTCGTTTTACGGAACGCACTGAGGATTCTATTGCAATCAAAGATGTCCCTGCTCCTAAAATAGTTATTGCGGGGTCCGGTATGTCAAACGGAGGCCGTATTCTCCATCATGAGCGTAATTATTTGGGTGACCCCAAAAGCATCTTGCTCCTTATTGGCTATCAGGCAGTCGGCACGATGGGACGTGCACTCCAAGAAGGGGTAACCTCAGTGCGAATTTTTGATGAAGATGTTTCTGTACGCGCAAAAATAGCGGTAATTAACGGATATTCTGCGCACAAGGATACGAATGCACTCCTTGAATTTGTGGGAACAATGCAGGACACGGTGAAAAAAGTGTTTGTGGTGCACGCTGAACCTGGCGCTGCGTTGTTTTTTGCCCAGCGTGTTCGCGACTACCTTGCAATCGATACGCGTATTCCAAAAGCAGGTGAGGTGGTGGAGATTGATATGTAATTAATAAGTAAATTAATTTTAAAAATATGGACACAAACAATAAAATCAAATGGATATTGCGCGTTGCCATTTTTGGTGTGTTTTTTGGGCATGCAATGTTTGCACTCGATGGAAATCCAAAGTGGGTACAGTGGATAATGGATTTTGGCGGATGGGAAAAAGAGCTCGCAACGCAACTTCTTTTTATGGTTGGATTACTCGACACCTTTGTTGCCTTTGCTGTGTTAATAAAACCAATTCGTATTATCTTACTGTGGGCGGTGATATGGACGACATGGACAGCTTTTATGCGGGTGTTGCCATTTATTGGTGATCCTATTTGGGATTTTGTGGAACGTTGGGCAAATATTGGCGCTCCACTTGCACTCCTTCTTCTTATTGGATGGCCAAGAAATTGGAAAGAATGGTTCAAGTAGGTTATAAATTTGTAAGAGTCATCTTTCTTGCTATACTGCACACATATGGGAAACGAAAAACATCAGCATTTTAAATTGAAAATTTGTATATCAGGTGCAGCAGATACTACCTATTGTGGTGAGTCTGCAATGGAGGCAGCAAAAGAGCTCGGACGAGAGATCGTACGACAAGGAGCAATTTTGGTAACAGGGGCGACAACAGGATTTCCTCTTTGGGCGGCAATGGGCGCAAAGGAAGCAGGAGGTATCTCAATCGGGCTTTCACCTGCATCAACGGAAAAGGAACACGTCGAGGTGTATGGCTTACCGCTAGATTATTTGGATATTATTGTGTATACCGGTTTTGGATATTCAGGACGCAATTTACTCCTTACACGTGCCTCGGATGCCGTCGTGGTGGGTTGTGGACGTATTGGTACGGTGAATGAGTTTACGATCGCATTCGAAGATCACAAGCCTCTCGGTGTCCTTCGCGGTCCATGGGATATGGATGAAGTACTAGAAGATATGCTTGAGAAAAGTCATCGTCGCGAAGAGGGAACGGTGGTCTTTGAAGAAACCCCTAAAGAACTTATTTCTAAAGTAATTGAGGTGGTTCAGACCACAAAAACGTGCGACTTGGGTGGGAAATGCCCCGTCTATGTATATGAAAATAATGACGGCGTAGGAGGAAAGACAGGGGAGCGCATAATGTAAAATAAATGCGGGTTTTGGCGATTGCGTGTGTTTTATCACTCTTGTATACTTTAACAAGTAAGAAGTTGCATAGTTCAGCGTCTTATGTAGTACGTATATTGTGCGTAATTTAATTACATTAAGGGATTAGATATGAGGTCATTATGACCATATATCTTGTCTGGTATATATTATGAAAAAAGAACATATGGTATTGGTTGCAACGCTTGGTTTGGCACTGGTGGCAATCCCTGCTTTTGCAGATGATAGAATCAATTCGCTTCCTACGACAACGATAGGAACTTCAACAAACCACGTACAGGCTCCCGTTGTTAAACAAAAGAAATTGCAAGAGGTAAAACGTGAAATCGAAGAAGCGCGCAAAGAAACACGAAGCGAGGTGAAGGATATTCGTGAAAAAGCGCTCAAAGAGACCCACGAGGCACGCGAAGGGCTCCATGATGAAGTAAAAACACTTCGTCAGGGTGTGGCAAGTTCTACGGCAACGGGGACTGCTCCAATGTTCAAAAAACTCATCGAAGAGCGTCGAGAGCATTTTAAAAATCAACTCGAAGAAAGAAAGGATGAAGTAAAGAAAAAGATTGAAATTGAAAAACTCCGCCTTAACGAAAAACTTAAAACAATAAAGGACGAGCGAAAGAAACAAACGGTGCAGAAAGTTAATGCTGAGATTCAGGTAATCAACACACGAAAGCTCGAGCATTATTCAAATGTTCTCAATCAGATCGAGGAAGTATTGAAGAAGGTGGGAACTCGTGTGGATAATGCAGCAGTACGTGGGCTTAACGTAAGTAACGTACGAACAAATATCACTGCGGTAGAAACTGCAATTGCTACAGCACGTGCATCTATCGTAACTCAGTCTTCAAAGGTCTACACGGTTACCGTTACCACCGAAGGAAACCTCAAGAATGATACAGGGGTAACTCGCAAAGCACTCCAGAAAGATCTCTCTGTGGTACAGGATTTGGTAAAGGCTGCCCATGATGCACTTCGCAAAACTGCGGTAAGTTTGGCGCAGGTACCTCGTATTAATGATACGAACGGCTCAGCAACATCAACAGCTACCTCGATAGGACAGACCGAAACTACTACTACCGCAACATCAACAGCGACCTCGACTGCAACTAATTAATAACTAACGAAGATACTTCTTATATGAACAACAAGATAATTTTTCTCATCGTAATCATCGCGCTCGCCGTGTTAGGGTATGTGTATCAGGATAAACTAGGAACCTATTTTACCCCTACGACAAAGGTTGAAATTACTATTCCAGCGGATACGACCGAAGTAATTAACACCGAGGTTCAGAATATCAATATTGGTGATCTTAATAGTGATTTCCAGTCAATCGACAAGGACATTAGCACGCTCTAATAATACGTCATTGTCTTATACCACAGAAAAAGCGCATCATTTGATGCGCTTTTTCTGTATCGAACGTGCTTTGTGTTATTTTACCTCGTTTACAATGTTTGCAAATGTTTCTGGATTCTTCTCTGCAAGGAGTGCCATGATCTTTCGGTCAAGAATGATATTTTTTTTCTTGAGCGCGTCAATGAATTTTGAGTAGGAAAAACCAAGTGGGCGAAGTGCGGCATTCATCTTTACCGTCCATAAGCGACGAAAATCTGCTTTCTTGTCACGGCGGTGTGCAAATGCATATGCTCCAGCGTGTGAAATAGCATCCTGTGCCTGCACTTCTTTCTTGCTACGTCCAAAACGGTATCCCTTTACCTGTGAAAGGATGTTACGTCGTGATTTTGCGGTGGTTGTTCCTCGTTTTACTCTTGTCATAGTAGTAGTGTTAAAAAATTATTATACAAGTCCCGGTAAAAAGCGCGCCTGTTCCTTGTGGGTCATCTTGAGACTTGCAAGACGTTTCCCCGCGAGCTGGCTTGAGCGACTTGCTTTTGCGTTAAAGTGGTTCTGTCCTGGTACACGGCTAAGAATTTTGCCGGTTTTTGTTACCTTGAGACGGCTGGTGAATGATTTATTTGTTTTCATAAGCTTATGTAAGTAAAAACGTTAGTGTACCTATTTTTTTGACGCTCGTTCCAGAATTACGGTAAGGCCTTTAGGACTTTTAAGAGGCTCTCCAGCGACTTTGTAGTCTTCGCTAATAAGATTCAAGATTCTTTCGAGACGCTCTTTTTTGAAATCCATATCCGTAAACTTTGAACGTCCAGTAAGGAAAAGGTCTACTTTAACCCGATGTCCTTCCTTAAGCCATTTTGAAGCATTTTTTGCTTTTAGCTCAAGGTCGTGCTCGGAAGTGCCAATCTTAACCTGAAGGGACTTTGTTTCGGTGGTATGAGTTCGCGCTTTTGCCTCCTTTTGTTTCTTATTCTGCTGATACTGAAACTTACCATAATCCATTATTTTTGCAATAGGGGGCACAGCCGCAGGGGAGATCTCGATAAGATCAAGTCCTAATGCTTGCGCTTTTGCTAGTGCTTCTGAGAGAGAGATAATTCCAAGGTTATCACCGGTTTCGGTAATAACGCGGAGCTCTTTCGCTCTAATGTGATGATTGATTTTTATTGAAGGAGTCAACGTGAATTGTTCAAACCGCAAGGAACCTGCGGAATGCTATATAATATATGGCATTTTGAATTAAAAGTCAATGGTAGCGTTTGTCGTTGATGGAAGGAGGAAGGGAGTAGAAAAATGTGTTTGAGGCGAGTTTTTTGATTGTTTTAGGATGGTGAATGAAAATAGAATAAATATTATGCTTTAAAAACTTGACTTTTTCGTAATATTTGTTATATTGTATGTATGTGAGTGCGCGAGGGCAACCTCGGGCGATTCAACAAACGAATGTCTGCAAAAACCTCCGCGCAAGCGGAGTTTTTTGTTTCTGTTTTTTCTTGGTATGTTTTGCTATACTCTTAATAAAGTTCCTGTGTTCTTTTGACTAGCGACTGCACTCACATATTTAGACATTTGTTGGAGTTCGCACTCGCTAGTCAAAAGAGTACGGGAAAAATATTTACATAAAGAATTATAAAAAATTGCGCACAGATATCTGTGCGCAATTATTTTTTAATACGTGTACATTAAAATTATTTTTTAATTAATAAAAAATATTGAGAAATAAAATTAATTAATTTTTTATTTTTTTATTTTGTAAAAATATTTTAATAAATTTTTTTTACAAAAAAAAGTTATCCACAGTTTTTTTACAAAAAAGTATTGTAAATGATTTTCATATGCGTGATAATAATAGTAGATCAGTACACAGAGTATGAAAAATATTTTCATACACGAATGATCCAATGATCAAACATGACAACACATTTTATTTTAATATATGTTGTCGGTCGAAGATTATTGTAAAAAATAATTTGCATACAAATGTACATACATACGTGTATGTACATACGTACATAAAACAATGGCAGCAAAAAAGAAGGCAAAGAAGGCAGCAAAGAAAGTAGCAAAGAAAGCAGCTAAGAAGCGCAAATAGTTTTTCAAGCACATAGTGTGCAGCAATAACCGCCCCAGGGCGGTTTTTGTTTTTTCCAGAGAAGCCTTACGTTGCTTGTGAAATATGGTATACTTTATACATATATGGCACTATGGGGAGCACAACATCATGAAAGAGGGGAGCAAGGTAACTCTTTAGGGAATACAAAAAAATTTGAAACTCCCCACGAGGAGATTGCATATTTACGCGCACGTATCGAAGAACAGGAACAGGTGATGACACAAAATGGTCATACTATTGAACGACCGCATGTCGCGAAAGAAAAGATTTTAGAATATCGCGAGGAGGTTCCTGAAAAAATATTAAAGGAAACATATCAGATTAAGGCACAGGAAATAGAAGAGCGTGTACTTGGATTAGATAAAGAGCGTTCAGAAATGATTGATGAACTCGTGCGCATTATGATGGAACGTGGTATTAAAAATACACTCACCATACTTGAAAAGTTGCACAACCCTCGCCTCGAAGACGACTTCCATCGTTTTCTCGTGCAGTTTCTTTCAGACACATCGTTCACTTCAATAGTAAAAGAACGCGTACTCTTTCGTGCGCTTCGTATGCGTTTGTACGAGATCACCTTACCGCCGATTAATCAAAAAGGTGAAGCAAGAAGTTTTGCAGACCTCGTAACAGGAATGGAACAGTTTTATGCAGGAATGCTTTCCGTAGAGGCGACATCTTCTGTGTGGGGCGAAGTAAAAAATTACTTTACTCTTGAGCTCGCACTTTCAAATATTTCAAGCGAAGTGGTGTTTTATGCGGCAGTGCCTTTTGAATACAGCGACTTATTTGAAAAGCAAATACTTTCTGCATATCCAGATGCAAAAATTCGTGAGCATAAAGAAGACTACAATCCATTTAATGAAGCGGGAGTAACGCTTGCTTCTGTTGCTGAACCAGTAGGAAATCAGGTTTTTGCCATGAAGACGTTTGAAAAGTTTTCCCAGGATCCGTTAAATACACTTCTTGGTGCCTTTAGTAAGATAGAGCACGCAGGAGAGGGTGTTGCGATACAGTTTGTTATTGAGCCACAAGGAAAGGCGTTTAATGATGTCTATAAAAATGCGAGAGAGGAAATTAAAAAAGGTATACCGGTAAAAAAAGCGCTTGAGAGTACCACGATGCGTTTTGCTACGGGTTTTGCCTCGGTAGCCAAAGAACTCATGTTTGGTATTAAGAAGAATGAAGAACATATTGACCAAGAAGCGGTTGAGAGTATTACAGAAAAAATCTCTTCACCGGTAGTGGATACCAATATTCGCATTGTGGTGTCGGCGGGGGATGAAGCACGCGCGACAGCACTTTTGAATGAACTTGAATCCACGTTTAATCAATTCAATAAACCACACGCTAACGGTATTAAATGGCGTCGCCTTACGACGGGTGCAGAACTTGCAAAAACTATTTCTCAGTACTCGTTCCGTATATTTGAGAAGAATCAAAGTTTTCCGTTGAATCTTAAAGAGCTTACAACGATATTCCATTTCCCCGTAACAGAAGTATCCTCTCCTGAGCTCAAAGAATCCCGCGCGGGAGTTGCGCCAGCACCGCTCACACTTTCTTCTGAGGGTGTCGTACTTGGTGTAAATCGTTATCATAATAAAGAAACACAGGTGCATATGGGGCGCGAGGATCGCATGCGTCATTTATATGTCATTGGACAGACGGGAACTGGGAAGACGAGCATTTTGAAAAATATGATTGTGCAGGATATCCGCAATGGTGACGGCGTCTGTTTCATTGATCCGCATGGTTCTGACATACAGGATATTCTTGCCCTTGTGCCACCTGAACGTGCAGATGACGTCATTTATTTTGATCCTGCTGATACAGCGCGTCCTATGGGGCTCAATATGCTTGAGTATGATAGAGAGAAGCCCGAACAAAAAACGTTTGTGGTGAACGAGATGATGAATATCTTCAATCAACTCTTTGATATGAAGGTTGGTGGTGGGCCAATGTTTGATCAGTATTTTAGAAATGCAGCAGCGCTCGTGATGGAGCATCCAGAATCTGGCTCTACGCTTCTCGAGATTACCCGTGTACTTGCGGATAAGGATTTTCGTGCAATGAAGCTTGCGCACTGTAAAAATCCTATCATCGCACAGTTTTGGACAAGCGCAGAAAAAACTACCGGAGATCAAGGGCTCGCAAATTTTGTGCCCTACATCTCGAGTAAGTTTGATAACTTTATTTCCAACGATATTATGCGTCCGATTGTGCTCCAGCAGAACTCGACGCTTAATTTTAGAAAGATTATGGACGAGAAAAAGATTCTCCTCGTCAATCTTTCAAAAGGACGCTTGGGTGATATCAACGCCAATTTCATCGGGCTTTTGCTCGTAGGGAAAATAATGATGGCAGCTCTTTCGCGGGTAGATATGTTTGGTACGGGTACCACGCCAAAGGATTTTTATTTGTATATCGACGAATTCCAAAATGTGACGACGCCTTCTATCGCAACTATTCTTTCCGAAGCGCGCAAGTATCGTCTCTCGCTCACCGTAGCGCACCAATTTATTGCACAACTTACCGATGAAATAAAAAATGCGGTATTTGGTAACGTGGGTTCGATGGCGGTGTTCCGTGTTGGTCCCGATGATGCAAAATATCTCGAGAGTAAGTTTGCACCTACCTTTAGCGCTGAGGATATAACACGCCTCGATAACTATCAAGCGTATCTGAGTCTTTTAATTAACGGTCAGCCAGGGAAGTCGTTCAATATTGCTACGTTGTCACCAGAAAAGGGTGACGCGTCTTCCGCAGAGCACATAAAAGAACTCTCTCGTTCGAAGTATGGACTTTCTCGAGAGATAGTTGAAGCGGAAATTTTTTCGCGTTTTGAGGCAGGGAAGTGACTCTCGGTTCCTTAGAAATTATTTTTTCCAACACGTTCTGTATATTCTCCTGAATCGGTATTGATACGAAGCACGTCGCCTTCATTGATAAAGAGAGGCACTAATACTGTTGCGCCTGTTTCTAGCACAACTTGCTTCGAAGCACCTGTTGCGGTGTTGCCACGAACTGCAGGAGCAGCTTCTTTCACGAGAAGGTCTACTTTAATAGGAAGGCGGACGCCGATAATTTTTTCATCAAAGATGACGGCAGTCACGATGGAGTTTGCTTTCAAAAATCCTTCCTTGCCTTCAAGAAGTTCTGTGTTAAGTGCAAAACGGTCTGATGGTTTTTCTGGGTCGCAGAACCAGGACTCGTTTTTGCTCGTATAGAGATATTTTACTTCGCGCGTTTCGATGTCAGCCTCTGGTACTTTGTCTGATGCATGAAAGGTTGCGGGAATAATTTTCCCCGAGAGGAGATTGCGAATCTTTGCTTGGTTCTGTGGTTTGCGCTGTTGCGTGCGTGCAATGTGAGCCTCGATCACTTCGTAAGGTTCATTTTCGAGGACAATATATTTTTTAGGTAGTATTTCATTGTAATTTAGCATAATGGGGATATTTTATAGTTATAAAGGGAAAAAGTAAAGGATTGACTTTTGGTTTAATATATGCTACAATTGAATAAGATAAAAACTTATAATCAAAGGGGGTCGAAAATGCAGCGTACAGTACTTATCCCTGAAAAGGGAGGTAATGGGTCAGCAGTAGCACGAGAAAATATAGAGGAGGTGAAAGAGGTAACCTCAGAACATGAGTGCAACGAACGTCTCATGAATGGCTGGGGCCTTCTTGGTATTGTCCCTAAGGAATATTGGGACAATGACCGCGGGATCATAGTGCGTGGCATAGTGTATGTTATGTATCATACTGTTATGTAGTACGTTATCCCATACACAAAAGGTCGAGCAGAACATCTGCTCGACCTTTTTTACTATTCCGTTTCTTTTAGTTTCTCTTTAATCTGTTTCAAGAGCTCGTTGCGTACCGCTTTGTTTTCTTTGTCTGCAAGGAATTGACACGCTGAGTCATAGCCACGACCGATTTTTACCTCGCCGTAGGTGTATGAGGATCCAGATTTTTGTAGAATCTCAAACTTTTCACCGAGTCCAAGAATTTCACCCTCCTGTGAGATACCTTTGTTGTACAAGAGGTCAAACTCTGCTTGTTTGAATGGTGCAGCGACTTTGTTTTTAACAACTTTTACCTTGATGCGCCCGCCAATGACGTCCTCACCTTTTTTTATTTGTGCGGTACGACGGATATCGAGACGAACCGAGGTGTAAAACTTGAGTGCTTTGCCACCCGGCGTTGTTTCAGGATTGCCAAACATCACGCCAATTTGCATACGAATTTGGTTGATGAAAATAACAATCGTTTTTGATTTGTCGACGATCGCGGTGAGTTTGCGGAGTGCCTGCGACATCAAACGTGCTTGTTTACCGACGTGGTGCGCGCCCATGTCACCTTCTATTTCATCTTTTGGGGTGAGCGCGGCAACAGAGTCAACGACGATAACATCGATTTTCCCCGAACGAACAAGGGATTCGGTAATTTCGAGTGCTTGTTCACCGGTGTCTGGCTGAGAGATGAGCAAGTTATCGATGTTCACGCCGAGCTTGCGCGCATAATCGGGGTCCATTGCGTGTTCTGCGTCAACAAACGCACAAATACCACCCATCTTTTGTGCTTCCGCAACGACGTGGAGCGAAAGCGTGGTTTTTCCAGATGACTCTGGTCCAAAGATTTCTACGATACGACCACGAGGAAGCCCGCCGACGCCAAGTGCATAGTCGAGGCCGATCGAACCTGTAGGAATGGCGTCTACTCCAACCTTTGGTTTGTCTCCAAGCTTCATAATAGAACCTTCACCAAACTTTGCCTGAATGGCCTTGATGGTGTCTTCGATATTCGAGCTAGTTCCTTTTGGTTCTTTAGGAGCTTTTTTTGCTAGTGCCATAATATGTTTGTTGTGTTATTAATTTGTTCCCGTTGATGTTGTAGTCGATGTTGCCGTTCCTCCTGTCTCGATAGTTTCAGTGATTGTGCTGGTACTTGCGGATGTTGCCACCTTGGGTATCAGTATCATTTCTATTACTTCACTACCCGTGCGTCCGTAGCGGTCCCGTGCTTCAAGGGTCATTATATTATACCCCGAGGATAGGAGCAATTGTTCGCTAAAATTTCCATCGAGATCAATGGTTGTGGTGGCGTTGTTGATAAAAAAGAGGTTTCCTCTGAGTACCCTTCCGGCAATAGTTATCATTGGTGTAGTGGTCGCGTATCCGGTTTGCGGGGTCGTGATATCAATACGTGGTCTGCGCAAGACGTCTTTTAATGCAAAGAATGAATACCCTACTACCATAAGTATGCCGAGTATGATAAGTATTCTAATAATAAGATTTCGGGAGAGCATATGGTTAGTGTCTTATATGTTAGATCCCGTCCGTCTCTTCCCCTGCTTTTATGAGAACTTGGCGTGGTTTTGCGCCGTCACCTGGTCCAATGATGTTGCGTTCCTCAAGCATATCCATAAGGCGTGCAGCGCGTGCATAACCGACTTTGAGGCGCCGTTGGAGATAGGAAGTTGATGCCTTACCTGCTTCAATGACAATCATTCGTGCATCTTCATATAAATCATCGTCATCGCCACCGTTATTGTCATCAAGCGTTGCTTCAAAAAGAGGGTCGCGATCGGTACTAATAGATCCTTGCGAGAAATTAATCTCGTCAGGAAGCTTGTCAGTTTCGAGGCCGGCAAGATATTTCACAACAGATTTCACTTCCCCTTCGGACATAAAGGCAGATTGAATACGGGTCGGCTTCGACATTTCTCCCGATATATAGAGCATATCGCCGGCACCGAGAAGTTTCTCTGCACCCGAGGCGTCGAGAATGGTGCGTGAGTCTATCTGTGAGGCAACCTGAAGGGCAACACGGGCCGGGACGTTGGCTTTGATGAGACCGGTGATGACATTCACCGAAGGACGCTGGGTTGAGAGAATGAGGTGAATACCGACAGCGCGACTCATTTGTGCGAGACGAACAATAGCACTTTCGAGTTCGCGAGGATAGCTCTGCATAATATCAGCAAGCTCGTCCAATATGATGACGATGTAGGGCATGCGCTCGGGTATCGTGACATCCATATCTGCACCCGCACTTGTTTTGTTGTTAGTTGTTTGTTGTTGGTTGTTTGTTTTCTTGAGTGCCGGTTCGAGGACATTCTTGTGGTATGAACTAATGTCGCGCACGGACTCGGCTTCGAGAATATTGTAGCGACGATCCATTTCCTTTGCTGCCCACTTGAGCGCAAGGATTGCTTTTTTTGCATCCGTGATGACCGGCGTGAGGAGGTGAGGAATTTTGTTGTAGAGGGTCAGCTCGACACGCTTAGGGTCGATCATAATGAAGCGAAGATTTTCAGGTGCGTTCCTGTAAAGGAGGGAGTTTACGATGGCGTGAATCGTTACCGACTTACCTGAACCCGTAGCGCCTGCGATGAGCACGTGAGGCATCTTGGCGAGGTCCGCATAGTACAGTTTCCCAGAGACACCACGACCAAGAGCAAGAAGGAGTGGCTTTGGAGAATCGCGGTATTCTTCAGACGAAAAGAGGGTCCTCAAACCGACGACTGTTTTCGTGGAATTAGGAACTTCGATACCGACGAGTGATTGACCAGGGATCGGTGCTTCAATACGAATTGGGTGTGCGGCGAGTGCGTACGAGAGCTCGCTCTGCAGTCCTACGATGCGTGAAAGTTTTACTCCCTCGGCGGGTTTGAGTGCGTATCTTGTTACCGACGGACCGATGGAAACTTCGTCCATCTCGACCGTGATCCCGTACTGTCCGAGGGTGCGTTTGATGATGTTCGCGTTTGCTTTGATGTCACCAACACCGGGCTTTCCGCGATCGCCTTCAAGAAGTGAAAGTGGGGGAGGTGTGTAGCTTGTTCCAGAGAGTTCTTTAAAAGAAATTCCACCACCAAGTCCTTCAGTTTTTTTATCACTAATTTTTTGAACTGCCTGCGCAAGTTTTGATTGTTTTGGGTCCTCTTCTTTTGTCGGAAGGGGGAGGGTTGGGGCTTCCTCAGGAATGTCGATAATAACTTCCTCGTCTTCCTCTGCTCCTTCGTCATCCGCGCGCTTTCTCCAAAAGAGAAGTGAAGAAAAATTTGGTCGCGTATTGAACATGACGATGAACGAGATAAGGAGAAATGCGAGAAGGAGGATTACCGTAATGTAGGCATCAAAGAGTGCAATGAGGGGAGTCGAGATTGCCCATCCAATGATCCCCGCAGTGTCGTTGCCGGAGAAAATGTTAATGAGTCCAAGTGAAGAAAAAAGAAATAGAAATGCACCGACGGCAGAGGTGGTGGCGATGCTGGGACGCGTGCTACGAAAGAGAGAAATACTGAGAAGAAAAAAGAGGGTAGGGAGGATAAAATATCCGACACCAAAGAGATAGTTGAGCCCACCATAGAGTGTCTGTCCAAAGATCCCTGCCTTCCCAAAAGGAGCAGAAGAAAGTGCGATACCAAGTACTAAAAAGATAATAGCGAATACGGTATGACGAATCTCATCTGCGAGCCCATTCATAAATGAGAGTGGTTTAAATGAAGTATCTTTTTTTGCTTCCCGTGGTTCTTTAACCGTTTGTTTTTTTGAGGAGCTCCCTTTCTTTCCTTGAGTGTTTGCCATAAGTAATATTTTTGTATTGTATCAAAAAAACACTATAAAACAAAGGCTTTTATATATAAAAGACATATGTAAAGGACAAAAAATCACTTGACTTTTTACCCCACTGTCCTTTATAATAAGAAAAGAATAAATGTCCGATAAGGACATACACTCAGTATTGTAAAGGACACATAAAAGACACGAATTAAGCAACAAATATTCTGCTTCTAAAAACAAAAAGACATTGAATATGGGATTTCAATATAGACGTTATTTTTAATAGTAAACAACCGTAAAGCGAGATTTTTTTAAACAATTTTCCAATGCCTCCTAAAGGACATAACTTACAGAACCAAGGTCAGTCACTCACTCCACATAAGGGGTCCTTTCTGAATTCTGGAAGCATGGATTCCTTCTCTATTTCTCTCGCAAAAAAATGTGAGCGCCTCGCGACTGCTGAATATCTCGTGACAAGTTTTTTATCAGACACGGAACCACTCAAGGCACGCCTTCGTGTCCTTTCACTCGATCTTGTGCGTGACGCATCACTCCTCCGGTTTGGTACGGTTGTGAGTGAGCTCGGTGCCTTCGAAACCCTCCGTGCGAATATCAGTGAGACGCTCTCTCTCCTTGAGCTCGCCTTCATTAATGGTCTCGTTTCAGAAATGAATTTCTCAATTCTCAAGCGTGAATATGTCCACCTTCGTGACGCTATTGAGGTCAAAAAAGTTTCTCGCGAATCACGTTCGGATACCGCACTTGGGGATAATTTTTTTGAGAGCACGCAAGCACTGTATTCTGCACAAAGTTCCACACTTCCTCTGGCTCCGCAGAACGTTCCGTTTGCAGGGAAGGAACGTGAGAATAATACACCATCTTCTATTGGACATTCTAAAGGACAAGTTGAAACAAAACACACACAAATGTCCGATAGAAAAATGAAACATTCTGCACCGGTTGCGCCGGTTGTAAAGAAGCAACTCACTGCACCTACTTCAACTCCTAGTGCACGTATCGATGTTGCGCGAGAGGCACGTCATGCACGTATTCTTAAGCTTGTGAAAGACAAGCGCGAGGTGGCCATAAAGGACATTGTTGAGCATTTCCCTGAGCTCTCTGAGAAGACGATCCAGCGCGAACTCCTGTCCTTTATTGAATCTGGTGTTTTGAAAAAAACAGGAGACCGTAGGTGGTCCCGATATTCTCTCTCATAGCACCTATGTCCTTTAGGTGGGGAGGGGATATGACCTCGCCACCTACTTAAAGGAGATACCCTTGCTCCTTGTTTTTCGACCCCTTTTATGCTATAAAACATAGATGTATATTGCCGTTGTGGATAACCTGCTTTGCAAGTTATGAACACGCGATATATAATAAATTCTAAGTTCGGCGGGCAGAGAAATCTGTGCGCTGAATTTAAGCGTAATGAATTCTTGTTTCGCGATCTGTATACAAATTAAATCGCACAACAGTACATTAAGCATGACCCTCGCAGTATTCATGTACGATGAACGACGAGGGAAGATCATTGAAAATAAGACAAGGCACGAAGCAATAGTTTTAAACCTTGTCGCAATAGAAGGTACATCCTAGAAAAACGGTGTGCTTTCAGTTTGTCTATGCGATCGTTTTCTCTTAATACGAGGAGGCGGTGGTATGAATTCAATGATCTTCTTTCTCGCGGTCGAAACCCGATCGTACGACTGAAAGATTATTTAATAGAACGTGTCCGCTTTCCCCCTGGGGGAAGAGGCGTCAAAAAATTTGCTTTCCCTTCTTTGGTTCGCCGTAGCTTTACGGTAACGGCAACCTCTCCCTTGACGCTTCCTCCCCCGAAAGGGGAAAGCAAACGCGTAAGTTCTCTGAGCACTTTATTAGCATTATTAGTTATTAACGCTCAAAACTTACGTGCAAAAGATTTGGCATTTTGGATAACACCAAATGCAAAATTTTGAATTATAAATTATGAATAGAAAATCAATCGCAGTGATCGTTGGGTTGGTTGCAGGTATCGCTTTTGCTGGAACAGCAATGGCAGCAACCTTCTCAACGAACCTCAAATTGGGATCAACCGGACAGGACGTAAAAGACCTCCAGGTTCTTCTCAACGCTGATCCAGCAACCCAGGTTGCTTCATCAGGAGTTGGTTCTCTTGGTAATGAGACTACCTACTTTGGTAACCTCACCAAGACAGCCGTTATTAAGTTTCAGAACAAGTATGCTTCAGAAGTTCTTTCACCAATTGGTTTGACCAGTGGTACAGGCTTCGTGGGAGCATTGACTCGTGCAAAGCTCAATACTATGGGCGGTGTCACGACAACCCCTCCTTCAACGACAGTAGGTTGTGCACCGGGCGCGCTTTACAGTTCAGTAACTGGACAGCCTTGCTCGACGACAACTCCTCCTGCAACGACGACAGGTACGGACTTGGCAGTAACCCTTTCCTCTGATTCTCCTGCAACTGGCGGAGCAATCGTAGCAGGACAGGCTATTGCTGACCTCGCACACTTTACCTTCAAGAACAACACCTCATCAGAGGCAAAGGTTACGAAGGTAACGTTGAACCGCACTGGTATCTCAAATGATACAGCTTTGACAAACGTATACCTTTACGATGGCGTAAGGCGCGTTTCTGACTCAGCTTCAGTAGCAAGCGGAGTAATCTCATTCAATGACGCAGCTGGTTTGTTTACGGTAGGTGCAGGCGCATCAAAGAACATTTCAGTTCGCGCTGACATTTCCGCATCAGTTGCAGGCCAGATCGTGGGAGTTTCCCTCGCATCTGTAGTCTCAACGGTAAATGCATCGGGTTCATTCCCAGTTATGGGCGGTTACTTGAGTGTCGCAACGGCAACGTTGGGAACTCTTGATTTCAACACGACCACGACTCCTTCAGCAACAACTGTTGATCCTCAGAACGACTACATCGTATGGCAGAACACCGTTACGGTAGGTACACATGCACTTAACCTTAAGTCACTTACCCTCCGCAATATCGGTTCTATCAGTACTGGTGATCTTAGGAACTTCCGCCTCTATGTTGACGGAGCTCTTCTTTCAACCGTAGAGAACCTTGATTCAAATGGTTACGTTACCTTCGATCTCTCTGCAAGCGCAAAGAGAATGGAGACAGGTAGCCGTATCGTTAAGGTTATCGCTGACATCGCAGGTGGCTCAACACGCACCTTCATGATGTCACTTCGCCATGCAGGAGATATTGCAGCTTATGACGCTGACCTCAACCAACCGGTTTTGGCAACGGCAGCAAGCTCAACATTCTCAGCTCGTAGCGCTACATCAGCAACCATCAATGGTGGTTCTATCACAGCTGCTAAGAACACTGCATCACCTTCAAGCAACATTGCTGTAGGTTCAACCAATGTTAAATTGGCTACCTTCGACCTTCGCGCATCAGGTGAGAATGTAAAGATCGATAACTTGAACATCCAGGCTGACACATCAGTAAACAATGGTGGTCTCGACAATGCAAAGGTATTCTTCAATGGTGCACAGGTAGGTTCTACCAAGGATCTTTCTGAAGGCGCTTCAACGAACTTCACCTTTGGTTCAAGTCTTGTTATTAACGCAGGTACGACTGGTGTTATCGACATCTATGCAGATGCAAAGACGTCAACATCAACGAACCTCGTAAATACAGAGACGATTTTGATCACCTTGAATGCTGGTACTTCAGGAAACGCACAGGGAACTGTTTCACTTGGTTCTTTGACGGTTCCTTCATCAGCAGTTACCGCTAATACGCTCACAGTATCATCATCATCACTTTCCGCAACCAAATACTCTGGTTATGGCAATCAGACGATGGTATCAGGTCGTACTAACGCAAAGATCGGTTCGTTCGTACTTTCAACAGGCGCTTCAGAAGGAGCAAATGTTGATACTGTTACAGTAGCTCTCTCTGCAACAGAGGCAGCAAGTATCACGAACTTGATGCTCAAAGATCAGGTTACAGGCGCACAGATCGGTACTACAAAAGGTACTCCTGGTACGTCAAACGCATTCACAATGAACGTTGCAATCCCTGCATCAGGCTCAAAGGTTGTTGATATCTACGCTGACATCTTGTCAGGAGTTGGTATCGGTGACATTGCAGCAGATGTAACTGCATCAGGTACGGGTACGCTTGGTTCTGCAGTAACTGCTTCATCAGTAACACTTCAGACCATTACGATCGGCAGTGGCACATTGTCACTCGCTGTATCAGCAGCAAACCCTGCATCAGTAAATGCAACAGCTGGATCTTCAAAGGTTAAGGTTGGTCAGTTCCGCTTTAGCGCAACAAACAACTCGTACACCGTTGAAGAAATCAAGGTCTTGGTTTCAAACAATGCAGCAACTTCAACCACAGGCGTAACGCTTGAGTACAAGGATGCTACAGGTGCAACCAAGTCTGCGTTCCAGACTCTTACGACCGGTGCACAGGCAAATGCAACAGCAACCTTCACAGGTCTCTCGTTGTACGTACCTAGCTCAGGTGATGATTCACTTCTCGATGTATTTGTAGGAATTCCTACCATTTCATCAGGTGCAGCATCAGGTGCAGCAATTACCGCAACGATCGATTACAACGAAGGATTCAAGGCAACACCTAACGGTCTTACCCCTATCACTACATGGACCAGCGCATCTGCTGATGTTGTAAGTAGCGCATCAACAGGTTACGGTACGGTTTATGTAAGGAAGACGATTCCTACGTTCACGAAGGTTGCTTCAGGTGTTACAACTCCTACAACAGGACAGGCACTCTACAAGTTTGATATCACCGCAGATACAGCAGGTGCAGTTGAGGTCAAGAAGATCTCACTCGCAGTTGCAACTTCTACGATGAATGTAGCAGCAATCTCGTTGTACGAAATTGGTAACTCAACTGCTATCAACACGACAGCAGCAGAAGTAGACTCAAGTGGCAATGTAGTATTCTACGCAGGTACCTCGGCTAACGACACCGTTATTCAGGTTGGCGCAGGAAGCACAAAGCACTTCGAAGTTAAGGGTACTGTTACCAACTGGGGCGCCGCAGGCGATAGCTTGACTGTCAGCTTCACGGAAGATGCTTCAGCTGGCTTAACAGCAACATCAGCTAGCCATGCAGGAAACCTTGTATGGTCAGATCGCTCAGCAACTAGCCACACCACGATCACAGCAGACTGGATCAATGGTTACTTGGTTAAGAACTTCAGCGATGATGTTCAGAGCTACTCTTTCTAACTAGCTTAGAAAATAATAGTTGAAAAGGTAAACGTATCAGTTTTAAGGTTTTGAAAAAGAATGCACGAATTCATAATAGGTTGATCTCCTCCTCGAGTATTCCTCAGAAGGGTATTCCAAACTGAATTTACCGCAAACTTCGGATAGACAACAAAAACTACTACATTCTCCTGTGGAAAAGACAATGTAAGGTGTCTTTTCCCACCAACTAGAACAAAAAACCACCCACGTCCTTCACGGCCGTCGGGTGGTTTTTTGTTGTTTAAATCCTCGCCAAGGCCCGCCCTTGGCAGCGTGCCAAGGGCGGGCCTTGGCGGATATTTATAAATCTAATAGAGGCGAAATGCTTGTTGATATCGGAGCATATTGTTTGATGCCGAACCATTTTCACCTACTTGTAAGGGAAAAGAATGAGGGTGGTATTCAAAAGTTTATGTTAAAGCTTTTGACTGCGTATTCGATGTATTTTAATAAGAAGAATGAGCGGACAGGGTCGTTATTTGAGAGTAGGTATAAAGCAAGACATGCTAATACAGACGACTATTTGAAGTACCTTTTTGCCTATATTCACCTAAATCCAGTGAAAATAATTGATCCTGAATGGAAAGAAAAAGGAATTACTGATCACGATGGTGCCAAAGAATATCTTGATAAATATAGCTATTCTAGCTATATGGATTTTGTTGGTGAAAAAAGAGAGGAAGGTGTGGTTCTTAATAAAACTGCTTTTCCTGAGTATTTTGATGATTTCGAGGAATTTGATGAGTATATAAAAGAGTGGCTCGTCTATCCAAGGTCGGACCTTGGATGAGAGGTCTTGGATGAAATTGATTGCATTTGTTGATAGAGAAGCCTATAATTAACGGCATATGAATACCATTTTAACCTTTTTGAAGTCTAGGAAGTTTTTGGTGGGAGTGGCGGTTGTGGTCGTGGCGTTTTTGGTACTTGGGTTTGTGTATCCGGTGTATAGTGATTGGAAAGGAAGGAAGGGGGTTGAGAATCTCGCCAATGCACTTAAACAGATGCAAGAAGACGACTATAAAGCGGCTATGGCAGATACTTATGGAGGCAAGACACCTCAAGAGACGCTCCAGATGTATATTGATGCTGTTGAGAAAGGAGATTATGAGCTTGCGAGCAAGTATTTTATTGGAGGGAAGCAGGAGGAGTGGAAAAATAATTTGAAGGAAATAATGCAGTCAAACAAGGAATCTCTTTTCCTGGACCCTTTAAAGAAATCTATAAATTCTATAGGTTACTTCTCTAGCGATCAGTTGTTATACACAATCGAAAAACCTGTCTTTATTGAATTTAGAAAGTACCCTAATGGAATCTGGAAAATCTTAGAAATTTAGATATCTTGTATGCGCAAAGTTGCCACACTTATCTTTGTTGTTACCGCTCTCATTTTTGGTATTAACAGCAGAGGGTTATTTGCGTACGATGATCAAACGACACATCCGGCGCTCACTGACGAAATTGTAGATTTCTATAATCTTTCTTTTTCTGATAAAAAATTAACCGCTGAGCAGAAAGAATGGATTGTCGAAGGTGCTATTCTAGAAGATACGCCACCACGATGGATCAATCATTTCTATGACCCAATCTATGGCGACGAGTGGACAGGTGAGAAAGCGGGAACGCGGGCTACTTCTACTATGCTAAATTTTGCTACGGTAGGGTTTTTTACCGTGGAGCCACTCACTGCTGTCAATTGGATTCATAATCGGGAAGCTCAAGGAAAGTACCTTCTCTATCAGGGTGATCGCACCTGGGAAAAAGCGCTTGAATATTATGTAAATGGCGACGAAAAGAACGCATATCGGACACTGGGGCATGTACTACACTTACTTGAAGATCAAAGTGTGCCTGATCATACGAGAAATGATACGCATGCGCATGATCTTGAATGGTTCACTGGTGACTACGGCTCGCCCTATGAAGAATATTTGAAGAAGTATGACCGTAAAAAGATCGAAGAATTGGACCTTCCGAATAACCTAAAAAAAGAGAAGCAACAACCAATTACTAAACAATCAATCGAAGAATACTTGGTCTCTTTGGCAACATATTCAAACAAATATTTTTTCTCAAAGGATACGATTAATGATCCTAAATATCAATTTCCGAAGATTCTTAAAGATGACGGGAATTTAGGATATGGTAAGGATGAAATAGGAGAATATTTTAATTTAGCTAAGATTAATGAGACCTGGAATCAGAATAAATTAGGCTATGATATTGATTATTATATTCCTATTAGTGATAAAGATCCTAATCACTTATTAATCCTCGACGCCTACTTCTCTCGTCTCTCCCGTCAAGCCCTTCTTTACGGTGCTGGCGCTATCGATCTATTTAAAAAACAGGCCGAGGAAGCAAAAGAGAAAAAAATTGATCTCTCGTACTCTGGGTCATGGTTCGATGTACCCATGGTTTCCGTTAGTGCCGCAGTTGTTGAAGTGGGCAATCTCTGGTCTTCTTTAAAAAACACTGCGAACACTGTCACTTCAAAAATATCAACCACTGCGAAATCATTAATCAGTGATTCGTTGAGTCAAAAAGGTGATTTTGCAACTACCCAAACAGCGTCGCTTGTCGATGCGGTGTCGACGACACAAGAAGGAGTAACGAATCAGAATACTCAGCAAGTAATTCAAGAGAACCCCTTGAATGAGATTACCGATTCTCAATTTGTAGTAAATACACCAAACGCGTCTTCCATGGATCAGTCTTCGAGTCAATTTTCTTCACAAATAAATTCACCTCAAGTTGCTTCTGTGTTTAGTGCTATTCCTGTCGTTTCAGCGCCAGCGCCTGCTGTGTCTCAAGCACAAACAGTACCGACCGTATCAGTTGTACAAACTGAACAGAAAACACAAACAGAACAAGAAACTCCACAAAATATTATTCAGGCAACAAGTACACCAGAAGTTGTTGCAGACGTTACCGCTCCCGTCATTACGATGCTAGGTGAGAATCCAGCAACTGTGCTCGTGGGTGGACAGTATGCCGATCTTGGCGCTACAGCGCTTGATGATATTGATGGTTCACGGATTGTATCAGCATCTTCAACGGTTAACACATTTATAGAAGGGGATTATGCCGTTTCCTACACCGCTTCTGATCTTTCAGGAAACAGCTCCCATGCGACACGCACAGTAAATGTGGTCCCGACACTTGCCACATTTTCTTTTTCTGACCTCAATAACAATACTATTGTGGACTGCGACGAGGCAGAGGTACACGTTGATATGAATACTGTTCTTCCCGCAGGAGAATATCGTTTTAATAATTTAACAATCGCAAGTAGCTCCACGCTCACGCTTCAGGGCGATCCGCTATCACTTGCCGATTTCAAAGGAGTAAAAATTGTTGCGCAGAATATTACGGTAGATGCTGGCTCGGCAATCTCGGCTGATTATCAAGGATACAAAACTGGCGGTCCCGGTTCTCCTTCAGCGCCTGCGTATCTTGCGGGAGCAAGTTATGGTGGTGTAGGTACTGGTGGTGGTGTTCCTTCGTACGGAGATGCACTTACGCCAACCGAACTCGGAAGTAATGGTGGGGTATGTTGCAGTAATTTTCAGGGTGGTGGCGGAGCGATGCACTTCATTGTTTCTGGCACCTTTTTGAATAACGGAATTGTTTCGGCTAATGGAAGTGGTTCATCGAGCGGTGGTAGTATCTATGGAGTTGTGGACACGCTCGCGGGATCGGGAATTTTTCAAGCAAACGGCGGAGCACATTCTGTTTCTTCTGTATATCATGGACGAGCTGGTGGTGGACGCACGGCTATGTATTACCAAGCATCTTCATTTAGTGGAGAATCAACTGCGCTTGGGGGATGTAGTAGTTTAGGTATGGGGTATCCATATGAATGTGCAGGCAATGGCACGGCAGGGCTTTTTGATATGAAAAACAATGACCTCTATATTTCTTCATCGTGGCGCTTCCAAAAAAATGATAACCCATTCAATTTAAATCGTATCGTGGTAACCGCTGGCGCGCATGTTGCGGTAGAGGATGGCGTCCATCTCACTGCACAAGAGCTTTTGGTTGAAGATGGATCAGCGTTTTCAGTCTTGGGAAGTCCTGTCATTGCTATTCCAAAAATTTCAATACGCGATAATTCAACACTTACTTTTTCTGGCAACGAATCACTCACTGTCGATACTTTCACCATTACCGAAAACTCAACAATTTCAGTAGTTCAATGGTACCCACTTTCACTCCACGTGCGAAACCTTACCCTTTCTGCGGATTCAAAAATTAACCTTGATAATAAAGGATATAGTGGTGGGGAAGGGCCTGGAGCGCCGATAGAATTTTATGATGGCGCAAGTTATGGTGGTGCGGGATACAATAATTCTGCAACCTCGACATATGGTTCGCTCGTCGAGCCTGTCGATATGGGAAGTGGGGGAAACGGTCATCATTCGTACGCGCAAGGTGGTGGCGCTCTTAAAATCGTGGCAGACGGTACGCTTATCCTCGATGGTGTGGTTTCTGCACGAGGTGGTATTACCTCAAGTGGAGGAAGTATCTACCTCGTCGCGCATCGTCTTGAAGGAAGCGGACAACTTGTTGTTGATGGGGGTGGTCATTATTGGCAAGGGTACAACATTGGTATGGGTGGTGGTGGGCGTATTGCAGTTACCGCAGAGCAGTATGCATTTTTAGGAAGTATGTCTGCGCTCGGTGGATGTGCGAGATTTGATGGTTGGACGACGTCGTGCGCAGGCAATGGCACAATAGAAAATAGTAATGAATTGGAATTTGTGACTGAAGAAGAAGTTCCTACTCAGGAAGAGGAAAACGCAACTCCGGTAGTTCTAGACACCACGCCACCTGTTGTTACTATTGGTGAATATGACAGCATTACTGCTACGAGCTCACCGATTACCGTTACGGCAACAACAAGTGAGGGTGTGCTGAACGCAGAATCACATACGTTTACCGAAAATGGTTCGTTTGATTTTGTAGCGACCGACGACGCGGGGAATACGGCAACATCAACAGTGACGATCGAAAATATTGATATTACACCACCATCAATCACAAGCTACACCTTGAATGGTAGCGAGGGCAATGTTGAAATGTCTATTGCGTCGTCTTCTCCGGTTATCCTGACACTTAATGCGAGCGAGGACGTTGACTGGGTATCGTTAAGAATTGAAAACGAAGCAGATGCCGACATTTACAAAGTATTTTATTCTGGATCAGAATGTGTTGACGGCACGACAGTATGTACGAAAGTATGGGACACTTCATTATCAAAGGGAGAATTTATAGAAGGTATTTATCGCGTTAAGGTACATTTTCGAGATACCGTAGGGAACGATGTTACGGAATACCTTGAGCCGTATGTGATTATTGTACAAGGAGTACCAATAGAGAACGAGGGCCCTGCTCCTGTCTTGGAAGTTCCGGAACCTGTGCTATAATTTGGCACAATAATTATGATAAAAAATATGGAATATATACAAAAATACAAGAAAATCATTGGTATCATTGCGGGGATCATTTTCCTTGGTGCGCTTGCGTGGGGCTTTGCGCTCGGGCCATCTCCAAGCAATAATGGCTTTTCGTTGAGCAGGGAATCGCTCCCGTCATCATGGGAATTCACCGGGCTCTATAACACTCCCGAACTTACAGCAAATGTGCAGAAAAATATTGAAACCCTTAAAGAAAAAATAAATGAAGAAGGGGCAGATGTGTATGACATTTATCTTTCTATTGCTCAGCAATATGCTCTCGTTGGAAAAGGTGAAGAAGCATATGATTATTTATTGCGCGCTGGTAGGCAGGATCCGGGAAACTCCCTCACGTTCCAGACGATGGGAAACCTTATGGAATCACTCAAGGCATACACTGCCGCAGAAGAGGCATACAAACAAGCGACGATCGTTCAGCCTCAGATCCTTCAGAATCATTTAGCGCTCATCGGTTTTTATCTCGGACAGAAAGTTGATGCGGTAAAAATAGAGTCTGCATTTGCGTTTGCGCTTGAGAAAAGTGGCCGTGCAACGAATATTTTGAAAGAGTACGCGCAGTGGCTCGAGGGACAAAAAGATACCGCAAAGGCTATTACCGTTTGGGAAGAAGTACTGAAACAGGTTCCCGAGGATCGCGCCGTGAAGGACAAAATTAATCAATTGAAGCGAAAACTTAAGTAATCGTTATGTCACCCAACACACTTCGTATCTTGTGGAATAGCGCGCGCTGGCTCCTCTTGCTCGTCGCTATTACGCCACTTCTCTATATTGGAGGAGTGTACTATCCGTTTGTCGTTCCTAAAGTTCTTTATTTTAGAACATTGATAGAACTTGTGGTGGTGCTCCTTGTTAGTTACGTCGTGTATACGCGAGAAGGTCTTAACCTTGCAATATTTAAGAAGAAAATCACGTGGGTTCCGCTGGTATTTCTCGGTTTTAGTTATCTTTCGGCACTTTTTGGACTCGATTTCTATCATAGTTTCTGGTCTATTTTTGAGCGCATGGATGGGTTGGTGACGTTGACGCACCTCATTGCATATTTCTATGCAGTACTCCTTGTGTTCAATAAAGAGGATTGGCATAAGTTTTTTGTAATAAATGGTGTTGTTGCTGTTCTCGTTGGGCTTTATGCCGTATTGCAACACTATGGTTTTTCGTGGTTTCAGGATACGACTGATGTACGCGTGCGGGGGACCATTGGTAATGCAGCATTTCTCGCGAGCTACTTGGGAATTATGTTCTTTTTGGCGCTCTATCTTGCACGAGAAGCAAGAACCGTACTCATGCGCAGAATGTGGTGGTGTGGCGCGGGGCTTTCTTTACTCGTTATTTTACTGACGCAAACACGTGGCGCTATTGTGGCGGGCGCGGTGTCATTGGTTGTGTTTCTCATATGGTGGGCGCTCACGACGTCAGAGAAAAAATATAAAAGATATGCAATTGTAGGTCTTTTGCTCGTTGCGCTCCTCGGTATTTTTGGGTATGCGTATCGTACTTCGTTGCGTTCTTCATCCATTCCCGTAGTTGCTCGTATCGCAAGCATTTCTCTCAATGACCCGACAACAAAAAGCCGTTTGTTCATCTGGGAAAATTCACTCTCGGCATTTACCGAACATCCTATCCTTGGGTATGGTATGGAGAATTTTGAGTATGTGTACAACAGTTTTTATGATCCACAGGTGGTTGCTGAAGAGTGGTTCGATCGTTCACACAACGTGTATATTGACCAGCTCATTCATAATGGCGCGATAGGATTCGTGTTGTATCTCGCGATACTTCTGTATGCTTTGTATGTCGCATGGGAGTATGTATTGCGCGATAAATATGTAGGATTTATATTTTTCTTTCTCCTTTTGACGTATGCGTTGCAGAACTTCTTTGTGTTCGATGCACTAAGTAGCGCGTTCTTGTTCTGGGCAATTTTTGCATTTCTTATTTTCCTTACGAGGGAAGTTTCGCCAAGCCCCGCCCTTGGCGACCGCGCCAAGGGCGGGGCTTGGCGCGCAGCGATTGTTGTAATTGGCGTAGGTGGTATGTGTGCTGCATGGTATTTTGTGAACTATTTACCACTCCGTGCCAATATGGCACTCGGGGAAGGGTACAAGTATCAAATTGCTGATGTAAAAAAATCTCTTGCTTCTTTTGAAAAAGGGTTGTCGTACCACACGTTTGCCGATATGGAGTATGGCTATCAAACGTACAGCACCTATATCAACAAACTCGAGTATCGTACTAATTTAAAAAATGAGGAAATGGTAAAGAGTTATGAAGCGGCGTCCGTACTTTTTAAAAATCTCATTGAAAAATATCCGTGGAACGTGCGACTGTATATATATTGGGGGCATATCGTTGAAAGTCGTCCAGAAGGAATTTCCTATGACGAAAAAGAGTTTGAGACGCTCATGAAAAAAGCGACTGAGCTTTCACCAAAACGTAGTACCGCATACTATATTTGGTCAAATATTTATCTTGCAAAATTGAAGGATGCGCGCACTAATGCCCAGAAACAAGAACTGTACAGTAAGGGTCTTGAGGTCCTCAAATTATATGCTACCCGTGCACCAAATTCTGCTGATGCGCAATTTGTGGTCGCGGACGTAGCGCAAAAGGCAGGACGACTCACCGAGGCACAAGAATTTTTTGAAAAGGGAGCAAGCGTGTATACCTCATCCTTGACTTCAGCACGTCGTGCCGCAGGGTATCTCTTGCGCATAAATGATTACGCGCGTGCCGAGCGCTATCTCGAAGATATTGCGCGCGTGGATGGTGGCAATCCTAATGTATGGTTTGACCTCGCCAAGGTGTACTATCTCAATGAAAAATTTGACGAGGCCGTCCAAGCACTCAATAAGGTTAATGCGATCAATCCAGAACTTCTCAAGAAAGAACCTGCTCTTGTGAACCAGATTTTAAATTCTGTTCGTTAAAATTATCGTTTTTACAGAGGGGTACCCTATGTTATTCCTAGGTGTTCCGTTTTGTCTCATTCTGTGGTATAATGTTTATATGTCGGATATTCTCAAGACGTGCTTAGGTTTTATGGGGATTTTGCTTGTGGGGCTTTTGGGGGTGTTCATTTCTGAAATGGTGAGATTTGGCGACACCAATGCACTTATTACAACAGTTGACAATATTACGAGTGTACGATAGTATAACCCCGAAGCTGTAGAAGTAGGCATCCTGAGTTTATCGAAGGAATTAAGCCCTGCGGAGGTCGACTCTTAATCCTGAAATAAGGATTGCTTTACGGCTTAGGCGCTTGGCGTTTAAGCCGTCAGATTGTATATAAAGATGCGTTACCGTGTGTAGCGCTTGTTGTTTAACATTATGGCACTTACCAAACAGAAAAAAACAGAGCTTCTCGCAGAGATGAAGAAGCGTCTCGCAGGAGCAAAATCAATTGCATTTGTGAACTTCGATGCACTTACCGTTGCTGATGACAAGGTTCTTCGTAGAAAGCTTCGCGCAGAAAACGTTGGCTACTTTGTATCAAAGAAGACCCTTGCAAAGCGTGTGTTGAACGACCTTAAAGCAGAAGGCGAAATGCCTGAGCTTCCTGGAGAACTTGCTATCGCATACAGTGAGGACCTTATTGCTCCAGCACGCGAAGTGTATGCTTTCCAGAAAACACCTCGCGATAAAGGAACGGTTGCGATTGTCGGTGGTATTTTTGACGGCGTGTTCAAGAACAAAGAGGAAATGATGTCGATTGCGACTATTCCTTCACTTCAAGGACTTCGTGGTCAGTTTGTCAACCTTATCAATTCACCAATTCAGCGTCTTGCGGTTGTGATGGAAGAAATTCGCAAGAGCAAGGAGGCACAGGGTGCATAAGGTTACTGTTTCCAAGCTTTTTTCGAAAAAGCGAACTATTAATTATTTAACTATTCATTATTATTATGACTGAAGAAAAAAAGGATGTAGTGATCCCTGCAAAGTTTAAGGATCTCGTTGAGAAAATTGACACGATGTCAGTACTCGACCTTCACGAGCTCGTAAAGGTTCTCGAGGAGAAATTTGGTGTTTCAGCAGCTGCTGTTGCAGTAGCCGCAGCACCTGGTGCAGCTGCAGTTGCAGAAGAAAAAGATTCATTCAATGTAGAACTTACCTCAGCTGGCGAACAGAAAATCGCTGTTATTAAGGCAGTAAAAGAAGTTCTTGGTCTTGGTCTCAAAGAGGCAAAGGATCTCGTAGACGGTGCTCCTTCAATGCTCAAGGAAGGTATGAAGAAGGAGGATGCAGAGAACCTCAAGAAGAAGATCGAAGAGGCTGGTGGTAAGGTAACACTCAAGTAGTATTTAGCCACTTTTGTGAGTATGGGAAAGGGACCGTAACCGGTCGTCGCCCTTTCCCATTTTCCCCTCGTTTTAGAAACACTAAAATTGTGCTAAAATGCCTAGATGTCATTTTTAACGTCAATTTTTAGCGGAAATCCTGTAAAACACTGCCTTCCTATCGTCAAAAAGATCAACGATCTCGAGCCCGTAATGCAGGCCCTTTCTGACGATGAGCTTCGCGGTAAAACCGTCGAATTTCGAACACGTCTTGAAAAAGGAACAACCCTCGACGAGCTTCTTCCCGAGGCCTTTGCGGTAGTTCGTGAGGCCTCACGACGCACGCTCGGGCAACGACACTATGATGTTCAGCTCATTGGTGGCATTACGCTTCATGAAGGCAAGATCGCTGAGATGATGACCGGAGAAGGGAAGACGCTCGTTGCAACACTTCCTGCATACCTGAATGCACTTCCGGGGAAAGGGGTGCATATTGTTACGGTGAATGATTACCTCTCTCTTCGCGATGCGACCTGGATGGGACAGATTTATTCTTTCTTGGGTCTTTCTGTGGGTGTACTCAATCATAATGCTTCGTACATTTACGACCCCAACCATCAGAACCTCGATGAAGCGCGTGATGAGCTCGGTTCGTTCAAAGTGGTGCACGAATTTATGCGCCCTACGACAAAACAGGAAGTGTATCGCGCTGATATTACCTATGGAACAAACAACGAATACGGCTTTGACTACCTTCGCGACAATGTTGCCTATGCGCCCGAGGACCTCGCTCAGCGTGAATACCACTATGCTATCGTAGACGAGATCGACTCGATTCTTATCGACGAGGCGCGCACTCCGCTCATTATTTCGGCACCTTCAGGTGACGCGGAAAACCTTTATGAAATATTTGCAGGAATTGCGGCAAAACTTAACGTAGAAGAACACTATACGGTAGATGAAAAACTCAAGGCCATTCAGATTACCGACGCTGGTATCACGCGCGCCGAGGAGCTTCTCGGTATTGATAATATTTATACAGAAAAAGGAGTAAAGTACGTGCACCATTTAGAAACAGCGGTCCGTGCACAAGCGTTATTCCATAAAGACAAAGAATATGTGGTGCGCGACGATGAGGTTATCATTGTCGATGAGTTTACGGGTCGCCTCCAAGCAGGGCGTCGTTGGTCCGATGGGCTTCATCAGGCAGTCGAGGCAAAAGAGGGAGTGAGAATCCAGAAAGAATCACGCACCTTTGCGTCCATCACCTTTCAAAACTATTTCCGTCTGTATGGCAAGCTTGCAGGTATGACCGGTACGGGAGAAACTTCAAGTGAGGAGTTTTATTCAGTGTACAAGCTCGAGGTGGTAAAAATTCCCACCAATCGCCCTGTGTCACGTATCGATCGCACCGACCTCATTTATCAGACCGAGCAAGGTAAATTCAAGGCAATTGCACGCAAAGTAAAAGAGCTTAATCAAAAAGGACAGCCCGTGCTCATTGGTACCGTTTCTATTGAAAAAAATGAGCTTCTTTCTGAGTATCTCAAAAGAGAAGGCGTTCCTCATGAAGTATTGAATGCAAAAAACCACGAACGTGAAGGAGAAATCGTTGCGCAGGCAGGTCGCAAGGGTGCGGTCGTTATTGCGACAAATATGGCAGGTCGTGGTGTCGACATTAAACTCGGTGGTAATCCAAGTACACCAGAACAATACGAGGAAATTAAAGCACGTGGAGGACTTTTTGTGCTTGGTACCGAACGTCACGAGGCACGCCGTATCGATAATCAGCTTCGCGGACGCGCAGGACGTCAGGGTGATCCGGGAGAAACACAATTTTTTGTTTCAATGGAGGACAGTTTGATGCGGGTTTTTGCATCCGATGTCGTGAAAAATATGATGGGGAGAATGGGAATTGCCGAAGATGAAGCGATTCAGAACAAGCTCATTTCTCGTTCGCTCGAAACTGCACAGACAAAAATAGAAGGATTCCATTTTGACGCGCGCAAGCACGTACTTTCCTACGATGATGTAATGACACAGCAACGCGCGTACGTGTACGGAACTCGTCGCGAAGTGCTCCTTGGAGGAGCGCAAGGGGCAAAGGCATACCTTGCGGAAATCATTGGCGACAACGAAGAGCTTAAAAAACTGATAGAAGAGAAAGTTTCTGCTCTTGGAGAAGAAGAGTTCTATCAAGCAATTAAACGTCTCATTTTGCAGGTAGTAGACACAATGTGGATGGAGCACCTCGAGACGATGGATTATCTGAAATCCTCGGTTAATCTTCGTGCGTATGGTCAGCGCGATCCGCTCGTTGAATACAAAAAAGAAGGCCTCCGCATGTTCCGTGCAATGAAAGATTTGGTACGAGAGGAAATTGTCCGTATTCTTCCCGCAATTGGCGCTGGTGCTTTCGTGAAAGAAGAAGAAAAAGCACGCGAAGTGGTGAAACATATCGTAGAAATCGGCGGTGGGGAAGATACCGCTTCCACCGCGTCGCCGATCCAGTCTGACAAAACAGGCCGTAATGATCTCTGCACCTGCGGTTCCGGCAAAAAATACAAAAAGTGTTGCGGAAAATAAAACTATGGAATATCACAAGCTTGTGCGTGACAACATACCTGATATTATAAAAGCAAAAGGGGAGGTTGCCGTAACGCATGTTGCAAACGATACAGAATACGCACAAAAATTACGGGAGAAACTAGAAGAAGAGGTTGCCGAATATCTCCACGACGAAAGCATTAGTGAAATTGCGGACATTCTCGAGGTTATCGATGCTATTGCGGAATATAAAGGTTTTGAGTATAAGGAAATTGTGGCTGTAAAGCAGGAAAAAGCTGAAAAACGCGGACGTTTTGCTAAGAGAATTATTTTAGATGAATCGTAATATGCAAAAAGAACATATTAAAAAACCAACGGATATTCAGAAAGGGTTGTACGAGCATTACAAGAATGGCAAGCGGTATGAAGTGTTGGATGTTGTGCTCCATAGCGAAACCCTTGAGGAGATGGTTGTGTACCGCGCGCTATATGATGAAAAAATAACGTGGGTCCGTCCCCGCGCAATGTTCTTTGAAGAAGTGGAAAAGGAGGGGAAGAAAGTGTCTCGTTTTGTGTATGTTGGTTAATTATGTACAAAAAACTCCTCACGTTGTGTTTGCTCCACACTGATACCCACATTCTCCTCGGGCGTAAAAAGCGTGGAGTAGGGGTAGGTAAATGGAATGGTTTTGGTGGAAAGGTCGAGCAAGGTGAGAAGATAGAAGACGCTGGTCGAAGAGAGGTACTAGAGGAAGCAGGGATACATCTACCTGATATAGAAAAGACTGGTATCATTCATTTTGAATTTGAGGGGAGTCCAGAAATTTGGGAAGTACATATTTTTAGGGCAAAAGAGTTCCTTGGTGACCCTACTGAAAGCGAAGAAATGGAACCAAAATGGTTCGCTATTGACGAAATACCCTTTGAATATATGTGGCAGGATGATAAGTTTTGGGTCCCCTTGTTCCTTAAAGGGGTAAAATTTAAGGGGAAATTCAGTTTTGACTCAGAAAATCGCCTTGTCAGTGGTGGGGTAGAAGAAGTCATTGAATTAGAGGACTAAAATAGTTATTTAAATATTTTAAAAATAAAGGGCTATTCACAACATATTGTGAATAGCCCTTTAGGGTTTTTGTACTACTTATGCGAAGGCGGATGTTAAGCCGTATTCATTGCCGGTTTCGTCCTGAGAAGAGGCTGCGAATCTGAGGCAACCGTTCACAACGTAAAATGTCGGTTTTACCAAGAAGTATTCATTGGCATCCTCAGAGAATTCGTCCCCTGTGCACTCTATGTCGAGTTGGTCATGACAGCTTTCGCGTTCGGGGTGGGTCAAGAGCATATTGCCTATTGCGAAGGCTCCGAGACCGAACTCTTTCGACGCGAAGACTTGACGTCTCTTGCGGAGCACCGAACGGCCCCCGTAGTAGAGACCGAACTGGGCCGGAACGACGAGGATATCGTAGCCTTTCTGTTCGTCACCGAGTTTCTGGAACATCTTCACTGTCTCAGCATTCTGTCTGAAGTACTCCGCTCCAAGCTCGCCGTCATTGCAGTTGCAGAACTCCCGCGTCGACGCGATTACTGCAAACACCTTCTCGACCGCTTTACCGTACGTCGGCGCGAACGCCTGCCATCTCGGGATGGCGAACCATCCTTCAGCGTTCGGCGGTAGTGGCCTTGTCGTAATGCTCTCGTTGAATGTGGCGTTCTTGAGCTCCGGGAAGAGCGACTTGAGGGTCGCCACCTGCTCCGCGATTCCCTTGACCTTGTAGTCTTTGGGATATACGTAGATGGGATTGCCCTCATCGTCCGTAGATGGGTCCCAGCCAGACAGCTCTCTAATAATCTCTATTATCCATTCCTTCAGTTCGTCGCCACGTTCGTTGAGGCGTCGTGCAAACACTTTGTCGAGGTACGCCTTGTTGTAGGCTTCCTCGAAGAGACTGACAGCATAGCGCCCCTCCGGATTACTTGCGGTAATCAATATCTTCGGCATCATCATCCTCCTGTTTTAGTTTGCCTGAATCGCTCAAGCGAGCGTTTTTCTCAAAATGAGGTTTGTAAGGAACTGATTTCGAGGTAAAATATAGTAAATATTATGACTTTTGTCAAGAATGTGCCGGATGCTCTACCTGCGTAGGGTAGCAGTACGAAGTAAGACAAAAATCGCCCTAAAAGATGATTTTGACTATATAACACTATTTGCATTATGTAAAGACTACTCCTATAATATCCTTATAAAATAAGGATATTATAGAATATTTTTAGAAATACCTATTTCATAGAGGTCCAAAAGGGTTGACTTTTTGGGTCGAATATGATAAGCTATTTACATCACCAAGAGAGTTCAATTGCACCTTATATGAGGTGCTTTTTTCTTAAGGTGGTGTTCCCATTATGGTGTTGGCGGAGCACAACCGCTACTTATGCAAAAACAAACAATACAATTCGTGCGTGGTTTGATGCTTATTCCGTTTCTTACCGCAGGTTCTCCCTTCGCAATGTTGCAAAGCTTTATTCCTCCTCAGGTTGAGGTAGGGAAAAACGCCCACATTGATATTGCTAAGGAACATGCAGAAAAGATCGATGCGTACTATGCAAAGCGTGGTATGCCCCTCGAAGGATATGGCGAAAAGATGGTTGCTGAGGCAGAAAAAAATAATCTCGATTGGCGCCTTTTGCCCGCAATCGCTATCAAGGAATCAACTGGTGGTAAGTTTGCTTGTTACAAAAATCCCTTTGGATGGGGTTCATGTAAGATCAAGTTTGCTTCATATGATGATGCTATTGAGACGGTAGCGCGCAACCTTGGTGGTAACAACCCTAATACGGCACGTTACTACAAGGACAAGACGACCAAAGAGAAGCTTCATCACTACAATAATTCCGTTGTTCCTACCTATACGGGTGAAATTATGCAGTTTATGGAACTCATTGAAGACGGAAAATAATTCGAACACATAACGACAGATTTAAAAAAACAGGCATATTCTCAATATTGAGAATATGCCTGTTTTTTATCCCTTTTCAAAATAAATATATTTGCTAGACTTGATAGCAGAATAAGAAATTTGGTGGAAGCGAGGGAAAGCCGATTTCTTAAATGTATTGAAAATATCATAGGTGACCAAAGGGGGTAGTTATGAGAGAGGTTATAGAGGTGATCTACTTCTCTGCTTTTGTCGCATTAGGGATAATTTTCATAGTGCTTACGGTCAAAGCATTCTGTACCAATCTCGACCGGATAGGTCCGGCGCTGAAGGGGAGCATCAACAGATTTTCTTAAAAAGTATTTTGTTTTAAGAAAAGCGCCA
>Ga0209542_10000771_pt1 | contig 77168 bp, 94 predicted proteins | sample RifCSPhighO2_01_FD_184028 | JGI IMG/M metagenome (GOLD analysis project Ga0209542, IMG submission 184028) | Soil microbial communities from Rifle, Colorado - Rifle CSP2_plank highO2_0.1 (SPAdes) (version 2) | ecosystem: Environmental > Terrestrial > Deep subsurface > Rock core/Sediment ...
TTTAGATAGGTTAAAATCTCTAACCTTCATCTCTACCGGAAGTATTTTAAAGCTGCGCATGTAGCAGCCATTATATGAGCCTTTAATATTAAGTTAAACCGTTCTGGATGTATCGTGGCCTAGATAACGGTTCTTTTGGTCTGCAACCTTTCAGGTTGTCGCACAAAATTTAGACATCTTGGTAGCGTTTAAATTACTTTATCAAATTGGCGCCCCTGGAGGGAGTAAGCAAAGCTTGCCTTTTGCTACTCAAAAGGTCGAACCCCCAACCGCCTCGTCCGACCCGCTCGCCAAAGCTTGTCATGTGCCCCTGGAAGGAATTGCACCCTCGGCCCTTTCGTCCGAAGCGAAATGCTCTATCTACTGAGCTACAGGGGCAAATCATACCTTGTCATCTCGATATTAATCATGAGATTCTTCGCTTTGCTCAGAATGACAACGTAAAATGCATATGCTTATTGTATCACTTGAGGAGTTCTAGTGCCCCGTAGAGGCCAGAGTCATTACCTAACTTTGCCGGAACAATATCAGGTATACCGGCTAAAGCCTTTAGCATATTAGAGAGATGTTTTTTGGTATTACCGATAGGTATACTTTTTACAACGGATCCCCCTAAAACGACTATATCCGGTGACCAATGAACGATCGTATTGTTTAAAGCCATTGCTAAATACCGTGATATCTCGTCCCAAATTGCAGGGTCAGTGATGTTTTCTCCCCATTGGTGATATATCTTTTCTATGCCTGAACCGCCAACATAGCTTTCAAAATGGCCAAAGCCGCCGCAATCACAGGGTTTTCCGTCAGCTACAATTATTTGATGCCCGGGTTCAAAGGTTAAATAACCGTGATCCATTTTTCCGTTTACTATCCTGATTCCGCCAATTCCTGTTCCGATATTAAAAAACGCAACAATATTTTTACCAATTCCGGCGCCGCGGATTGCTTCACCGAGTCCTGCTATGTGTGAATCGTTTTCAAGGCGGGCCGGAGCCCCGAAAACTTTTTCCAGTTCTGCCTTTAAGGGCTTATTTATCCAGTCTTTGAGATGAGTGCTTCTGACTGCCATGGTTTTATCTTTGTTCAGAATGACAGCAATTCCTCCTGCAACTCCGGAAATCTTTTCTCCGTCGGATAACTTATCAGCCACTTGCTTAAAAGCAAGAATCCCCTGGTTAAAATCCTGAGGTGTGGGAATTATTTTAGACTTGGCGATTGTGGCCCCATCGGCAGATACAGCTACCCTCATATTCGTCCCGCCGATATCAAATACCAGATGCATAATAAATTTAGTTTATACCCAAAATACTCCAATCTGCAACTTTTAATCAAAATTTTGGGTTCAAAATTATTTAACGAGAGTTGCAAACTCGAGTTAAATGAGTTTATCACAGTCACCCCGATTTAATCATTAAAACTCCTAAAATCATAATGGCGGTAGCAAACCAGGACTGTTTTGTCGGCTTGTCTTTTAAGAAAATATACCCCAATATCAAAATAAAGAATATCTGAAGCCGTTTTACGCCTAAAATCAAGGCTACCGAACCGTCCTTGTAAGCATACAATATTAAAAATGAAATTGCCAGGAAAAGTATGCTGATGATAAACAAAAGATAAAAATTCTGTTTAAGGGAAGGTATCCATGTTTTCTTCTCTGTTTTCAGCAAATATCCGGTCATTAAAACTGACTGGATAAGTTGTTCCGCAAATATGACAAATGTAGGATTTTCCGGGAAGGTGTTTTTAACTCCGATTTTATCAAAAATTGCTGTGATACTGCCCAGTAAAATAGCTAAAAGAAGCAGTAAAGCGCCTCTTGTTTTAAATAGTAGCTTAAAAGGCTCAAAAATATTTTCTTTTACCTGATCTACGTTTAAGACGTAAGAACCAATTATTACAGTGAAAAGCCCGGCAACAGGGATGGGTCTTATGGTTTCAGCCAGTATAATTAATCCAAAAATATAGGTAAAAAAACCAGAAAAAGCAGTTAAAGGAAGTATTTGGGAAACTAAACTATCACGCAGTGCACCGTTAAATAATGTTCTTGCAAAAACAAAGAATAATGAGGATCCAATGATTCCTGTAATAAATAATACATTAAACGAAGGAAAACCCTGTAACAGAGCAAGGGGAATAAGAATAGGTAAAGTCAATGCAAATAAAGACCACGAAAGTAGTGCAGGACTAACTTTATTTAAAGCCCATTTGCTTAAGATTACCTCAATTGCTCCTAATACAGCTGATGCTAGAGCTAACCAAAACCACATAATGCCAGTTTACATAACTGGTAATTTTTTGTATAGTGCAGGGCATGGATTATGGCAGTTTGTCTTTGAAGCTTCACCGGAAATTCCGGGGGAAACTGGAAACTACTTCCAAAATTCCGCTCAAGGATAAAAAAGATCTGTCTACTGTTTATACTCCGGGTGTCGGTACGGTCAGCAGCTTTATCGGTAAAAATACCCAATCGGCTTTTGATCTGACCTTAAAGGGCAGAACTGTGGCCGTGGTGTCAGACGGTTCCGCTATCTTGGGCTTAGGAAATCTGGGACCGGAGGCGGCCTTACCGGTGATGGAAGGCAAGTGCTTACTTTTTAAAACTTTTGCCGGTCTGGATGCCTTCCCATTGGTGTTAGCCACTCAGGATGCAGACGAGATTGTCAGTATTGTCCGGGGAATTGCCCCGACTTTTGCCGCCATAAATCTGGAAGATATTTCCGCCCCGCGTTGTTTTGAAATCGAAGAAAGACTGCAGGATTTAGGCATTCCGACGATGCATGATGACCAGCACGCTACCGCCATCGTGGTACTGGCAGGCCTTAAAAATGCCGTGGCCTTGTCCGGCCGGAGCTGGTTTAAAACCAAGGTAATAATAAACGGAGCCGGGGCAGCCGGCTCGGCAGTGGCTAAGATACTCAGTTGTCGGGGCTTTGACAGCAAATTCTGCAGTGCCGTTGCTGATGTCATAGTTTTAGACAGCAAAGGAATTATCTATCGGGGCAGGCCCGATTTAGATCCTTATAAAAAGGAGTTAGCTAAATTCACTAATAGAAATAATTTGCGAGGGGATTTGGAAACCGCGCTTACCGGAGCTGATGTTTTTATCGGTTTATCAAAAGGCGGCATACTGAAGGCGTATCACATTAAAAAGATGAGTAGGGATCCGGTTATTTTTGCCCTGGCCAACCCCATTCCGGAAATAATGCCGGATGAAGCCAAAAAACTGGGTGTCCGTTTGATTGCCACCGGGCGCTCTGATTTTCCCAACCAAATCAACAACGCCCTGGTTTTCCCGGGGCTTTTTAAAGGAGCAATTACTGCCCGGGCTAAGCGAATTACCCCGGAAATGAAGCTGAAAGCCGCCGAAGCACTTAGTAAATTAGTTAAAAAACCCTCGCAAGAAAACTTTATTCCTTCCATATTTGACCAAAGGATAGTAAAGAGTGTATCATTGGCGGTATCATCTGCCGCCGGAGATAAATGAATAATCCTTTTCAAGTAGCGCTTACCAATCTTAAATTAGCCGGTAGCAAAGGAGGAATCAAGCAGGAAGTAATTGACCTGTTATCCTCTCCCCAAAGACAAATTGAAGTCAATATCCCCTTTAGACTGGACTCAGGCGAGTTAAAAATAGTTAAAGGTTTCCGGGTGCAATATAACAACTGGCGGGGTCCCTACAAGGGCGGGTTAAGGTATCACCCTAACGTAGATATAAATGAAGTTTTAGCCTTGGCTTTTTGGATGACTATTAAAAACGCCGTAATAAATGTGCCATTCGGAGGCGGCAAAGGTGGGATTGAGATTGACCCAAAGAAACTGTCTGTCAAGGAGCTGGAACGGCTAACCCGGGGCTTTGCCGGAAAATTAGCCCCTAATGTCGGGCCGCAAGTCGATGTGCCGGCTCCGGACGTTAATACCAACTCCCAAACCATGGATTGGTTTGCCTCGGAATACGCCAAAGTAACCGGAAAGAAGTCTCCTGCCGTAGTGACGGGAAAATCTATCAGTAATGGCGGCTCTGTGGGACGGGAAGAAGCAACCGGCTTGGGAGGATTTTTTGTGTTGGAACAATTAGTTAAAAAACTAAAGCTTAAAAAACCTCTGACTGTGGCTGTGCAGGGATTCGGTAATGTCGGTTTTCATATCGCGAAATTGTTGGCAGGGGCAGGCTATACAGTTGTGGCCTTGTCAGATTCGCAGGGCGGCATATACAACAAAGATGAGCGGGGGTTTGATATTGAGGCAGTGAAAAAATATAAAAAAGAAACCGGTTTACTTTCCGGATACAAACAAACCGAGAAAACAATCAATATCGCCAGCAAGGCCATTGTGCTGTTGCCGGTAGATATCCTGGTGCCGGCAGCCCTGGAAGCTGTAATAACGGAGGATAATGTTAAAAATGTTGAAGCCAAAATTATCCTGGAAATGGCTAACGGTCCGACTACTGATAAAGCAGATCAGGCGCTGGAAGAAAAAAAGATTCTGGTGGTGCCGGATGTGCTGGCCAATGCCGGCGGGGTAACTGTCTCATATTATGAGTGGTATCAAAATATGAAGAATCAGAAGTGGTCAAGACTCAATGTAAATAATAAATTGAAAAAAGCTATGACTACTTCTTTTGAAGAGATTTGGGAGATCCGCCGGGCCAAAAGAGTTTCCCTCAGGCTGGCCGCCTATATTCTGGCTTTACAAAGACTATCAAAAAAAGCTAATCTAGGGTCCTAGGGTCTGCCACCGCGTCATCGCGAGCGATCAGGCGAAGCCCTGAGAGCGTGGCGATCTTCCACGGAATGGGAAGATTGCTTCGTCCTCGCCTACGGCGAGTCCTCGCAATGACGAAGGTTTTAAATATGAATATTAACAAATTAGAAAAACTTATCAAACTGCTGCGGTACTATATTTTAGTATCGACCTCCAAGGCCGGATCAGGACATCCGACTTCCTCTCTATCTGCCGCAGAACTGATGGGGGTATTAATGTTCGGCGGATTTTTCCGTTTTGATTTTAAAAATAAGGAAAATCCGTTTAACGACCGGTTAATTTTTTCCAAAGGTCACGCCTCGCCACTTTATTATTCGCTGTTTACCGTGGCTAATGCCATTACGGAAAACGAACTGATGACTTTGCGGAAATTCGGCAGCCGCCTGGAGGGTCACCCGACTATGGAGTTTCCCTTTACGGAAGTTCCCACCGGGTCGCTGGGACAGGGATTGTCGGCCGGTTTGGGCATGGCTTTGGTCAGTAAGTTTCTAAATAAAACCAATTTTAAGACTTTTGTGCTATTAGGTGATTCGGAGACTGCGGAGGGCTCTGTATGGGAGGCTATGCAGACCGCTTCTTTTTATAAACTTGACAACTTAATTGCCATCCTGGATGTTAACCGCTTAGGTCAAAGCAGGCAGACTATGTTGGGTCACGATGTTTTAAATTACAAGAAAAAGGCTGAAGCATTTGACTGGGAAGCAATTGTCATTGACGGCAATAGTATAAAAGAAGTAGTTAACGCTTATGAGAAAGCTTTGAAAGTAAAAGGTAAACCGGTGATGATTATTGCCAAGACTCTCAAGGGTAAAGGCATTTCTTTCCTGGAGAACAAAGAGAACTGGCACGGCAAGGCTTTGGGTGAGAAGGATTTGAATTTAGCTTTGGAAGAATTGGGAAAAGTTGATGTAAAATTACGCGGTAAAGTTAAGCTTCCTCGAAAAGTTGTTCTAAAAAAGCAACCTGTAACCAGTAACCTGAAACCTGTAACCTATTCCTTTGGCGAAACCATTGCCACCCGTAAAGCTTATGGCAATGCCTTAGTCAGGATATTTCCCAAGTATCCGGAAATGGTAGTAATGGACGGGGAAACCAGCAACTCGACATATGCCGAGTTTTTTGCTAAAGCTTATCCGGCGCATTATTTCGAAATGTTTATTGCCGAGCAGAATATGGCCGGGGTGGCTTTTGGTCTCTCCAGACAGGGCAAAATTCCCTTCATTTCCACTTTTGCCGCTTTTTTCAGCCGGGCTTTTGATCAAATCCGGATGGCTCAATATGCCGATACCAATATCAAGTTTTGCGGGTCACACGCCGGAGTATCTATCGGTGAGGACGGGGCTTCTCAAATGGGGTTGGAGGATATCGGAATGTTTCGGTCTCTGCTGGGAAGCGTAGTACTTTACCCATCGGACGGCGTATCTACTGATAAGCTGACGGAAGAAGCGGCCAAACACAAAGGCGTGGTTTATATCCGGACCACCAGAAAAGAAACTCCGATTTTGTACAAAGCTAATGAGAAATTTCCTATCGGCGGCAGTAAAACCCTGCGGGAGAGTAAATCCGATAAAGTGACGGTGATCGGAGCCGGCATTACCCTGCATGAAGCCTTGTCAGCTTATGAGGAGCTTAGGGCCAAAGGAATTTTCATCAGGGTGATTGATCTTTATTCAATCAGTCCGCTAGACAATAAGACTCTTAAAAAAGCCGCCAAAGAAACTGAAGCTATTATTACTGTGGAAGATCATCACATAGCCGGAGGCTTAGGTGAAGCTGTGGCCGCCGCGCTGTCCGGTTCCGGTAAGCCTGTTTATATCATGGCAGTTACTAAAATGCCGCACAGCGGTAAACCGGATGAACTGCTGGAATATGAGGGTATTTCTGCTCCCGCTATTGTCAAGCAGGTCAAAAAAGTGATAGCCTAAAACAAACTGTCATCGTTGTCATTGCGAGGAGCGAGTCTTCGAGCGACGTGGCAATCTTTCTTGAATCAAGATTCCTACGGTCGCCGAGGCGACCTCGGAATGACAGTGAGCGGGAAACTTGTGAAAATATGAAACCATCTAACCTAATAACCAAAATTTTCCTCGACAGCGGGGATGTTAATGAAACCAAAGAAATTATCAAACTTTTAGGTTTTCTTGACGGGCAAACCACCAATCCTACTTTAATTGCCAAAAATCCGGCAGCCCAAAAGAGGCTGGAGGAAGGTAATAAATTTACTGCCGAAGAAATTATGCTCTTTTACGAGGGAGTGGTGAAAAAGGTTTCCAATCTGATACCGGAAGGTTCCGTTTCGGTAGAAGTTTATGCCGATAAAAATTCCACTGCTGAGGATTTGTTAAAACAGGGGAAAGATATGTTTGCCTGGATTCCCAATGCCCACATCAAATATCCGATCACCAAAGCCGCCCTGGAAGCGGCTGAACTCTCTATAGCAGAGGGTTTGCGGGTCAATATGACCCTTTGTTTTAATCAGGAACAGGCAGCAACTGTTTATGCGGCCACTAGGGGAGCCAAAAAAGGCGGTGTGTTTGTGTCTCCTTTTGTGGGGAGACTGGATGATAAGGGCAAAAACGGCATGGATTTAATCAAAAATATAGTGCGGATGTACAAAATGGGAGATGGGCACTCGGAGGTTCTATCAGCCAGCATCAGGAATTTGGATCACTTTCTTTATACACTGCAACTGGGATGCGATATTGCTACCGCCCCTTTTAAGGTGTTAAAAGAGTGGGCGGAGGCAGGTATGCCGGTGCCGGGGGATGAATATGGCTATCAAACTAATCTAGAATCCATTCCCTATCAGGAGATCAGTTTGGAAAAGCCCTGGCAGGAATATAATATCGGACACGAAATGACTGATGCCGGAATCGACCGCTTCGCCAGCGACTGGAACAACTTAATTGCCTAAGGGGAATTCTCCCAGAATTTGCCACTTTTCTACCTCTCCGCCTTTAATTAAATGAACACTGTTTATTTCAAATTCGATTGATTGATGCTTTCCGATCTCCTTAATGATCTCTTTCTTGGTTTTTATGGGAAAAGTTCCGTACAGAAGACTTAAGTGAGGCATATATGGTGGGATCCCCATTTTGAAGATCTTTTTGGCGCGGTTATGAAGGTTTAGCAAGGGTTCCGTTTTATCCGCTCTGACAAACAGCGTTCTGAAAAAGACGTCTTCGTAATCAATTTCTCCCATTGAAATTGCAAAGGATTTTTGGCCTGAAACCACTTGTTGAATAAGCTTAATACATTCATCCAAAGGTTGCTTAAAATCCCCCAGCAGGGTGATATGCGGTTCAAACACCGGAGCGTTGTACTGCTTAGCCAGTTTTTTGATTAGGTTTGAGAACCGCTTATATGATTCTCCTGTTGGCATTAACCAAAGCGTATGTCCTTTTGACTTCATAATTATTCATTAATCAGTTTTAATATTTTATTATGCAATACCCCATTAGTTGCAAGCATCGATGGATTAAAAATATCCCAATTTTCTCCTGATGGAGTTGTAATTTTACCACCCGCTTTTCTTATCAACAGAGATGAAGCCGCTATGTCCCATGGTTTTATGCCGTAGATCAGATACGCATCCATTTTGCCATTGGCAAGGGTTGCCGGTTCTGCGACGGCACTGTTTGCACACTTTATTTGCCTGACATATGGAACTATCTTATCTAACCACTTCATCAGCATCAGTCTTTCTTCTTTTTCCCATCCCCAATCACAACCAAAAACTGTTTCCTTTAGCTCCTTTGTAGATGAAACACTCAGGATTTTTCCATTAAGAAAGGCCTTTTCTTTGTTGGTTTGGGCCCAATATAAATTATCTTCCATAGGCAGGTAAACCACTCCCAGTTTTGATATCCCCTTGTCAACCAGACCAATTGATACGGCAAAATGCGAGTTTCCTCTGGCAAAATTTACCGTTCCATCAATTGGATCAATTACCCATAAATTATTCACTTCTTTCATGGATGAGTAATCCTTAGGGGATGTCTCTTCTGTTAAAAGGAAGGTTTGAGGATATTGCTTTTTTATATTTTCCCTCAAAAATTTGTCAATTTCTTCATCAGCTTGAGTCAAGAGATCAACACCTCCCTTTGATTTGGAGGTAAAGTTACCCGAATTAAAATATTTTCTTAAAATATCTCCGGCTTTTAGGGTTAAATTGACGATATATTCTCTAGCTTCATCTAAATTAATTGAAGAATTGCTCATAGCTTGTAGCTGTTACAAGATACCATGTTTTTTCAATAAAGTCATTATGATAATATAGATATCCAATGATAGACAGGTCAAAGTTTACTAATGCCGCATATGTTAAAAGGGTGGAAAAACCCTGGGGATATGAACTGCACTGGGTTCCCGAAGATAGGCCTTACTTGGGAAAAATTGAGCATGTTAATGCCGGTGCCAGGATGTCCTTGCAGATACATGATCAAAAGCTGGAAAGCTGGTTTCTGATGAACGGGCAGGCTAAGATAATTTGGGAAAATTCAGAAGGCGAACTAATTGAAACGGAAATGGAACCCGGGAAAGGTTATAACGGTGAGATTGGCCAAAAACACCGGCTTTCCGGCATTACTGATTGTGATATTATAGAAGTTTCCACCCCGGAGATGGGAACGACCGAGCGACTGGAAGATGATTACAGCCGGCCGGATGAAACTCCGGAAGTGAGAAAAAAAGAAAGAGGGGAAATTTAATTTATGTTAAAACCATTTGCTCCCAGACTACATGAAATGATGAAGGAAGTGCTGATGAGTCCCGAAGCACCCGGTCCGAAGATCCACTATTACATGATCCGTGGCGGCGAAGTTAAGACCAATATTACAGTATGGGAAACAGGGACTGTTGGTGGAGAATACATAAAAACTTACGGGCATTATCATGTCGGCCAATTGGATGAAACTTATTATCTGGCAGCAGGAGAGGGAATAGTAATTCTTCAAAAAAGAAAAGAAGATGCAGACGGAAATCCGGTTGATGACGAGATAGAAGTTTTCTATGCCATACCTGTAAAGCCTGGAGACAGTGTATTTATTCCTTCCGGAATGGGTCATCTAGTAGTAAATACGGGTAAGGCCTGGATGGTAACATATGATGACAGTCCGGTAAATTTCGAGGAGGTTGACCCGGTTTCCTTACCCGGCCATGCAGACTATGAAGCTGTTAAAAAGATGCGGGGATTTGCTTATTATGTGGTAGAAAAAAACGGCAAACCTGAATTGGTTAAAAATGAAAATTATAAAGCAGTTCCGGAACCCCAATGGCTCACCCCCGCCGAATACGCTCAGTTGACAAATTAAATGTTTTGTAGTAGCATGCCTAAAATATGCCTAGCTTAGAAATACTAAATGAAGCCGATATACAATCCTTAATTAGCCAAGGAAGAAGGCCGATCCTCAACAGCGGATTAGTCGGTGATCAAATGCAGGTATATTTTCATTGTATTGTCCCACCCGTTGATTCAAGCATGCAATATAAATTGTCAATGGTAGGTGTGGACATAGCCGAATTTGAAGCTCCGGATGGAACGATAAATAGAACCACTGCTATGTGGCTAGACGAATCCGGATATAATAGGATCCGTAAAGTATTAGATAGATTTCCCCAAACCTGAAAGGTTGCCGCACAAATTTCAAACTTCTAAGTCAGAATGATTTACGTTGACACCCTTGGGGTGGAAAGCTAAAGTTATTCATACCTTAAGGCTTGGATGGGGTCGAGTTTTCAGCTTGCAACCTGAAAGGTTGACGCATAAATTTCGTTATTTTTTGGCAAAATAAGCTACATTATTAATTCGAGTGAATAGGGGATTCCAGGTTATCTAATCTCTCATCAATATCACGATGCTTTTGGACATGCATGTCCTGTTCTTGCCTCATGTCCTTTACCTCTTTATAGACTGCATCGAGTTTTTCCAAAACATCAAGACGTAATTCCTGCATTTCTTCCTTCAGAGCCTGGGAATCCGCATCCGCCTCTTCTCTGGTTTTAAATGAGCCTATTAGTAGTTTGATATCTTTAGAGGTAAGCATTTCTTAATAATATCAAGACCGCAGAAGCATTACAAGATTTCAAACTATATCATTTATATCTTCCTAGATAATTTACATTGACACCCTTGGGGTGGAAAGCTAAATCAGGAACCCTTTAGTATAAAATCAAGCCATCTTTTTCTGTAGACTGTTAAGGCGGCGGCGATTGCCAATACATGTTCGGGTACAGGGATCTCGGTATTATTTGCCCCCTCCAAAATAGAAGTGCCTTCTGGAACGATCTCGTCCCATTTAGAAGATATTGTCATAAATTTAGCCCTGTCTTGCGGAGTGAAGTGTTTTGCGTGTTCTTCTGCCAAGCACACAGAATCATAAAATGCCCGACTGTTTTTAGCTGACAGTTCAAGAGGCGGAAATTCGCCCTGGCCCACCTTTAATCTTCCGCAGATACTTACTACTTTTGATACTTTTGCCTTATTTTCTGCATATCCATTAAGACCTAAACTCGCATATCCGCTGACTCCCACGATAACTACCTCATTTCCTGCTTTGTGGAATGTTTTTATTTGCTTTCCCAGCTCATCGAGTTTGGGATCCAAATTATTTGGATCTGTCTTCCAGGGTGCAGGACTGAAATGTATATTTACTACTACATTCCCCTGAACTAATCTTTTCGGAATTAGTCCCCCCACTAAACTTATGCGGTCGCTAAGTCCGGGTCCTAAAATGAGATCAATTTCTCGTCTATTCATACCTTAAGGCCTGGATGGGGTCGAGTTTGGCGGCCCTTATGGCCGGGGCTACCCCAAAGATAATACCGACGGCAGTGGAAAAACCGAAAGACAGGGCAATTGACCAAAGAGGCACGGAGGTGGTGATAAACCGGCCGATTATCAACGAGAATACTATCCCCAGGATTATTCCTACAATCCCTCCCAACCCTGCCAATACCGTAGCCTCAATTAAGAACTGGGTCCGGATATTGCTTGGTGTGGCTCCTAAAGCTTTCCGCAAACCTATTTCCCGGGTTCGCTCGGTCACAGACACCAACATGATATTCATAATTCCAATACCCCCGACAATTAAAGAAATGGCGGCAATTCCGCCCAAAGCGATGGTTAAAACGCCGGTGATTTGTGAAACAGTAGATAAAGTTTGCTCCTGAGTCATAATGGTAAAATCATCCTCGGATAATCTTTTCAGTAAGACAGCGGCGGCTTTTTTCTGCACCAATTTTACCTCCTCGGTTTTATTGGCCTCAATATAGATGGTATTAAGCCGGTCTAAACCAAATTGCTTTTGTGCGGCCGACAGGGGAATGGCCACAAAATTATCCTGGTCAATCCCAAACACGGAACCCCGTTTTTCCAGCACTCCGATTACTTCATATTTGACATTACCCACCGAAATAGTTTTCCCCAGGGAAGAGTTGGTGCCAAAAAGCTTCTCTTCTGCGGAAGTGCCGATGATGGCCACCCTTCTCCCTCCGCTTTCTTCAGAAATTGTAAACGGCCGGCCTTTTACGAATGTGACGGAAATCAGCTTGGGATAATTAGCCTGGACTCCCACTAAAGTCACATCCTTATCTATTTTATTTAAGTATTTAACGGTAGAAACCTTTTGGACTACTGCCGAAACTTCCGCCTGGCCAGCCAGTTTATTTTTAACATTGGTAGCGTCCTGCATGGTTAAGCGGTTAACCTGCACCCCGCCGGGGGACCTGGCTCCGCCAACTTTACCGGGAATCACAAACATCAAATTTGAGCCCAAGCCCTGAATTTCCTTGGTGATAAAACTTTTCAGTCCGGTAACCACGGAAATAAGAAGAATTACGGAAGTAACCCCGATAACTATCCCTAAAATAGTCAGCAAGGTACGCATCCGGTTGGCCAGGATAGCAGTTATAGACAAGCTAAAAATTTCCAGTATGTTCATTGAATCTCTCCGTCTTTAATCCTGATAATCTTTTTTGCCTGTTTGGCAATTTCTGTCTCATGAGTGATTAAAATAATGGTATGACCTTCTTTGTTAAGCTTTTTAAATATTTCCATAATTTCGAAGCTGGTTTTGGTGTCTAAATTGCCGGTAGGTTCATCTGCCAGGATAATTTCCGGGTTGTTGATTAAGCTTCTGGCAATGGCCACCCGCTGTTGTTGGCCGCCGGAGAGTTGGTTTGGCTTGGAGTAAAGTTTGTCTCCCAGTCCCACTCTTTCCAGAGCTTTTTTAGCCCTCTCCAAGCGCTCTTTGCCTGATACACCCGAATAAATTAAAGGTAGAGCCACATTTTCCAGAGCCGAAGTCCGGGGAAGCAGGTTAAAACTTTGAAAAACAAAGCCAATCTTTTGGTTTCTGATTTTGGCCAGATGATTTTCCGATAATTTGGAGGTGTCCTGACCGTCCAATTCATATCTGCCGGCTGTTGGCCTGTCGAGAAGGCCTAAGATATGCATCAGGGTTGATTTGCCGGAGCCGGACGGCCCGATGACGGCAATGAATTCACCTTTGGTAATAGTCAGGTTGATTTTTTTAAGGGCCTGAAATTCTAAACCTTCGCCCTGGTCGTATATCTTATCAACAGAGATTAGTTTGACTGAAAAAGCCATAAATTATTTTTCTGCCGGAGGGTTAAGAATAATTTGTTGCCCTTCGGATAAGCCACTTTTTACTTCTGCGTCAATATCAGATTTAATGCCCAAAGTTATCGGTAGTTTTGTTATGCCTTTGGGGCCGCTGATGGCGACGGTATTGTCGTTTTGAATGCTTTCAATGGGAATACTAAGCGCGTTGGGGGCTTTGGCTACAGTTATCGTGCCTTGGCCGTTTAAGCCGGGGATGTTCTTAATATCTGCCTTGTCCATTAAAATTCTGACAATTATTACGGTGGCGTTGCTGGAAGTAGTTTTAGCGCTGGGTTTAATTTCCGCGACCTTTCCTGTAAAAATCTTATCAGGATAAGTGTTTAAGCCAACCTCCGCTTCTTGTCCTACTGAAACTCCGGCAATGTCTGATTCATCAATTTCGGCATCAAAGTAAGTTTCCGAATCATCCACCACCTGGGCAATTAGATCCGCACTGCTGACAACCTGGTTTGGTACCTCAATTGCCTGAGTTATTACACCATTAATTGGCGAAGTGATGACTGCATCCTGGAAAGCTCTTTGGGCGGCTTTAACGGAATCGAAGGCTGAATCCCTGGCCGCCTGAGCCGTAGTTCTGGTGACCTTTTGAGTAAAGGATTCATCTTTGGAGTGGTCTTTCACTTCATCCTCTGCTTTCTCAGCGATAGCCTGCTTATCTCGGTAGGTATTTTGAGCTTGTTGTAAGGCAATATTCAGATCTTGTGTGTCCAAACCGGCAATTACCTGACCTTTTGTCACCCGGTCTCCCGATTTGACGTTGATGTAAGCCAGTCTTCCGGAAGATCTGAAACGTAAATTTGCAGAGTCCTTGCCGGACAAAGTGCCGGAAGCGGAAACAGTAGCTTTAATATCCTGTCTTTGGACTGTAGCAAATTGCAAAGGAGTTGCTTTAGGTTTGCCAAAAAAATAAAAACCTAAAAAAACGGCCACAGCCAAAATAATTAGAATAATAACTTTCTTCTTGGTTGGTTTCAAAATCCTGAAGATCCTCATAGTCTATATTCTAATGCCTGAGGCTAAAAAAAGAAAGCCTATGGATTGTCATTGCCTGCCCGCAACGCTTCGCTTGCGATATCAGGCGGGCGAGGATTCGCCGTAGGCGAGGAAGCGGTAATCTAGTTTCTAAACCTACATTCCTACTTTCAATATGGGAGGCTGAATATTTCTATTTGTCTCGATTAGACTATCTAACGCAAAAGAGAGATTGATTGCAGCTTCTGCAAATCTAAGATCAAGAATACCTTGATCTCGCATCTTAGGGAGATTAGCTCGAAATAGAATACGTCGAAAAATATTATCCGCCTTGATACTGGTTGTGATTTCAATACCAGAAATAACTGTGTCTCCTTGCCTGTTAAGTTTTTTTCGTTTTAACTCTATCACGAAATCTGGTGCTTTATGACCTAATGTATCGACCGCTACACCTAATTCAAGAGGTGTTCTATCGCAAGCGAGAAGAGTGGATGCTCCTGAATTTATGACTGAAGTCACTTGTTCCATTACTTGTAGGAACCTAGTTTTATCAGATGAAAGCGTTTGTTTCGCTTCGTCTTTGCTAGGCCAGGCTTCCGTGTAAATCGGAACCGCATGCTCATTTCGACTACCCATAATATGTGCGAGTATACTAAAAGAATAATAGCTTGTCAACTATGGGTTTGTTGGCGGAAATCTACATTCCCAGAGCAGCAAGTTTGTCATTCCGAGTGCATCCGAGGAATCTCAAGATTAGTCTAGAGATCTCTCTCTATGCTCGAGATGACAAAATCGCTGGGAAATACTGAATAGTTATGGGTTGGAGCTATCTATTTACGAAGAGGATAGCATTTGGAATATTCCTTCCAGGCCCGGCCTTATAGCCGCCGTGCCAAAGGGCTGTAGAGCCGCCCTGGTCCAGGTTCAAAGCTCCATCCATACCTAAGGCTTTGAGGACTTTGGCAGATTCACCCATAGAGGCGCCCTGCACAATCCCGATGTAAACCATATTGCCCTTGGCAGCTATAAAGGTTCTGGCAGCTTTGCCGCCGAATTTGGGTTCATTAGGTGCCTCTGTGAAGTTAATATTCCCGCCGGCTACAAGCAGCGGATAATTGGCAATCACGCTGTCAGGACCGGTATCCCGTCCCCATTCCAGGGATTGGCCGACAAACCTGGCAGATCCGGCTGAGAAAATGGCTGCAGGGACAGTAGAATAAACATTATTATCGGAATTAAAGTAGCGCTTATTTTTATTCATCACAAGCGTATCAAAGGAATTAGTTTTCCCGGCGCAGGAGGGGTAACTGGCCGGGCAAAAATATGAACCATTAATCCCGGCCCAGGCTCCATTCCTTGAAACATAATCAGCGAGAGTTAGCACCGGACAATCATTTCCGCAATCCGACTCGGATGCCGTGTCCACTATTACTTTCGTGGAGTTCAAATCGGCCGCTACAATGGAGACTGTATAATTTTGCCCGTCAGCGCTAACAACTTGTCTTGAATATCCTGACCCGGGGGGGTTATTGTTCGTACTGACCGGTGCAGGCGCTATGGACGGTGTCGTTGTAGAAATTGGCTTGGCTATCGGAACAGGAGTGGGAATAGGTGATGGTGATGGTGTTGGTGTTGGGGTGGTTGTTGGTGTAGGAGAAGCTGTGGCAACAGGAGAAGCCGAAGGGGCGGGATTCGTAAATTTAATAAGTATCGCTGAAGTAAATATTGCAACTGCTATGATTACAGCAATCGGTGCAAGGCCTGCATGGTTTGATAATTTCATGGCAGAGAGGATTCTTAAGAATGGCAATTCTTTACTATTCCGATGATTTTGTCAACAGCTTGGTCTAGCTGGCCAGGCACATTTTCCACTACAAAATCATACCTGTCCTTATATTCTTCCCAAAACTTCTGATCCTCTTTCATTCTTTTTTCAATATCCTCTTCCGTAAAACCTCTTTTTCTTAATCTCTCTAAAACAACTGAATCCGGCACAGTCAAATATATTACTAAGACCGGGGAATTAATTAACTCCCTGATTTTACCGGCCCGGGATGGGTCTATCCGCCATATCAAATTATTACCTTCAAGCTGATTTTTTTCCGTACCGTAAAAATTACCCCCATATTCTACATACTCAATAAAATCACCTTTTTCAATTTTTTGCTTAAAGTCTTCCCTTGATAGAAAGTTATAATCCACTCCTTTTTTCTCCCCCGCTCTTAGGGCGCGGGAAGTAGTTGTTGCGACTTTTTTGAAACCAGGCAGCCCGGATAAAAGTTTGGCTATAACGGTATCTTTGCCTGAGGCAGTTTTTCCGGTGAGAATAATAAGCATAAAAATATGATCAGGTTATGGTTTTTTTATCTAACGAAATTAGTTTTTCCAATGAATAGTTTTTATAAATAATCTTTCTGTGAGCCTTAGGAACAGTTAAGCCATGAATAATTCCACCCAAAAGAATTCCTTTGGTTACTATATAATCCACTACTCCCATTGAAATAAAAAAAGAAAGTCCTAAAACAATGGAAAAAGAAATCCAATGATGCAGATGAATAACTCTGCCAAATATTTTAAACCTAAGAACCGGAAGAATTTGAATTCTACCCGCCTTCAGGTGTGGTAATTTTCTTCTGATGCGGGAAGTAGGATGAGTGGTAACCCTCAATGTTAAATATCCCAAGGCTGTAGCAGGTATAAGAGATAAGTATTCCATAAAATATACTATTCCATTCTAATTAAATCAGCCTGCAAATGCAAATTAAGCCTGTTTAAAAATATCTTAGAGTGGTATAATGTGAATATGAATTTTCAGGAAGTCCTAAATATCTTATTGGTGGTAGGACTTTTGATTATTGCCTTCTGTTTTGTTGCCGTGACCTACTTTGCGGTTAGAGCTCTGCAATCTGTAATCAAGCTCACTGAAACTCTGGACGAAACAACGCAAAATATAAAAGGAAAACTGCAAATGAGATTTTTGGCAGTTATTCCTGCTCTTTTGATAGCCTTAGTGAGTAAATTTATTAAAAGGGGGAGGTGAAAAATATGGCACAAGAAAACAAAGGTTTAAATCCATTTGCAACCGGAGTGGCCGGAGCTGTTATAGGTGCGGCGGCCGCAGCGGCAGCGATAGCGCTTTCAGATGAGAAAAATCGCAAAAAGGCTGAAAAAGTCCTTGACGATATGCAAAAAGAGGGCAGTAAAGTCTTAAAAGAAATTACCAAAAGGGCAATAGAGCTCAAGGATGCAATCGGAAAAGGCGCATCGGAAGCTAAAACGGAAATTAAGAAACTAAACAGCAAAAAGAAATAATTGCATTTTCTATGCAGTGATTCTTTGACCGGCTAGGGTTTTTAAATCCAGGATAATGGTGGAAATCATGATTAAAAGACAACTAATTAGGGCGAGAGTTCCTAAAAGGTAAACAAATCCGCCAATGGTCTGGTCTAGTTCTAATAGCCCCCATTCCGATAATAACCAGTTCCAGTCGTGAATGCTTCCCGTAACCAGCAGCGGCAAGTTCATTGCGCGGGCATCTTTAATGTAGGTGCTGATATTAAATAAGTTGTCTCCAATCCAAAAAAGGGTAAAAGCAAAAGAGAAATAATCTTTTCGTAATAGAAAATATAGTGAGATCGAAACAGGTATAAGTAATTGGAAAATAGTTCCTCCCAGCATAGACATCATTTGTCCAAAAAAGATAAAAATTGAGTGACCTGCTTCGTGAATCATTAAATTGACTCCATCCAAAAAGAAAAGAGATGTGGGAGCAGTAAATAATAGTAAAGTAAAATAGGCTATGAGTAGAAAAAAAGCAGTTTTAACAATAATCTTCCAAAGGGTCATAAATTTAGTTTAACAGATAATAGTTTCTTAGGAAACTTGCTTATAGGTCCCTTTTTGTGCTAAAATCCCAAAAATTATGGGCATACCAGTAGAAGTAAGACCAGAGATGGAATCAAATGCTGTAGAAGAACCAGCCAGAATAATTGGTACTGATTGGGATGGGGTGAGAGTAAAAAGACATCGCGTAGCTATTTGGACTTCAAATTTTAAGGAGTTAGGTATATTTCAAAGAGGGGCTAAATCTCACTCTGTTCTTGAGAGTACTCCGGATATGGATCATACTCCTATGAATGTTTCTCCAAAAGGCCTTCATCGTTTAACAGATCGATTGAATATTTATTTTCAGAGTCGTAGGAGTTCAATTCCAGAAGCAGATAGAAGATTTAGGGAAGAGTTTGATAAAGGTGTACCAGTAATTATAATTTCCGGCAGAAGAGCGACGTTAGACTGGGATAGGGCAACAAGAGAGCAGGCGAATCGGGAAGGCACTCCATATACCGATGTGATCCTTAAGCCTGTTACTCGGGATAAAACAAAGAAAAAAGAGATTTCTGGCATTGACAGCAAAATTCATGCAATCATTGAGAATGATGTGACAGAGTTTTACGAAGATAACCGGAAAACTGCTATAAGGGTTGCGAGACGGCTTCCCAATGTGCAGGTAAACTATATTGATTATGGAGCACATATTAAAAAAGCAGATTTGGAAGCTCTATCAAACCTTCATGTTATTACTAAGGCTGAATGGTTTAGAAGCTCCGTTCAAAGATTAAAGGGTGAAGTTTCAAATACAAGAAATTCAGATTATAGACGTTTTATAGAAGTTGTGAATCCAATAGTAAGGCTTCTGGATAGAGTTGGCATAACGGGGTTACAGGCTACAGGGGCTGGAACAGCAATTGCAATTGCCGGAATAGAAGTAGCTGAACGCCAGCATAGATCTGGTAAACATTCTGTAGGAAAAACTACGCTTGCAGGATTAAGTTTGATAGGAGGATGGATATTTGATTTACTTGATGGTAAGTTAGCCAGATTAAAAAGAGATAAAATGACGGATGAAAAAGCCAAAGAACGAGATGAGATGGTTGGCCAGATTGCGGATTCTGGTACTGATGGAATTATGGAAGGTTGGATGGCAACATCTGCCGCTTATACAGCTTATGAAAAAAGGGATTGGTTCGGAGTCAATATGGCGTTAGCGCAACTTGCTCTTACAAGCGCACCCCGGGCAGCAAGGGCAATTGCAGAATCTCGCGGTAAAGAAGTAAAAGAAACTTATAAAATAAAGAGATTTTTTACAAGACTTGATCTAAGAGTTTTAGGCACTAGCTTTGGAAGAAAAGGTCCAAACCTGACTGCACTATTCGTAAAAAGAATTAAAAAAGTACCTGTTCAAGGTATAGCTCACGGAGTTGGTGCTTTAGCTAATGGAATAGTTGCTGCAGAAAGATTAATAACCGCGTTTAATCCAAAAATAGAAAAAACCTTAAGTCCCAAGGAGATTAGGCAGGCCAAAGTAAGAGCAACTGTTTTGGGAACACAAACTTTGGCTTATATGGGCTTGGCTTGGTATCTAAAGAAAAGATTCTTAGCTTTTTCAGAAAGGGAAGCTAGTCAAAAACTGTTAGCAGATGGGGTCAAGGAGTTAACCTGGGATAGTCCGGAGTTACGTCTACCAAAACCGGAATTATTCCCAACTTTTTATGCACCGGTAGACGGAATATCGCAAAATTTAATTGATCAAGTTGAAAGAATAAGTGGCGGACACCTAGAGCAAGTTTTCGCGTATGGTTCTACTGTCGGCGGCGTAGCTACACCTGATAGCAGAATAGATTTATGGGGAATAGCCAGAGATCCTGAGGATTTTTATAGATATGTTGCTAGAGGACCAATGAGAAGAATTATTAAGCTTGGCACGTTTGTAAATCCCAGGTTTCACTCTTGGTGGAATAAACGAAAAGCTAATTTTTATCTTGGTGAGATACAATTAGACGGTACCAAGAGAGGAATAAAGTTGGGAATTATTGGACACGATGAATTCTTAAAACATGCCAGAGGAGGAAGGGAAGATTCTGTTGAAGAGGGTAAAGGAAAAGGACGTCTCTGGGTACCAGGTAGGTTACATAAAGCAGCTTTTGTGCCTTTGCTTGACGAAACAGATACAGTAGCGCAACAAGAATTAAGACAGGCCTTTAACCAAGCAAGAATTGATGGTATGTGGTTGGCTTTGGGATTAGTTTCCCGCAGATTTACGTTTGATGAGATAGCCGAAAAGTATACCGATCTAAGCTACGCAGCAGATGGAAGAATTGAAGGAGGAGATAAATCCAAATCACTTCTTTATAAAAAGTATGAACTTTATAAAGAAATGCTCGGTGCTGTATTAAAGTGTTTTGTAGATGTTGGGATAATAAAAGAAGTGAAAAGAAAGCCCGGTAACTATGAGAAAGTAATGTCTTTATCTGAAGAAACAGTCAGAAGGTCATTATTAAAAGCTCAACACTATGCTATTAAGGTAAACATTCCATATAATACGTTGACAATGGGTCCGCTTAAAGGATTAGTTTATGAATTTGAGAAGACCAAAAGGGTAGTTGGACGATCCTTAAAACGACGGTTTAAAAAAGCTGCATAATTTACTTCTTATACAAATTATATATAATAATTCCCTATGGCTGCTAAATATTTGCAACTTTTTCAGTTGATGCTGAAGGAAAATGAGTCTATTCTGTCCAATTTTAAACTGCTTCACGATAAATACGCCTTAGACCCGAATACTTACCAGGATCAATATAATTTGGAGGGTGAGAAAGTTATGGAAGTAATCAGGAAATATGAAGATATGCTGACTTTGCACACTGAAAATTCCGGATTCGGCAAATATGCCGCTAATCTATCCGATAAATTCCGAGGAGCCTGCAAGCTAATTTACCCCAAACTGGACTTCATCGGAGTCAAAAGAGATTAAACGCGTTTCCTCAATTAGTTCATCTAAAGTTCTAGTCTTCATTAATTTATCCCTAACTTCAACTGCTCCTTTGAAATTATTAACATAGCATTTAACAAACTTTTTCATCAGTGCAAAATGTTTGTTATCATCCCAAGTTTGTTTAAATAGCTCAAGGTGTTTTATGAGCAGATCAATTTTCTGTTGTGGGGTAACTTTTTCAATATCAACTTTGTCGTTAAAAAGCCAGATATTTTCAAAAATCCCCCGGCCGATCATGATTCCGTCAATACCATATTCTTTACACTTATCCTTTGCTTCTTTAAGGCTCTTTACATCCCCGTTGCCTATGATTAAGGCCTTTGAACTAAGCTTGTTTCTGATTATTACAGCTTTCCTGATTTCTTCCCAGTGAGCCGGGGGCTTGGACATCTCACGGGCGGTCCGCAGGTGTAGTGTTAAAGCCGAAATTGGTGTTTGAAGCAGGGTAGTGACCCAATTTTCCGTGTCAATTTCCCTGAAGCCAATCCTGGTCTTGACGCTGACCGGCAAGCCGTTGGCTCCTTTGATAGTGGCCTCAATTATTTCTTTTGCCAGTTTAGGGTTTTTGATTAAAGCGGCGCAGGCTCCTTTTTTGGTCGCATTTTTGTCAGGACAGCCCATATTGATATCAATCCCGTCAAATTTCATCTTGTGCAACATTTTGGCTACTGTATAAAATTTTTCCGGGTCAGTTCCCCAAATTTGGGCTACAATCGGCCGCTCTTTTTCCGTAAACTTTAAGGATCCTAGAATCTTTTCGTGTCCTTCGGAAAGGAGCGCATCGACAGGAACAAATTCAGTAAAAAATACATCAGGCCTGCCCGTAGACACCACAATCTGCCTGAAGACAGTATCGGTCACCCCTTCCATCGGGGCCAGGATGAAAAATGGCTTCTGTAATTTCTCCCAAAAATTCATTGGGGTAAGTTATCAGTAGGAGACGATTTAGCAGAAACCTTCGTCGCTGCTTCTAATTGAAATTGATATAACTTGCCACTGGCACTCGAAATGCTCACTATTGATAAAGTTTCCACTTGATCACCTTCTTCACTAAGGCGAAGAGTTCTACTCATAATAGGAATCTCAATTTCTTTCGTCTGTGCAGGATTCGCTGTTGCATCCTCTGGTTTTGTTTCAACTAAGGATAAATATCTTGGCCAAACCGTTCGTAATACTCCGTCTATCTGATTTATTTCTGGAGGTAAATTACCTATCGATCGCATTGTTATAACTGTAACCGCACCACCCTCTTCCTTACTCAATGCATTAACAGCTGCGTTATCTAACACCTGGTGTGCAATAGCGCCGTCACTGGTTCGTCTGTCCACCCTAGAACAATGAAGTACTTCTGACGTTATCATTTGAATCACCTCCTTTTTGAGGCAGCTAGTTTTCAACTATACTTCACAAAAATATAAATTTCAATAGTTGTTAATCCCACAGCTGCTTGCTTTCCTGAAGAAACTATGGTACACTACTAATCAGTTGATTTAGAATTTTGAGCTATCAGATATTTTTTCTTCATTGATTAGATCTTCTTAAGTAGCTCCCTACTAATTTACAAATATTAGTTTTTTCTTTTTCAATCTATAAATTGTTCTTCTTCATCCTTTTTTTAAATCGTGGTGAAGGAGAACTCATTTTTTGAATAATATGTATAACGGTAATAGATATCGCAGTAGAACATCAATCCGCCATGGCGGATTTAATAACGGTTCCGCAAGGCCTCCACAAAGGGGGAATTTTGGTAACACCGGACGCAGATTTTCTTCCAACAGGGGAGGCGGCAATCAAAGACGGAGTCAACTGGAAGGGGCAGATATCAATATGTTTATCCGAAAGGCCGAACAAGTTGTACCGGAAGAAACTCGAACTATTGTACAAGGCTTTGATAGTTTCAACCTGCATGAAGTTTTAATGCAAAATATTGCCTCTCACGGCTATACCATTCCTACTCCTGTCCAGGCTCAGGCGATTAAACCTATTCTGGAAGGAAGGGATGTAATCGGCCTGGCCTCCACCGGCACCGGCAAAACTGCCGCCTTTTTAATCCCCCTTATCAACAAAATTTATCAAAACCGGGATCAAAAAGCCCTAATTATTGTTCCCACCAGGGAACTGGCCTTACAAATCAACCAGGAATTCAAAGACCTAAGTCGCAATATGAATCTTTATTCGGCCTTTATTATCGGGGGAAGTAATATGTTCAGACAAATACAGGATTTAAGGCAAAATCCTCATATTGTCATTGCCACCCCGGGCCGCCTAAAAGACCTGATTGAACGCAGAAAAATCTTCCTGCAGGATTATTCTCACATTGTCCTGGATGAGGTGGATTTAATGGTGGATATCGGGTTTGTGAGTGATGTAAAATTTTTCGTTTCCTTAATGCCTAAGGTTCGCCAGTCCTTATTTTTCTCAGCCACTATTTCCGGTAAAATTCAGGACATTTTACGCTCATTTGTCAGCAACCCAGTCACCGTGTCCGTAAAAAAACAGGCCACTTCGGAAAATGTGGATCAGGATGTGGTCAGAATAGAACGGATCGATAAGAAAATTGACCAACTGCATGATCTTTTAATCAAGGATGGTTTTGATAAAGTGCTTATTTTCGGTAAAACAAAGCACGGAATTGAAAAATTAAATAAGGAATTGGAGTACAGAGGCTTTAAAGTAGGGGCAATTCACGGCAATAAAAGACAAAGTCAAAGACAGAGAGTCCTGCAAAGCTTTAAACAAAATGAGATTCAAATTCTTCTGGCCACAGACGTAGCTTCCAGAGGCTTGGATATAGATAATGTAACCCACGTCATCAACTACGACCTGCCGCAAACATATGATGATTATATTCACCGGATTGGACGGACTGGCCGGGCCGGTAAGACCGGTTTTGCTCTGACATTTGTCGCTTAAAAGTGTTATACTACAGCAGTGCAAACTTCTTACGCCAGCGGATTCCTTTACAGCCTCAAAACTCACCAGATTCTATTATTAAAATCTCAAAAACAGGACAGTCCTGATTTTCTATGGTCTACCCTCAGAGGGGAAAGCTGTGAAGGGGAAGAAGTGCAGGCCGCCTTTCAACGGATAGTCAGTGAACTACTGGATTTGAACCTCAAACATAAAGACATTCACCCAATTTATGATTATTCCTATGACAGCGAAGATAAAATGAATTATGTATTTTATGCGGTAGTGAAGAAACCCCGGGATTTCAATAGCTTAAAAGACGGCGCTTTTTCCTGGGTGGCTTTTAGTGAAGTATCCAAACTCCCCTTTGTTCCGCACTCAAAACAGGATGTAATAGTGGGGGAGCGGGTTATCAGTGCCAAATGGCGGGCGGATGAAGCTAAAAGAGAAGAACTCTTCCCCGAAACAGCACTCTAGATCCAATTCCCGTCTTTGCCCATATCTATACTCTTGTAATAAGCGTAAAATAAGAATCCTAGTTTAGGATTAAGGGGGTGAGAAAAATGACAGATACAAATACCAACGTACAAGACGAGAAAGCTACAGAAGCTACTCCGGTTGCCGCAGCTTCGACTGCAGCTTCAGATGCTCCTATTGTAGAAGCAAAAGCTGAAGAAAAAAAGACAGTCTAGTTGTCTTAATATTAATCAGTCATTTTGTTTCAATTTACAAAATGGCTGGTTGATTGAAATTAAAGATTATGTTTTTGCTAAGTGAAGATTACTTGCAAATTAGAAAAACCAAGAAAAAAGGATTTGGAGTTTTTGCTAAAAAGAGGATCAAAGCAGGCACTGTAATCGGCGACTACCTGGGAAAAGTAATAAAAACAGCCGACTATGATCTGGAAAACGACAAACATGGGCTCTATTTAATGCTTCTGACAGACGAAGCCGCTGTTTATCCGGATTTAAAAAAGCCGGGAATTCATCTTTTTAACCACTCCTGTGAACCCAACTGTTGGATCTATGCCTACCTCGGTCACACCCTATTTTTTGCCCTGAGAAGAATTGAACCAGGCGAAGAACTTACCATCTCATATTTACTTAGCCCAAAAAGTGAAAACTGCAAACATTGTCCGCACGATTGTAAATGTGGTAGCAAATTCTGCACCGGCACAATGCACTTGTCCGAGGATAAATACCAAAAATGGCAAAAATTTCAAAATGAAGGAAAGAAAAAAACTGAGAAAGTAAAATTTACCTTTGGTAAAAATCTGCCAAAACTTTTAAATTATCCCAAAATAATTCCAAAAAACCCAATTTATGCAATGATTTCTTCTACATGAAGTTTGATATATATAATATATCTTGTATTTTTACTTCATAAGTAATAATCTGTATTAATGAATCAAGATGATTTTAAAAAACTGCTAGATGAATCACTGCAACCCCTAAAAGAAGATTTGGCAGAGGTAAAGGAAACTCTTCAAACCCACTCCAGTGCCTTAGTGAGAATAGAATCAGTTTTGGAAGGTTATGCAGATGCATATAAAGTGAATAAAGGAAATATAGAAAGATTAGACTAGAGATTAATAAAAGTAGAAGATCATTTAGAAATTCATCCCTCAGATCAATTGGCAATTCAAAGATAGCCACAGTTTGTACCCGGATAAAGGATTTAAATTCTTTGATAGTTGTTCCTAATTATTCATTTTAGTATTCTTCACACAGTGAATACCAAAAATGAACTTATTTTTCTAGTTGGGCCGGGAAGTGCAGGAAAGTCAACTACCGGTAGGATACTGGCTAATAAACTTGGCTATGAATTCGTAGATATTGATTTCGTGTTTTGCGAAAGAATTGGATTTATAAGTGATTTTATAACAGAGCAAGGTTACAAAGCATATAGCGAGGTTAACTCTATGTTGTTTGAACAACTACTGGAAGAATACCCTACAAAAACCGTTTTTCCCTTATCGTCAGGGTTTTTGGTCCATAAGGATTCTCCTGAACTTATCAGGAAGCACAAGATTTTGTTAAAGGGAAAAGGAGTTTCCATTTTATTACTTCCATCTCCTTTGCTGAAAGAGAGCATGGATATTATTATTCCGAGACAAATGGCCCGTGAGTATTTGGATTTAGTGAAGAAAAGGGAGAAAGCTAAGTTGAGATCGCGCCACCCAAAGTACAAAAGATATGGTGATATTAAGATATTCTCTACTGAGCCACCAGAACAAATTGCTGATTTGATGTTGGGAGAATTAAATAAACTAGGTATACCTAAAAAGCGGGTTAAATAATGGATGGTAGTTGGTTATATTCAACTGCGGGCTTACTTGATAAAATCAAGATATATACCCAATATTAGCGCCACTAAAGATAACACAAAGATGAAGATGAAATTCCACTTCTCTTTTGAAGATTGCAAAGTATTAAAGATATATTTTAATGCATCCTTTTCTTCTTCTGACAACCCATTGAGATTTTTTAATTTTTCATCAAAACCATATTTTTTTATTAACTTCGCCCTCTTTTCGGAAATTTGGTAGCGGTGAGCAAAATAAATGATAAAACCGACAGTGCCGATATACCAAAATATCTGAGTCCAAAAATGACTATAGTTATTTATTACAACAATGGCCCGGTAACAAAAAGTAGCAATGATCCCTGACCAAAAGAAAAAAATCCTTACCGTTTCAGAATGAGGTTTTAGTTTCTCCATTTCTTCAGTGTATGACGATTTACAATAAATGTAAATGTATCCTAGTTAGAAACTATTGCAAAGCAAGAGTTTTGCTCATTTTAGGATTTGTTCATATATCTTTTCCATTGCTTCTTTGTAATCGGAAAATGGGACTAATCCCATCTTTTTTCTTCTTGCTTCTAAGTTTTTGGGGTCAGCAATAGGGAAAGGTTCAAATTCCCCATTTTTATTCGGAAAACCTTGAGTTCCATACAATTGAGGTAATTTTCTATTCATTCTTACCCTATCTTCCAGTAAAGCAATTTCTTCCAATTCTACTTCTCCTTCCGGAAGCCCCTTAATTGTTTTCAGACATGCTTCCTGAAAAGGAGTATCGTGATCTGCGTGTTGTACTATCAGCCAGGCGCCGCCGGCAGCCTCTTCACCTACTAAGGATATTCTTGGCCATCCGATTGAATTTATAATTTCTTTAAGTCTCTCAGTATTTCTGCGGTCAATTGTTTCTGCGTCAAATGTTTCTCCGCGCCTCATCTTATCGCGCTCCGATTGATCTGTCTTTGCCATTTCAATAAGCTCAGCTCTATAGTTTTTAGGTTCCGTCCCTTTTGTTTGATCCATCATTAAATTAAAGTGTAACCAATAGTTCCAGACTATTCAACAATCCTCAAGGTTTTTTATATAGCTTTGGTAATTAACTCCGAATAATGAAATCAGCGCTTCTTCTTTATTAGAAGTTGTAATAAGTTCTAGCCCCAAGTTTTTAAGCTGGGTGGTTATATTTTCATTCAAATTTATGGATTCTTTCAGAATGGAACGAATCTGATATTCGTTATCATCTCCGGCTATCCGGTTAGAAGATAATTTGCTACAACTTAGGCATTGGTGAATGACCATCAGCTCTCCGCTCCCCCTGCCGGTAAATGGGTTTACTTCATAATTCTTAAAGGCTAGCGCTATTGGCTGCATTCTGGCACAACAATTTGACCTTCTATCGCCTGGGGTGGAAAGATCAACATGTTTAGACCAAAGACAAAGTGGACAATGATTTCTGTGTTTGGAACCGATTGGATCTGCTGAGAGAATTACACGACAATTAGAGCACCGGAACGATGCCTCTTGTCGCGAAGAACTTTTACGATGTAATTATCTTTATTACGCATGAATCTATTATAGCACACCTGATTCGAATCTATATGCTAAAATACTTTTGTGATAATCAGCAAATTCGATCCGTTTACGAAAGATGAGATTGAAAAACTAAAAGAGGTTTTTGATGTCTATATTAAAACTGTTATAGATGTTGAAAAAAGAGTTTGTTCAGCAGGAATGGACAGACACTATGAAGGCGAGAAAATCCTTTTAGAGCAAAGCTCGAAACAGAAGGATTTGTGGGGTGGAGGCATTGATCTTGAGACAAAAGTAATTGATTTTAATTCCTTTATTAATATCAGGCCTAATGATAATAATACAAGCAACGAGATTCAGAATCAGGAGATTAGAAAAATTTATGAAGAGTTAACAAAATATTTCTTTAAGGAAATATATGAATAATCAGAAGCTAATTATCGAATCACTGGCAATGGATCTTAAAAGGGTGGCCCTAGGGCTTCATAGAGGATCTTTCGTTATGGCTGATAGATTTAAAGATGAAGCATTAAAGAGGGGATCTGAGCTGGAAAATCAGGAGCTAGGTAGTTATATAAAGAAAATTTTAGAACGAACAAAGGAGGCGTTGTTATACCAGAAACCAGATAGCGCAGAGGATATCTTAATGTACAGCACTCTTTTTCAAAACTTTGCTTTAAAGAAAATGTAGTGGGTGATGCGTGAGCGGAAGATACCCCAGTTAGCCTATTCCGCTTATCTTTTCAATAACTTAAAAACAACCGGAAAGATTACTTTTTCCCACTTCGCATAACCTTTGGCTGATGGATGTAAGCCATCTGAAATATAGTCTTCATCACTGGTCATAGTTTGGCTGATGGGAAAAATGTCAGCAACTGTAAGACCTCTTTTGCTGGCCTCATTTTTAATTACCTGATTATATTCCTTAATAAGTATTGATACATCCCGGGTTTGGTAACCTTTCAAGGAGGGGGATTTTGAATAATCGGGAATAGTAATAAGAACAATATTTTTAGAGTTTGTTAATATTGATTGGAGTTTATTTAATAATTCTTCTAATTCTTTACCGAACAGCCCAACGTCTTCTTGGCCAAAGTTATCGTTTGCTCCAATTAGAACTGTCACAAAATCCGGTTTCAACTTTTCCACAACGGGTAGTTCTAACTCGATAGCATCTCTAACTGTATACCCAGAAACAGAGGGATTTGTTATTAAATTTATTTTTATTCCCGCTTGTCTTAAATTTCCTGTTAAAATATTTGGCCATCTGTGGTCTGCACTAACTCCCAATCCAATGGTGTATGAATCTCCGATGGCAATATAACTAATTTCATCCTTTGAATTTTTGTTTAATTCCATGTTAGATTTCTGATTATTTTGAATAATGTACCAACCAATTAGAATAGATAAAAAAACGAAAGAAATTACTGGTATAAAAATATTTCTGGTCGTCATTTTGAATGATTATATCATCAGTAGCCTCCACTCAATTTAGCCATTAACTAAATAGGAACTTAATAGGGGCGGTCCAGCGTACGATGTGAAGCTATTGCGAAGCAAAAATTAATTAGAATTGTATGCTACTTGTTTTTTATACTTATTTATTAGATTATTAATTAAATGAAAGAAAAAGGGGTTGTTGCTCCAATTGTTGTTTTGGCTGTTATCTTTGGGGTGGCTCTTTTGTCAGTAGGTGCAATTCAATCAAAAAATGATCTAAGTCAAAAACTTGAGGCCATCATATCTTCAAAGCTAGAAGCCAATATCCCCAAAGCTACCATTCCGGAAAAATTAACAGAAATAGAAACCAAGGAGATTAAGGAAGATCAAAAAGTAAATCCCGATATGATCATAATTCCCGGTAGGATCCCTATTTTAGAAGGAGAGAGCATATATAAAATTTATCTTCCCAAAAAAGGAGGAGAGGTAAAAGGCACTATTTCCGGGGTTTGCAATGGTAATGTGACCGGTACTTATGACGGTAAAAATTTTGGAACAGTTTCCGGAAACATCGTGGTTAATTGTCCTGTTGGACCAGGAAATCTTTTTAAACCACAAGTAAAAATACAGTATGAGGGGAAGGTAAATCTCGCGGAGGGTAAAATTAATGGGTCATGGAAAATTACAGAGCCGATTACTGCTCAGAATGATTTTCAGCTAGCCTTTACGCCCATTTCTGCTGATCAAAATCCTGGGGATAATAAAGACAAGCTTGTAGCTTCAGGGTTTTTCCCGTTTTCACTTTACAAGTTTTCAAGCAATGTTCCTTATGAATTTAGTGTGCCCAAGAGTGGAGGCTCAGTTACAGGAAGCATAGGTGGAGCTTGCAGTGGTGCACCAGAAGGAAATTTTGATGGCAAAGATGGGGGGAAAGTTGAGGGGAAAATTCTAGCAAAGTGTACAATGGGATCCATAGTAAGTATGGATATAGAAATTAAGTATACAGGCACGGTGTTAACAGGAGAAAAGAAGGCCTTTATAGATTATGAAATGCAAAAGCCTTTTGCCGGCCAAAGAGGTTCGCTCCCAATTTATTTCAATAATTAAATTTTTTGGGGTGGGTGGACAAATACAATTCTTACCCAAATTATGGATTTAAAAACCAGAACCGTCTAGCCTGTCTTATTCTAGGAGATAAAGGTGTAGGTTCAGTTTCTGCTTTTGGAATACCGGTTTCAACTATAAAAATTCTGTTTTCTTGAGTCTGAACGTATACACTTGTTTCTCCGCTATGTTCTTTTAGAGGAAGAGCTTGAGTAGGGATTCCTAATATGCTTCTATGTAACCCTGCAACAAGTAAAGAGGCTTTTCTATAATGTCTTTGGTCAAAGATACCAATATATTCCACCTTCTTTCTTCCGCCTGCCAAAAAAGCTTCTCTTTAATTTAAAGTTTCTCTTGCAAAATCTGATAATAGATCAGGATAGCTTTTTCTAAAATCAGAACCATTATAATAAGAACCAGGACCGATGTGGGCTAATAAAGCTAATCTTTGGCCAGTTACACTCAGTCCTAATACAACTGAGGCAATACAACTATCGCATTCTTCTGTCCATTTATCTCTCCCATCTATATCGCTTATAGTCCAAGTAGAATAGATTTTATCTGGATTTTCAACAAATTCACCCTGATTAATAATAGATAAACAAGGATCTGTAGCCTGACTTAACAACACAGAAGAGTCAAATTCTGTGTTCCTAATACCGAAATATTTTATGTCTACCATCAAGGAATTATACTAATTGGAGGAGCAAAAGTTAATACTATGGGGTGAACTAGCATACGATGTTAGAATCTAGTGCGGAGCAAGGGCTTTGCTTGTTTTAGCCTCTGTAAGCCTCAGGAATTGGAATTATACAGACAGGCATTGCTTTAATTTTGTGTTATACTGCGCTTGTTATGAATAAATCCTTATCTAAGAAAATTTTAGAATATACTGCTATCTTTGAACCCGCTGAAGAAGGCGGATATGTGGTCAGTGTACCTGCGCTTCCCGGCTGTGTTACTCAAGGCGAAACCTTTGAGGAGGCTTCAGCAATGGTAAAAGATGCAATTGATGGTTATTTGTCAGTATTAAAAGAAGAAGGTGAGGACATCCCTCAAGAAAGACCGGAAGTTGTTATAACTAAAGTTTCTGTTAATAATCCAGCCTCATATCTATAAATGGCCACATTTAAGCCTAAAGAAGTAATATCAATCTTACAGAAGCTAGGTTTTATTAAAAAAAGACAGACCGGAAGTCATCTAATTATGTATCATTCAAAGTTAAAAAAGATAATTCCCGTTCCGATGCATACCAAAGATATTAAAACAGGAACTTTAAAATCAATTATTAAACAGGCGGGGTCAGATGAAGCAACTTTTATTGAACTAAAGTGAAGCAAAAAAAAATTGGGGCGGTCCAGCGTACGATATTAGAACCTATTGACATTCTTTCTATATGTAGGTACAATGTAGGTACAATGCTAACAACGATTATTAACATAGGAAATTCCCGTGGCATACGTATACCAAAGCCTATCCTGAGTGAAAGCGGCCTTAGGGAACAGGTTGAGTTGCGGGTAAAAAGGGGTGAAATAAGAATTATTTCAGCGCCGCTTAAAAGTACGTCTGTTGCTATGACTTCACTGCTCTCAGAAAAAGCACTTGCTGCAGACTGGGACCGACCTGAAGAGGACAAAGCATGGGCAAGTTTACAATAAACGGAGTTTCTCTGCGGGCAGGCAGTATTGTTTTAGTTACATTCCCGTTCTCTAATTTAAAAGGTCAGAAAGTCCGTCCGGCATTAGTTTTAGCAAACGTAGAGTTTGAAAACTTTGTTTTGTGTCAGATCACATCAAAATCTTATACGAGTAAAATAGCTATATGTGTTAAATCCAAAGATTTCAGTAAAGGGGGTTTACCCGTTTTAAGTTATGTTAGGCCGGATAAATTATTTACAGCTGATTCAACTATTATTAAGAATGTTGTCGGTCAATTGACTCCGGGAGCCAGAAATAAGATTTTAAAAAGTGTCCGCGGATTGTTTACCTAGTGTTAAGCCGACATAGTCAAGATGGGTGGCTGGGCAGATTATAATCCTGAGCGTAGTCGAAGGACGCCGTTTGTACCCAGATAAAGGAATTTAGGCCTCTTTTTACAATTCCTAACTATGATATAGTTTAGCTGATTTATGGTTATCTTTATTGATGAATCTGGAACTCACAAGCAAGTGGATCACGCAACCATAGCCTTGGTTTACGTAGAAATAGTTAATTTAGAGGAATTTGAGAAAGCAGTAGAAAAAATTGAGGAAAAATTAGATATCAAATACTTTCACTGGACAGATGAAAAATGGGAGAAAGTTGAAGAAAATATAAAGAAAATTATGATTGATGGCAGAAAACCCAGATGGTATAACCAAAGGCTTAAGAAGGTATTGCGGGATAAAGGTGTATCCGTTAAAAAGATTGTTACTGTCAGAAAAGAACAGTCAAGCCCCGGAATTAGGGTATCTGATTGTTTAGCGGGATTAATTAGAACGAATTACGATAATCCTGGCTCGTTAGCTTCTAAGTGGTATGGCAGGATGAAAAAAGCAGACAAGATCAGACTTGAGATTACTACGTACCCACAAAAAAGCCCCGCTTAAAGCGAGGCCAGTTATTCAGGTAGTTTATTTCTAAACTCGGCGGCTCACCGTCCTTTGTCCCTGATAACTTGTTGTAAATGTATTATACCACATTTATATACAGTGCATATCACCAAAATACCTACGGGATTAAAATACTAGTGGGTGGTCGACGGGTAATGCTCCCGCTACCTCCGCTGCCACAGAGCGGCGTTCTACTTTTGAACTACGACCACCACGCGAGTTTTATTTTAACAGTTTATTTAGTAATTCTCCACTAAAAAACCAACCTTGCGGCTGGCTTCTTAGAGAACCTGTCAATTATCTGTCTTACGACTGATGCAAACTTTTTGTCTTGCGACTAAAGTTTTTAACAGGTCTAGTCACTTTACACCCAGGAATAAATTCTGTCAACTATGACAAAAGGGATCATATCCCATCAACACACCAAGAGTTACAAATAGTATTTGATTCCCATAAGCAAATATTTTATGCACCGCGCCGGATGTAAATCAAAGTCTTGTGGAAAGCCATCACAATTACAATCATCAACTTGACAACCTATAATAGATATTATACAATTCTTCCCATATTATAAGAGAAAAAGTTTCGCAGACTCCGCATCAAGAAGAGCTTAAGGCGATTACAGATCGCTTTGTATCAACTGCACAGGCAATTATTGATAAACATGGCATAAGAACAGAAAACGCTGGTTTTGAAGGTCCCTTCAGTACTCCCCTCAGACGGATAAACATTGCAACTCAAGGTGTATCTGATAATTTTGACATGATTCTAGCTAGGGTGAGGAAGCAACAAGATTGTCATAGGGAACTGACTTCTGAAGAGTTGCAGGCATGGGAAGAAGACGAAACAAAGGCTCGGCGTAATCATGTTCCTCCATCTCTTAGAGATAAGCCAAGCAATGATCAAGTAGGAACTCTTCATAAAGAGGGTTACGTAATCGAGGCTAGCCATGATGGCGGCCATCAATGGAGTGTCTACTTTGCGGTAAAAACAGTAGATTTTGGAGAACCTGTTAAAATAGATAATGATCAGGTTGAAGGAGTATCGAGAGCTCGAGAGCACAGATTAGAAACTTTGAAAAAAATTGGTGAGGCGCTAGACCGACAAGCAGTAGAAAAACAACAACAAGGTTAGTCACCCTCCAAGGACTCTTCTCGAATACTATTTAAAAGTTAAAATGGTAAAAAATCTGAGGATTTAACTTTTAATGCAGTAGTAAGTCTCTTTAATACTTCTAAGGATGGATTTTCTTCTCCTCTTTCTATCCTGGCATAGTAGTTAATTGTAATGTTTGCTTTTGTTGCTACATCTGCTTGGGTCGATTTGAAAATGGCAAGAGTTGCCAGAGGTCTTTGGGGTGAAGAAGGGCGGAAACTATGTCAGGCTGGAGAATTCCAAAATCCAACGTATTTATTCCGTCAGAAACTTTTTGATTTAAGGTTTTAGCTTTGTAGAAAGGCTTTTCTAAGGAAAATTCAAACGTATAATCCGGCAGGAGATATCTGGCTTCCATCTCCGGAGATACTCCTTTTTGATCTAAGATTACATTTTGGGAACTGTTCCCGCTGGCTCCCTTCACTTTTAAAGAATAAGCTTCTGCAAAATCTTTTTTCCAACCCAGGGCGCCGATGATTTTTAGAATAACAGGAGATTTAACCCGGGTAATAAATTCAAGAGGTTTTGAATCAAACTGCTTGTCGCCTTGGAATAAATTTATGGAAACGGTGTAGGTTCCGCTTTGCGGAGCTTTGAGGCTGATATTAAATGTATATTCCTGCCCCGGTTCAACTTTTTTATCTGCCGGCAATTCAATGCCGGTAATTCCCAGGTTCAGCCCGCCTTCTATTGGCTTCAAGCTGACTTTATTTCCATCATTCCAAATTGATTGGCCGGTATTTTCAAAAGTTAAGGAAATATTATATGTTTCTCCTGCCACTATTGAACTGAAGATTTCACCCTGAGTCAGCTCTACTTTAGTATCCTGAATGGGCTTGCCGGCAATTTTCGGCAAATCCCGGATTACCTGATACATGGAATAATATTCCGGAAACTGAACTCCTAAAACATTGGTATCAGGCAGTTTTTCCGACTGCTTTTCACCGGTTATTTTCTTGAAGGAAAAATGATCAAAAGGGGTTTCCTGATAACTTAATAAAAATGGGGTGACGGCCACAATATTCTTTGTATTCCAGGCATTTTCAAAAGCTTGTTTGTAGTATCCGGCCACCGTATCTGCTGACGGAAGGTTCCGGTCGTATTTGAGGCCTTCTGCGTGTTGCCAACCCGCTTCAGTAATGAAAACCGGTAAATTTTTGGTCACTCCCAAATTACGCAGTTGTTGTAATTCCCAAAACCAGGTCCGAATTGTACCCCGGCCAACCCCTTCCGGTGACCCGGCAAAGTTGGGACTAGGATAAGAATGGGATGCCCAACCGTCCAGTCTTTCAAAAATCCCCGGTACGGCATTTTCCATTTCCTGCATAAAGAATACCGCATCCTCATAACCGGGCATTTTTGAAGGAGCGGAAGCATCAAGTCCGCCATTGAGTACAAAATAGTCCTGGCTCTTCGCTTTAAGGGCTGTAATAGTCTTATCCAGTGCTTCTGCGTAAGATTTTGCGTCAACTTTATTTCCCCATTCGCCGGCGTGATTAGGTTCATTGTAAACAGTGACGTAACGGTTTTTTACCGGCCAATTTAGCGTCTCCAAAAAGTCTGCCCAGGCCATCTCTTCTCCTTCATACGGTCTTTTCCAATAATTTCCTTCCGGGTGGGTCGCAAGCCTTACAATAGGAATTAAGTGACGGCGGCGCAGATCGTTAAAAAAATTCTGCCATTTGTCTGTTTTGCGGTCTTTGCTTTCGATTAAAACCGTAATATAGCCCCAATCACCGTTGGTGTTGACAAGCTCTGCGGCAGGGGAGGATTCGTCCGGCGTGGCCTGGAGAATATGAATGCCAAATTTATTATTGGGGACAGCCAGAGGATCGGTAATGGCATAGGTAGGGAACAGGGTACAGGGGACAGTGAACAGGAAAAACAAGAGCGTAACAATACTGTAACCTGTAACCTTCAACCTGTAACCTCTCTCTTGATCTTTGGGTTTATTTCGGGCAATAATAGATATCATGTTAGAAATAGCTGAACCTATTGATGTGCGGGTGTTATTCAAAAAAAACATAGTTGCTCCTTATTCATTTTCCTGGCGTGGTAGAGAGATCAAAATAGATAAAATCAACTTGATGCACACTTCTAAAAACGGTGCTGCGCTATTTTACCACTTTTCCGTCAGCTCAGAAGGGAACTTTTACCGGTTGAGGTTTGATACAAATAAAATGGGCTGGATGCTGGAGGCGGTGGAAGAAGATTAGGAAATTTCTAATTTCTAATTTCTAATTTCTAAACTTTTTAGTCATTCAGACATTATTTAGAAATTAGGTCAATTAGTAATTAGGTTAATTTATATGCGCATAATTCTGCACATTGATTTCAATTCATACTTTGCCACTGTGGAACAACAAGCAAATCCCCGGTTGCGGGGTAAACCAATTGGCGTCACAGGCGGAGACCGGGTAAAGAGGACTGTTCTGGGTGCCGCCTCCGTAGAAGCAAAAAGGTTTGGAGTCAAAACCGGCATGCAGATTTGGGAAGCCCGCAAACTTTGCCCGCAGATTATTCTGGTGCCGGGGGATTCGGACAAATATCTGGAAACCACCAAACGGTTTTTGAATATCCTAAAAGACTACAGCCCATATCTGGAGGTGTTTTCCATAGATGAATGTTTTTTGGAATTACTCCATTCCGTCATTGCGAGGAGTGAAACGACGAAGCAATCTACCGCGGAAGATTGCCACGGTCGCCTAGGCGACCTCGCAATGACAAAAAATATTGCCCAGGAGATCAAATCCCGGATCAAACAGGAAATAGGCGAATATATTACCTGCTCCATCGGCATTTCCTACAATAAACTGATGGCTAAACTGGCCGGATCACTGCAAAAGCCTGACGGCTTGGTGGTAATTGCCAATCAGGAAGAAGCCATAAAGGTTCTGGACAGAATCGAACTGGATGAAATTTGCGGAATCGGGCCGAGGATTAAAAAGAGGTTAAATAATATGGGTGTGGTTAATTTTTATCAGCTTCGGCAAGTGCCTCTCAAAAGCTTGCTGGCTTCTTTTAAAAGTTATGGACAAATCCTGTATAACATGGCCCGGGGAATTGATCATTCACCCATTGTGCCTTTTTACGAAAAAGAAGAAGTAAAAAGTATCGGCCACCGGCATACGATAGATCACGACACCGACGACCGGGAGGAAATAAAACAGATTTTACTCAAACTGTCAGAAATGGTAGCTAGAAGGCTAAGAGGCAAAAATCTGATGGGAAAAACTATCCATTGTTGGTACCGGGAAGCGTTCCGAATGCACAATCCCGGTTTGAAATTGCCTTCACAAACCGGGATTGAAAACACCGGGAGTGGATTTTTAAGTAATGGAATGCAAACAACCATTCTTCCGACCTGTGACGGATTGGAAATCTTCAAATCTGCCTGGAAGATCTTCCAAAACATATGGGATGATGAAAGAATTAGAATGATTGGAGTATCGATTTCTAACCTTATACCGCAAACCCCGCAAAATTTAAGTTTTTTGCCGGAGGAAAAAAGAAAGGAAATAATTACCAAGGCTTTGGATAAAATTAATGATCGGTACGGCGAATTTACCCTCCAAAGGGGAGTTTTACTTACCTCAGCTAAAATCCACCGCAAACCCAATCCGTTTTTAGCAGATAGAAGATTTAAACTATGATATCATTAATGAATGCGGATAATTGTCACCGGCGGAGCCGGGTTTTTAGGTTCCCACCTTTGCGACAAACTAATTGAACGGGGAGATCAGGTAATTGCCATTGATAATTTTTTAACAGGCGACCCGGGAAATATTGCTCATCTGCAAAACAGTCCTGATTTTCAATTTGTAGAGGCTGATGCCAATGAAGCTTTTCCCGAAGACTTGGATTTTGACCAGCTTTATCACCTGGCCTCACCCGCTTCCCCTAATAAAAACAATCCGCAAAGTTATATCGCCCTGCCTTTTGAAACAATGCGGGTTAATTCCTTCGGGACTTGGAATTTATGTGAAGAAGCCGGTGCCCGTGGCGCTAAATTTTTATTTGCCTCAACCTCCGAAACTTACGGCGACCCACTGGAGCACCCGCAAAAAGAAACCTACAAAGGTAATGTTTCTACCACCGGTCCGCGGTCTGTTTATGATGAGTCAAAAAGATTTGGTGAAACTATCACAGCCGCTTTTGTAAATCACCGGAAACTGGATGGGCGGATCATCCGGATTTTTAATACCTACGGCCCCAGAATGGCCGCTGACGGCAGGGTAGTAATTGAATTCCTGCTGGCGGCACTGCAAAATCAACCCTTACCTGTTTTTGGAGATGGTACACAAACCAGGTCTTTTTGTTACGTTTCGGATTTAGTGGATGGGATTATTGCCGCGATGGATAAAGGAGATAAGGGGGAGATATATAATTTGGGTAATCCGAATGAATTTTCCCTATTGGAACTGGCAGAGGTGGTAAAAAAAGTTACAGGCGTAAATTCACAGATTCAATTTGCAGAAAAATTGCCGGTTGATGATCCCCTCCGTCGTTGTCCGGATATTACCAAAGCCAGGGAAAAATTAGGCTGGGAACCAAAAGTTCAACTGGAAGAGGGTTTAAAAAAATTAGTCGTATATTTGCAGAATATTCCAAGACCTCAAGCATAGCTTTGCTAATTCAGATCCGAATTGATAAAATACTTACAGATTCTAAATATCTATGACCCAGTAGCTCAGTGGATAGAGCAGGACGGTTCTAACGTCAAGGTCGGGGGTTCGAATCCCTCCTGGGTCGCCACGTACAATTTCTTACAGAAATTTACGTGGCTGAGACGTTTAATTTCTAAAAGAAATTATTACGTCTCGCTTTCCTCTATGTATTACGTTTACATATTAAAGAGCAGTAAGAATGGGAGTTTATATATCGGTTACACCTCTGACCTAAAGAAGCGTTTTGCTGAACACAATAACGGACTTTCGATATCCACGAAATACAAAAGGCCATATAAGCTGATCTTCTACGAAGCATTCTTGGATAGAATAGATGCTAAACACAGGGAGGTATATTTAAAAAGTGGTTGGGGATTTAGAAGCATCAATAAGCTTTTAAAAAGATCCTTAGAAAAAAAATGCGATTAGGGGGCGTATTATCCCTCCTGGGCCGCCAATTATTAATTAAGCATATATGGGATTACTCTCAATTATAATAGGCGGTTTAATTATTGCTTTCTCTTCCTTTTATTTAATAAATAATTTAGCATTGGATAATATGAATAATAGAAATCCCTCTGGCACTAACCAAGCACCAGTGGATAATGCTAAAGATGCCCAAATCATAGCTGACTTCCAAGCAATTCAAACGTCTCTAAATTTATATAAAGCTCAAAAAGGACAATATCCTGATAATTTAAAACAGTTAATTGATGAGAATTTTGCACAAGGTTCCTTTAAAAATCCGTATACTCAAGAAGACTATTCTTATGAGTTAAGCAGCAATAGCTACAAATTATCAACTAATTTAGGAACAGGAAAACCTTACCAGGTTAGTAATTAATATTACAAGGAAAGTGTAATAAATATTACGGAAATAACAGGGCTAAGGGTATATAAATGAAATACTCAGGTTGAGGGTAGGAATAGAGAAGAAAAAGGAAGATTCAAATATAACATATATCTACCCAAGACTTCTCGATCCTACCCTTCAACTGAGCAAGGGAAGAAGTCTTAAAATAACCCCACAATTTTACCGTTTGAGTCTATATCCACCTTTTCACCGGCAGGAACTGAGGGAAGTCCCGGCATAGTCCGCATTTCGCCCAGAAGCGGATAGAGAAAACCTGCGCCGGCAGAAAGCCTGACGTCACGGATTGGCACCGTAAAACCTGTTGGCCTGCCTTTCAGAGTTTTTTCGTGTGAAAGCGATTCGTGTGTTTTGGCCATACAAATCGGCAAATCGGCAAAACCCAATTCTGTATATAATTTGATGGCCTTTTCTGCCGCCGGCAAATAAGTCACCCCGTCTGCTCCGTAAATCTTTTTGGCAATCGTTTCAATTTTCTCTTTGATTGGTGCTTCCAATGGATAAAGGAATTTAAAATTATTCGGTTGTTCAGAGGCTTTGACTACAGCTTCTGCCATTTCAATGCCCCCTGAACCACCCTTGGCGTGTATGTCACTGGTACAGGCAGAAAAGGCGCCGGCCTTGAGGGATATCTTTTTAACCAGTTCAATTTCGGCATTGGTATCTGTTGCAAAACGATTGAGGGCAACTACCACCGGCACCCCAAAATAGCGCATATTTTCGATTTGTTTTTCCAGATTCTCGCAGCCCTTCCTGACAGCATCCAAATCTTCCTGAATTAATCCGGGATCCAGGGGCTTTCCGGCAATAACTTTAAACTTGCCGCTGTGCATTTTTAAAGCGCGGATCGTGGCAACCACCACTACCGCATCAGGCCGCAGTCCGCTGGCCCGGCATTTAATGTCCATAAATTTCTCCGCTCCCAGATCGGCCCCAAAACCGCTTTCTGTAACCACATAGTCACTAAGTTTTAATGCAATCTGGTCAGCCAAAATCGAACTGTTGCCGTGGGCGATATTGGCAAACGGGCCGCAGTGCACAAAAGCCGGCGTGTTTTCCAGGGTTTGCATCAGGTTGGGCTTAATGGCATCCTTCAGCAATACTGTCATGGCCCCCGCCACTTTCAAGTTTTTGGCAGTTACCGGTTTACCGGTTTTGGTAGTAGCCACCACTATCTTTTCCAGGCGTTTTCGCAGGTCCCGCAAGCCGGTAGTAAGGGCTAAAATCGCCATCACTTCGGAAGCGACAGTGATGTCATAACCTGTCTCGCGAACAACACCTTCCTTATTTAATCCGGTAATAACACTACGCAGAGCCCTGTCAGAAACATCCACCACCCGCCGGAAAGTGATAGCCTGAGGATCAATATTGAGCTTGTTTCCGTGAAAAATATGGTTGTCAATAAAAGCTGCTAGTAAATTGTGCGCCAGTCCGATGGCGTGAATGTCACCGGTTAAGTGCAGATTAAAATCCTCCATCGGGATAATTTGCGAATAGCCTCCGCCGGCCGCCCCGCCTTTAATACCAAAAACCGGACCAAGGGATGGCTGGCGGATACAAATAATGGCCTTTTTACCGATTTTACTTAGGGCCTGGCCTAAGCCGACTGTGGTTGTAGTTTTGCCTTCGCCGAGAGGAGTGGGAGTAATGGCTGTAACATCAATGTATTTACCGTTGGGCCGATTTTTTAACCTTTTTAAAACATCCAGGGAAACTTTGGCTTTGTATTTGCCATAAAGCTCTATTTCATCTTCAGTAAGTCCGATTTCAGCGGCAATTTCTGTGATTGGTTTTAGTTTGCCCGCTTGAGCTATTTTAAGATCACTCAGCATAGGTTAAGATTATATCATTTACCCTTAAACATTGACAAAGTAGTTAACCTTTGATAATGTGAAGATAATGTCCAAATCCTCTCTTGCAAAGGTATCTGCAATTTTAGCCGGTTTATCCATATTTGCATTTAGTATTTCTCCAATTATTGCCGTTGATTCCACCAGTAGCGGAATTGCGCCGGTGGAAAATAGAAAAATTTTACCTTTAAAACCTTCCGGAGCTAATATAGTAAATGAACGGCGGGACGCCATAGAGGCAAAAAGAGAAAATATTGAAAGTAAAATAGCTGTAATGAAAGAGAAAATAGCTTCCAGAGCGGCAAGTTTGCGTACAAGACTGCAGGAATTTAAAAATAAGGAAAAAGCGGAGATAGCGGAAAGGGTGAATGCTAATTTAAACAGGGTCAATCAAAATCAAACTGAGCAGATGAAGAAACTCCTGGACAGGATGTCAGTAATACTGGACAAGCTGGAAGCCAGAGTTAATAAAGCTGAGCCGGATATCAAGGATCCCGTAGCCGCGGGGACGGCTATTGCAAAGGCTAGAGCCGGTATTTCAACCGCATCCGCCGCCGTTTCCGCTCAGGCACTCAATGATTATACAATTACCGTAACTAGTGAGAGGAGAATCGCGTTGGACGTCAAAGCGCAAAGAAACAAATTGCATACCGATCTTTTGTCCGTCAGAAAACTTGTCATAGATGCAAAACAGGCTGTGGCGCAGGCTATCAGAGTAGCTAAATCAGGCAAAACTGTATCTGAATTTGAATCGGATTCAAACAAGGAAGGAACAAACAGTGGACAACAATAATCCGCCGACACAAACACCAGAGGTAAACACACCGCAAACTTCGATACCGGCGCAACCAGTGGTGCCGCAAGTTCAGGTGTCTGAAACTCCTACGGGAGATTCAAAAAAAATGATAATTTTGCTGGTAGCCGGAATGGTGGTTATAGCACTGCTGGTGGGTGGTATTTATTTCTTCCTGAGCATGCAGCAGGAAGGAAAATCTAATAACGGCCAGTCAACTGAAACTGTTGTAAAAGCGCCGGTTGTAAAAGCTACTCCGGTACCGCCTGTTGATACGGTAGATGCTCTGGATAAGGATCTGAACGCTGTAAATGTGGATACTACGGACGCTGACTTCACCCAAATTGACCAGGACCTCCAGCAACTTTAAAGCTTTCCAAATGAGTAATTTTGCAAAATTATTTTTTTGTCACTAGTGTACTTATAAATTTTTAGTTTCCGCTCCAAAAAGTATATTAGCGGTTGCAGTTAAGCCGCCGTTGAAGCTTTCAGGGAAAATTAATGCCAAAACAACAGGTTCCTTGACAAGAGGCTTGTAGTATGAGAAAGTTTAATTCATGAATGGAGACAAAGAAAAAGCATTGCAGGTATTTTTAAAAGAAAAGGGGATCCGTGGTTGGCACGCTCCAAGGGTAGTTTCTGGAGAAGTTGCAAAATTAGTGACCACAGAAACGCTTGTAAAGCCAAGCGCAACGGAAAGCGCAGATCAAACTAGTTTTCAGACCTCGGGTGTCAGATGTTTTAATATGAAAACGCGATTAGCTAAACAAGGAGAAAGATAAACAGAATTTAAAACTCTTATTTCTTTTTTGAGGATTTTTTCTTAGCCGGTTTTGCTTTTTCTTCCACAACTTGTTCTTCAACCGGCTGATCGGATGCTGAATCAATAACTACTTCTTCAGTAGCTACCGGAGCTTCTTTTTTAAAGGCATTCGGCGCCAACACCATTAAAATTTTATCCAGTTTATTATTTAACTGTTCGAATTGTTTAATGCATTGGGATTGACACCCGGATTGCTCTCTGCCTCCGGCGCCTTTTTTCTCACCGAAACAATTACTGCAATAAATCGGCTTGCCGCCGCTTGGCTGGAAGGGAACTTTGCAAGCATTCCTGCACTCATCACAAACCGCATCAAACATCTGCCGGTCTTCAAAATTAGTGGGTCTGTCAAAATTTCTGCCTTCATTCCTTCTTGTATCAGTACCTCGCTTGCCTTCAAAGCAATTACTGCAAAAAATAGGTTTGCCGCTGGTGGGCCGGAATGGTACTTCGCAACTTTTCCCGCAATTGTCACAAATAGCCTGGTGCATTTCTACCGGCCCTGTACCAGAACGGTACGGGGCGGGTCCTCTGGAGCCTCTGTCATTGAAGCCTCTTCGCTCAAAGCCCCTACTTCCACCTGACCTGCCGCCGCGGTCACCACGATTAAAATTTCCCATAGCGATTATTATACCATCTATTCATTTCAAATGTACAGGCAATACAAAAGAGGTGGTATAGTACATTTATGTTTAGCGCAAATCGACCAGCCATTCTTCTTATTTGCATTATAGTTTTGGGGATCAGTATCATTATTTTCTTAAATTTGCAAAACAACAGGACAAAACCTACGCTTGGTCCACCCACGGCCATTAATATTTCAGGTAAAGAAAAAGTGAAATATCCGGAGGACTACACCATTGTTATGGTGGGCGATTCCATGACGGAAACCTTGGGTAATAGTGTTGAGCTTAAAAAATTCCTGTCTGATTACTACCCCGGTAAATCATTTGAGGTGCTAAATTACGGATTTGGTTCAACAAATATTCTCTCAGTTTTGGATAGAATTACCAAAGAAACAGAACATGGCCGGAAATTCAGGGCAATTGCGGATATTGATTATGATTTAGTACTGCTTGAATCTTTTGGTGAAAACCCACTTTCGGAGTATAAGCTGGAGGAAGGATTACAGCGTCAAGCTGAGGAACTTGATAAGATCGTAACCGTGCTCAAAGAAACGAACCCTCAGGGAAAAATTGTTTTTGTAGCCACTATTTCCCCGAATAAAGTAATTTTTGCTCAAAATCAGGTTGATCTATCGCCGGAAAAGCGCGCCGAATGGGTTAACGAGAGGATAGCATATATGAAAAACCATATAGCATATGCTAATAACCACGATATCCCGGTTATTAATATTTTTGAAAAGTCGCTTATGGAGAACGGCGACGGTAACTCCGATTATATTAGTACTAATGATTATATTCACCCGTCACCAACGGGGATAGTTTTTATTAGCAGAGTAATTGCAGATTTTATCTCTAAAAATAGTATCTTTCCTAAATAGTAAATTTGTCCAGTTGCCAATAAATAGTAATCCAGATTACTGCATAATCCCATATAAATAACTATACTAAACAAAGTATGAATATTTTAGGCGTAAAACTGACGTTCAAATTATTTCAACCTAAAAGTATAGGAGGTGAATAAAATGGCAACTATTGTAAACAATCCGCCAGCTTCCGATAGCTCCGGGGGGCTTATGGGTGTGATAATTGGGCTTATTGTCCTGTCGGTTTTAGTATACCTTGGATTCGTGTACGGACTTCCTGCGCTTCAACAGATGAGGTTTGGAAGTCCACAAATTAATATACCAAGCAAAATTGACGTAAATATTAATCAACCGAAATAGCTAAGGAGGTGAAAAATATGGGACTTATTGAAATTATTGCAATAGTTTTACTGGTTATGTGGCTGGGAGGATTTTCCATGTCAATTGGTGGAGGATTAATTCATATTCTTTTAGTTATTGCCGTGATTGTTTTTCTCTTCCGGTTTATAGGAAGAAGAGCATAGGAGTTAAGGAGGTGGAAAATTATGGCAGATATGCAGGATGAAAAAAACCGTATAGACGGGGAAGCGCAGGTGAAAAAAGATGAAGCCGACAGTCAGGCGGCAACAGACAGACAAACAGCGGCTGATCAGGAGGCTTCAAGAATCAGACAGGAAGCTGATCAAGAAGCACAGCAGATTCAAAACAACGCCCAAAATTAATATCCTTTTACAAAATTTTAGTAATCTAAATTACTAAAAAAAGAAAATTTATATTACTGAATGTAAATAAATTTAGGATTAAACTTCGCATTAGTCAAGGTTGAGGCAGGTAATTTAGAGAAATAAATCAGAGAATTAAACAGATAAATTCTTAAATTTCTTTTCATTTCTCTTCCTGCCCCAACCTGACATAGATATGAACAATACCCTCCTAACTAGTTATTTGTGGGAGAATTTAATCACTGAAAAGCGTACCTCAGTAAACTGGCTGCATAAATTGTATAAAGACAGTATTTTGCGCGATTTTTGGTTGCTATTATCTTCGCCAATAAGCTGAAACATAAAGAAAGGAGGCAAAATATAATATGGACATACAAGATAAAAAAGATGAAGTGAAGCAAGAAACTGCTGAGAAACAGGAAGAAATAAAGAAAGCAGATGCGTCTGACAAAGAGACTTCATACAAAGCAGAACCCAAGGATACAGAGTAAGATTTGCTAAACACAAACCAGCAGTGTTTAGTAGAGCGCTGCTGGTTAAACATTTAAAATTGACTTTTCTCCCCCCCCCCATGTATTATGCATCTGTAACCGCCTGAAATTAACTGTCAATGAATACCGACAAGACAAAAGAATTTGAAGCGTTTTATAGGCAATTCGCGATCCGGAGTTACAAAAAAGGTGAAATGCTGATCCGGGCAGACGATGACCCTCAGGGTATTTTTTGTTTAAAAAAAGGCTACGTCAGACAATACACTATTTCCAAAGCAGGTTACGAACTTACGCTCCACATTTTAAGGCCTATCTCGTATTTTCCCATGGTGTGGGCAGTTAACGGCACGCCTAATGTTTACTATTTTGAAGCTTTAACTCTCGTGGAGGTAGGACGCGCGCCCAGAGAGCAGGTAGTCAATTTCATTAAAGATAAACCTACAATAATATTCGAGCTTCTGAGTGAATTAATAGAGGATTACGCGGAGTCACTTACCCGTATTGAACATTTGGTATTTTCCGATGCCTACCGGAGGGTGATTTCAGTACTGCTCTATATAGCCAAACATTTTGGGGAAAAAGAAGGTAAAGGAATCGTTATTCACCACCGTTTCACGCAACAGGATATAGCCACACTTGTGGGAGTGGCCAGGGAAACTGCCAGTAATGAAATGGTGAAACTGGAGAAAAAAGGATTAGTTAAATATGTTGACCATTCAATATTATTTGAAAGTATTAATAAATTAGAACTTGAGTTATCCGCAAATCATATAAAATCATAGCTACAAGTGTAGTCGGGATAGTCAATTTTCTGTGATCCAGGTTACTGCATATTTTCTTATCGCTGTGTATAGTGAACTCATGCTTAATCAATCGGAAGATACTCAGGAAGTGATAACAACAAGAACCACAACAGAAGCGGAACCTCAGGCAAAGGGTGAGACTCCCCAAAAAGTGTACGAAAAAGAAAAAACAATTTTCAGGACCAATCAAATTGTTTGGTATATTTTAGGTTTAGTTGAGGTATTACTCGCATTCAGGTTAGTTTTAAAAGCTTTAGGAGCAAATCCATCAGTTGGGTTTACCAGCTTAATTTATGCTATAACCACCCCGCTCGCGGCGCCGTTTAACGGTATTTTAGGAACGTTCGCAACTGGGAGCTCGACGATTGAGTGGTCAACAATAATTGCCGCCATTGTATATCTCTCAGTTGCCTGGGGGTTAGTCTATTTTCTGGATCTGATTCACCCGATTACACCAAAAGATGTTGCAGCGAGGTAACACATGTTAATAGCAATCGTTATTATACTTGCGGTGCTCTGGTTTTTGGGATACATGCCTCTGTCGGGGATTTCCGTTCCGAATATCGTACTTTTTACCATCAATAATCACGCTGTTACCTTGTGGGAGGTTCTTATCCTGGCAGTAATTGGTTGGGCGATCAGTATTTTACCCGGCCCGTTTCAGGCAATTGCCACAGTGCTGCTCATTTTGTGGGTTCTTTCAGTTCTGGGTATTCTGGCCATTGCCGGCCTACCGAATATTATCGTTTTAGTAATCATCATCGGACTCATTGTTTCCATCTTTCTTTAAACTCTTCTAAAACTGATATAGCTTGTCACGAATTTCGCAGTTGTCATTGCGAGGAGCGAGTCTTCGAGCGACGTGGCAATCTTTCTTGAATCAGGATTCCCACACCCGCTTCGCTCGTTCGGAATGACAGCAAGTGCGAAACTTGTTATAGTTTATGCTACTCTCTATGGTATGAAATTGCATCATGAGTTATTTGACGTGATTGTGGTGGGTGGTGGAGCCTCCGGCATGATGGCGGCTGGGCAGGCGGCACAGCGGGGAAAAAAGGTACTGCTTTTGGAAAAAAACCGACGGCTGGGAGAAAAACTCCTGATCACAGGTGGCGGTAGGTGCAATATTACCAATGAGGAATACGATGTTCCGGCATTTTTAAGTCACTACGGCGACTCCGCCGACTTTCTTTATTCTCCCTTTCACCAATTCGGGGTCCTAAACACTTTTGTGTTCTTTGAGTCATTAGGCATTCTACTAGTTGTTCAGGCCAGAAACCGGGTTTTTCCGAAAACAGAGCGGGCAGTTGACGTTTGCAATGCACTGGCTGAGAACATGCAAAAACATGGGGTAATAATAAAAACAAACTGTATTGTAAAAAAAGTTAACCAAAACGGCAGGGAAATTGTCAACGTAGAAACAAATCAGGGGGTACTCTCGGCAAAATCCTTTATCTTTTCAACCGGCGGAGTTTCACACCCAGAAACAGGTTCAACAGGAGATGGCTTTAAGTGGCTGCGGGCGCTGGGTCACAGCGTTAAAGATCCAACTCCCACCATTGTGCCGCTCTCGGTTGCCGATGAGTGGGTAAAAGCGCTTTCCGGAGTATCGTTATCTTTTATGAAGATTACTATATTTCTTGAGGGCAAGAAACAGTTTGCAAAAATAGGCAAGGTGCTGTTTACTCACTTTGGACTGTCCGGTCCTTTAATTTTAAATATAGCCGGGGGTGTCGGAGACCTGCTGGAAGATGGAGTAGTAACTGCCGCCATCGATACTTATCCTGATACAAATCTCGGTGATATGGATAAAAAAGTGGTCAATCTTTTTAACCTGATGAAAAATAGTGATCTCAAAACAGCCTTTAAGGAATTAGCGCCGGAAGGAACTGCCGGTGCTTTGCAAGGAGTTTTGCCGCAAATTGATTTTAATAAAAAAGTACACAGCGTGACCCGTGATGAAAGAAAATTGATCGTGAACACCCTGAAGGCTCTACCTGTTACCATAACAGGCCTGATGGGCAACGATATGGCAGTTTCTGCAGACGGAGGAGTAGAACTTTCTGAAGTTGATACCAGGACAATGAGGTCAAAGCTAATCGATAATCTCTACATAACCGGCGATTTGCTACATATCAATAAGCCATCCGGCGGATATTCGCTCCAGCTTTGTTGGACCACAGGCTTCGTCGCAGGCAATGCAGTGATATAATGAAGGCTCATGTCAGGAAAACAAATTGGTTTAGTTTACTACTATATTGTTTCAGCCGCGGCGCTTGCCTTAATTATCATTGGAATTTTTAATTCAGTCAATTTCCTAATCAATGTCACCCAATACAAGGATTATCCGCTGAGATACCAAAATCAGGATTGCAGTAGCATTTATCCTGTCCCAATGAAAGTTGCTCCTGCACCTATAGAACAAAGCTATCCGATTTCCGCGACTCAGAGTGCCCAGGAGGCGGAAAAACAAAAGCAGTTATGTCTAAAACAAGTGGAGGAACAAAGCAAAAGACAGAAATTGGATGATCTAAAAAATTCGATCACGTTCCTCTCAATAGGCTTAGTACTATTCTTAATTCATTTTCCCATCGCCCGCCGAAATTCCAAGGATTTTAAGTAATAATTTCACAGAAAGAAAAAACTAATAATCCTTTAAACAAACAACCTTAATTTTTTTAGTTTTGCCTTGATGTTTAATATTGTCAGTAACAAGCGACGCCCCTAATTGCTGGGCTACTGATAAAAAAGATGCATCATAATAGGTTATACCTAGATCACAAGCTATTTTGAAGGTTTCCTTTGCTAATTCTTCAGATTGAGGTATAAATTGCGTAGGGGAAACAAAAAGCACATGAAACGGAATCTCAGTTTCTTTTGGAGATAGTTTTTTGCCATGTAAAAGTACATTCCCCACCTCATACTTAGCTAACTCAGGAGCGAAAATCTCTATCCTATTTTTTAGAGCATCAGACAAAAGTTTATCCGCTTCTTCCAGATTATTCTCATCAGTAGTATTTAGCCATTTAACTATTACAGAAGAATCAACTACTATTTTCTGAGCCATATTTAATGTGACTGTCTATCCTTTTCTAAAAATTCAGCCGCACTGCCATGTCCTTTACCTTTAATAGCACGGGATCTTTTTATAAGTTCCCACATCTTATCCCAATCATAATCTTTTTTATGAGGCCTTATAATTATCTCATCGGGCCGTTCAGAAGAGATTACTACAGCTGAATTAGTAGAAGCCCAATCACGCAAAACTCGGATAGAATCGGGAATTGTCAATTGACCGCGATCTCTTATTATGCTTATCGTATGGGTTACAGCTTTTGATTTCTTCATATAAATCAGAATATCAGAAAATCTGAATTACGTCAATAGTAAGAATTAGCCCTTTGTATAAAACTATTCGGGACTTCTCAACCTCGAGAGTCCCCTCTGGAGCGGGTGAGGGGAGTCGGACCCCTGACGTTCACTTTGGAAAAGTGACATTCTACCGCTGAATTACACCCGCATCTCACTTCGTTCGATGTAAACTTCTTTGAACCGAATACATTTTACTCAAAACTGGCTCCGGATTTCAAGAAGATGTAATATATTGTCGGGTATGATTATCAGATTCCTATACAAAAATTTACTGAAGCCTTTTTTCTTTCTGCTTGATCCGGAGGATGTGCATGACAAAATGACTGCAACCGGCCGGCTTTTAGGAAGTAATTTTTTGACTCGGGGTTTAACTTCTACCCTGTTTTCCTATTCCAATCCAGCTTTGGAGCAAGAAATTCTGGGGATTAAATTTGCTAACCCGGTCGGCCTTTCGGCTGGGTTTGATAAAAATGCCCTGCTGACCAATATTTTGCCTTCTGTTGGGTTTGGCTTTGCAGAAGTTGGTACCGTTACCGGGGAGACCTGTGCGGGCAACCCCAGACCGCGGCTCTGGAGACTAAGGAAATCCAAAGGGTTAGTAGTTTATTATGGCCTGAAAAATGACGGATCTGAAGCAATCTCAGAACGGTTGAAGGGGCAAAAATTTGCCATCCCCATAATTACCAGCATTGGTAAAACAAATAACGAGGCAACTGCTGAAACAAAAGCCGGAATTGCCGACTATGTTAAGGCCTACAAAAAATTTACCGGTATTGGTGATATTTTCGATATTAATATCTCCTGTCCCAATACTTTCGGCGGCGAACCATTTTCCGATCCGGAAAAACTGAATAAGCTTCTCAGAGAAATAGGGAAGGTTTCCATCCCGATCTCGACAAAGTCGGATCGTGGATCCTCGATAGCGAAGCGTATCGGGACTAAGAAGCCTGTATTTATCAAGATGCCGGCTGATTTAACAAATTCACAACTTGACGGAATCCTAAAGGTTGCGGGAAAGCACAAAGTGGCAGGGTTTATTTGTACCAATTTAACCAAGGACAGAAAAAATAAAAAGATTATTGATGGCAATATACCTGAACAAGGTGGAATTAGCGGTAAAGCGGTAGAGGATCTGTCTAACAACCTAATTCAAAAGATTTATCAAAAAACTAAGGGGAAATATGTCATTATCGGTTGCGGCGGCATATTTTCTGCTGAGGATGCATATAAAAAGATTAAGTTGGGGGCTTCGCTCGTTCAGCTTATTACCGGCATGATTTTTGAAGGCCCGCAAGTGATTGGTGAGATAAATAGGGGATTAGCCAAACTTTTGAAAAAAGACGGGTACAAAAATATCTCCGAAGCTATTGGAAAAGGAAATATATAATTATTTACCGGTCGGGGACCAGGGAATTGAACCCTGTGCTTCTCGCTCCCAAAGCGAGCGTTCTACCGATGAACTAGTCCCCGTCTTCGCGGGCAGAAGCCCGCTTCTCCGGGCGAAGGCCCGTGGTGCTGGTGAAGGGAGTCGAACCCTTATGCCTTGTGGGCACTCGCTCTTAAGGCGAGCGTGTATGCCATTCCACCACACCAGCATCCAAGCTATTGTAACAAAAAAGTATTGACTTTTAAATGCAGGTGGATTATTTTATACATCTTATGTCAACGCTTCATAAAAAATTATTCTTTCTGGGACTTTTCTCCGTACTAGGTTTTATCGCCTTGCAAATTCCTTTCAATAAAATTCTGGGGTCCAGTGTTTCTTTCACCCTATTTGATTTCTTCGGGCCAATGACAGGGGCCTTTTTGGGGCCTGTTTTTGGAATCACTTCTGTCTTAGGAGTTGAATTAGTTAACTTATTCATTAAACACACACCCTTAACTACCGGTTCTATTATCAGACTATTTCCAACCCTTTTTGCAGTTTTTTACTTCGCTGTAATAGCCAAAAAGGGGAATGGTCTGACTAATAAATTAATCTTGGCTGTGCCGGTTCTTTGCATCATAGCTTTCATAGCTCACCCGATCGGGAGACAAGTCCCGTATTATCCGTTACTTTTCTGGTGGATTCCGGTGGCGGCATATTTTAAGCGGGATAACTTATTCCTGAAAAGTCTGGGAGCTACTTTTACTGCTCATGCGGTAGGCGGCACGGCTTTTTTGTATGCGCTAAATCTGCCGGCAGAAGTTTGGAGAAGTTTGCCACCGATTGTAGCATCCGAGAGATTATTGTTTGCTTCCGGTATTGCCGCCAGTTACATTGTTGTCAAATACACTCTTTCATTTCTGGCTTCCAAAAAATTACTCCCCAAGCTGGAAGTCGCCTCTTCCTAAAAATTCCCACTAAAACCTATACCTTTTATTTCTAAAAAGCATAGGCCCTAATCTAACTTGCGTTAAAATATTGGATTTCCATTCCGATTCAATCGGAATTAGCGGTCTTCCCGGGGACGGGCAATGTTGACCACGATCTTGCGACCTTCAACATCTGTTCCGTTTAAGTTTTTGACTGCGTTTTGAGCCTCTTCATCAGAAGACATCTCTACGAAGCCAAACCCTCTGGATCTACCTGTTTCACGGTCTTTAACAACCTGTGCGCTGACAACTGTACCTGCTTGCGCAAAAAGCTGAGCAAGTCCGGCGTCGTCAATAGCCCAAGGTAGTGAACCTACGAACAATTTTCTGTTATTCAAAAAAAATCACCTCCATTCTTTTAAAATTTTCTGTGGAGGTGAATTACTGTATAAACACTAAATACACTCTACTCACATTTACAATTGTCCCATATCCGGTTTTAAAAAGCAAATACCTGTCTGCCGACAGGCAGGCCCCAAAAGAGGAAGGGGGTGAAGCGCGCAATAATCGCGCAATCTATCGCGCAATCGGACCGAGCGAAAGACAAGTTATAATTTATTCCTAAACTCGTCTAAGCGAGGGAGATCGCTTGCAAAAATTGTCTAAATGACAATTTTTGACAAGGGCAAGAATTATTTTGCCAAGGTATAATATGAACTGGGGCCTTTGCCACTTAACTTAAGTAAGCCCTTATCCGCTAGGTTCTTCAGCTTAAGTTGGGCTGTCCTTTTGGCAGATCCTAAAATATCTATCACATCTTCAGACGTTATTGCTCCGGTTGTAGTTAGAAAATCCATAATTTGGATTTCGTCACGGTCCAAAAATATTTGCTCGCTCTTTTTACTGACTTTACCAAAACCAATGGATTGAATTTGCTCCAGCGCCTTTCTGGCTTCCACTAAAAACCCGGTGGTAAAATATTCCAACCAGGTAGTGTAGTCCATATCTTTTTGATATTTTTTGCCTTGCTCTTTATTTTCCGCGTTATAATAAGACATTCTGTCACGGTTATAATAATCCTCCAGCACTAATATTTTCCGGAAATCCCAGCTGTCACGGTACAGTTGAAGTTGAGTCAAAAGACGGGCCACCCGGCCGTTTCCGTCTGTAAAAGGGTGAATGCTGACAAATTGCAAATGTAATATCCCGGCCCGGATAATCGGATGAATACCTTGTTTTCTTGAATCTTTAAGCCAGGAAAGTAAATCTTCCACTAGCTTTTTTACCTGGGGTGCCGGGGGGGCCTTGAATCGCAACATCTCCCGCCCGTCCCCAAGATCATCCAGCACATAAACATCTGCAGGACGGAATTTTCCGGCTTTTTCTTTCTCCACCAATCCGCCGGTTACTTTTTGATGTAATTTCAAAACTTCATCTAAGCTAATAGGTGATTTGGATTTTGAGAAGTCATCCAGCATCTTTAATGCCTGATAGTAATTTTCTACTTCCAGTATATCTTTTTGCGCGGCCCGAACAGATTTTCCCTCAATCACTTTACCCACTTCAAATTGCGCCAGCTTATTTCCTTCAATCGAGGTAGAAGTGTGAGCCATGCGCAAAATAGCCTGACGACGGAGTTGAGCTTCATTAAGAGGTAAAACCCGGGACCGCTCTATGATTGCCTTAATTTCAGCAATCTCAGTCATATTGGAGAGAGTTTGCGGGGTAATTAAATACTCAGGGTCTAGCATAAGAATCTTATTATACCATAAACCCGCCTAGACTCGACGTTTAGTCGAGGCTGGTCACGCAATAATCACGCAAATAATCACGCAAAGACCTGTGATACAATCTTTGAATGTGGGTAAAAATTCTGTTGCTTTTTTTTGTATTCTCTTTTCTTTTTAAAACTGACAATTCTTTTGACCAGGATCTGGGGAGGCATATCAAACTGGGTGAAATTATCTGGCAGACGAAACAAGTCCCTGCAACTAACCTCTTTTCGTACACAAATCCGGATTTCCCGTTCGTTAATACCCACTGGTTGTTTGAGATTTTTGTCTTTCTGGGCCAGCAAACAATCGAACTAGAAGCTCTGTTGGTGCTTAAAGTTATTATTCTTCTGGCTTCTGTTTTCCTTATTTTAAAGATTGTGCCAAAAGAAAATCGTGCTTTGCTTCTGCCAATCGGTTTTATTTTCCTGCATGTCCTCCGGGAAAGAACAGAGCTGCGGCCGGAAATTTTTAGTTTTCTCTTTACAGCCGTCACTTACTATATCCTGAATGATTTTCTTGTTCGAGCGAAGTCGAGAACTTACCTTAATACTATTTATCTCCTGCCAATTATCCAGCTCCTTTGGATCAACACCCACATTTATTTTTTTGTTGGCCTTGTCCTACAGGCTATTTTTTTACTTCACCTGGGGTATCAAAAATTACGATTCCACCCCAAGGGTGGAAATACAAAATTAATGGGGATAATTTTTTGTTTATCGGTTATGGCCAGCTTAATTAATCCTGCAGGCCTAGCAGGGCTTTTGTACCCCCTAAACGTTACCCAAAACTACGGTTACACCATTGTTGAAAATCAAACTATGTTTTTGCTGGAAAGTATTAATTTCCGGGATCCCAACTTTTTATTTGTGAAGATTTCATCCCTATTGATTGCACTTTCCATAATAGTTGTCTGTCTGTCATCCCTGCGAAGGCAGGGATCCAATTATCAGAATTCAGCCATGGATTCCCGCCGGAGTTTACCCCGTGCTACGACACGGGGCGGGAATGACAAGGGTGATGGAAACTGTCTTAAAAATATCTTAATCTCACTTTTTGGCTTAACGCTTGCCTTAATGAATGTCCGGAGTTTTCCATATTTAGTTTTCCTTTCACTTCCGGCAGTCTTACAAAATTCCGGCTCAATAAAAAGTAGTTTCATCAAAATTCTGGTTTTTATTTTCGGTATTTTGCTGATTTTGGAAAGCTATCTTTATCTGAATGGAGAGTATTACAAAAGCAGGGATGACGGCAACAAACCTGGTCTGGTTGTGACCGAAAGCGGCAAAGCGGCCTTGGATTTTGTTTTAGAAAACAATTTACCCAGCACGATTTATAACAACTTTGATATAGGTAGCTACATTATTTACCGTGGATACCCAAAATACCAAGTTTTTGTAGACGGCCGGCCGGAAGCCTATCCCAAAGAGTTTTTCCAGCAAGTCTACGTTCCAGCTCAATCTGGTTATCCAAGGTTTAAGGAACTGGAAAGTAAATATGGATTTAAAACCATTATTTTCTCGATCACAGACCAAACTCCCTGGGGAAAAGCTTTTCTGGTCTCGGTAGTAAAAGATTCGGATTGGAAAACGGTTTATCTGGATGATTTTATCATTGTCCTGGTAAAAAGTGACGTTTTAGCTTTGCAAGGTCGGACCTTGCAAGCATTAGACTTGTCAAAATTAGATCCGAACACTTACTCTTTTAAATCGTATTTATCATACCTGCGGTTATCTCTTTTCCTGCTTCAAACCGGCAATACACAATCAGCGGAGAAATTTGCCAAAGTAGGGTTATCTCTTTCGCCGAAAAGTCCGCTGGGTAATGCATTATTTGGGACCAATATCTCAAGCAAATTCTTCTGGTGAGCTTAATCTATGGCTTTTCTGGATTTCAGGAAGAAATAACCTATTACCAAAGCGGTTACAACCGGTGAAAACCAACTCGGGATATGAATACCAAAGCTATCTGCCAGCATAATTAAGCCCAGAAAAAAGATAGAGTACATGGCGCCGTTTTTAAGAAACACATACCGCTTTATCCTGTCAATATTTGAAACCGTCATCTGTCTGACTACCAATGCCCCAATACCATTACCAAATAAAATTAAAGGAACTGACAAAGTAAAGGCAAACGCCCCAACCACACCATCTATTGAGAAAGTGGCATCAATCACCTCAAGATATAGTATCTTGCTTATATCAGACATGTTATTACTTTCCTTCTTAAGCATCCATTCCTCGGCCTGGGCGGCATTTTGTTTAAACCCGTGAGTAATAAAAAAGGCAGTGGACCCGACTACCACCCCAAAGGCCATGAAGGGATCCTTTTGTATTGCAAACCAAACGACCAAAGTTAAAATTAAAGAAACAACCGCATAAAACCAAACACCCTGTCTGTGAAAGAACCGCTCTCCCCTGAGTCCGTAATTTTTCTGTTCCAAAAATAGCCAGTGAAAAAATAGGAAAATTAAAAAAATACCCCCGCCCGAGAGCAGAATATGTTTTGATCCTTCAATTGCCTCTGCTACAGACGGGTCAGAGCTTAAAGCGGCTGTAAACGAACCAATCGGACCGAGCCCGGGATTAACAGCCCAAACAATCAACCAGGGAAGAGCCCCCCGGAGTAAAAAAACTGCGATCAAAAGCCCCCACAGCAAAAACCATCTTCTGGCCCGCTGGCTCATGGTGGAGAGAACTTCTGCGTTGATAACTGCATTATCAATTGAGGAAACAGTTTCAAAAAGCACCAAGCCGCCAATTATTAGAATGATTGATAATATATCCATCTTTAACTACAATACTTTAGTACAAATTTATCTGCAAAACAACATGCTTAAAATCCCAAGCCAAAAATTATTCGGAAAGCTGCTTATTCTAATTATAGTTTTTACTGTAGGGCTGGGACTTGGCCGTGAATATTTTACTAAGAATCCTGTTTTACAGCAAAAGGCTTTCACTGAGAAACAGGAGGCTCTCTTTATCTCAGAAATTTACGACAAAATTAAAGAAAATTATTGGAATAATATTTCCGATGCGGAGCTGTTGGATCTTTTTAAGCTATCCTTGACACAAAACGGAACCAGCTTAACTGTGGCTAAATTTGAAAACAAGGATAAGTTATTGGAAGCCGTTAGCAAAACAGCAGAGAGTATGAGCGGGGAGCAAAAAAATAACGTTTTAACCACAGTTGTCGGGTCCGTTTTGACCTCTTTAGCACCCGCAGGCAGGTCCGGGTTATACACAGAGAAACAAGAGCAACAACTTAAAAACACAGTTGCCAATATCAATCCGGAGAAAGATTTATATAAGGACTTAGGGTTGTCCAAAGGAGCCTCTGAGACTGCTGTGCAACAAGCTTATGCGACACAATCTGCAAAACTGGCGCAGGATAAATCACCGGAAGCCCAAGAGAAGCTTAAGGCGCTAACTTACGCCAAAGATACCCTAACTCAGGCAGATACCAAAAAACGGTATGACGCAAACCAGGTTGAACCTACTTTTTTCAGTAAAATTGCCTCATCCGGCATTTTGTATATCCAGTTTAAGAAATTTTCCCCCACATCATTGGATGAATTCCAAAAAACTTTTGAAAGCTACAAAGGTGATCCGAGCCTAAACGCACTGATTTTTGATTTGCGGGGAAATATCGGCGGGGCAATAGATGCGACAGCGTATTTCCTGGGGTATTTCTTAGGTAAGGGTCAATACGCCTTTGATTTTTACCACAAAGGAGAATACCTGCCATTTAAAACTATGACTGACAAACTGCCGAGTGTTTCCAAATATAAGCAGATCGTAATTCTAGTCGACCAAAATACTCAATCCTCAGCCGAAATAATGGCCGCCGCTTTGAAAAAATATCATGTGGGAGTAGTCCTCGGAGTTCCTACCAAAGGTTGGGGGACAGTAGAGCGGGTTTTTCCGCTGGATAACCAAATCAGCTCTAAAGAGAAATATTCAATATTTTTAGTCCATTCCCTAACCCTGCGGGATGACAACCAGCCGATTGAAGGTAGGGGAGTTGACCCTGATATTAGCATTAAGGATCCTGACTGGCCCCAAAAACTGCTGCTTTATTTCAATAACTCATCACTTGTAGAAACCGTCAAATCACTCTTGTGAGCCTGCCTCTAAAAGGATATAATTTGCGGTATGTCTTTCAGAATAGCTGGTGCCATCTTAGGGATAGGTGTTCTGATAGCGGTTATTTTTATCATTTCCGGTAAATTAAACTTCCAGGGCGAAAACCCACCGAAAAATGAAGTAGCGTGTACCCAGGATGCAAAAATTTGCTCTGATGGGTCAGCAGTTGGCAAAATTGCTCCAAATTGTGAATTTGCCCCGTGTCTTAGTCAAAATGAGTCAGCCCAATTTTCCGTGTTGGCAAAGAACTTGGAAATACCATGGGCCTTAGCCTTTCTACCTGGCTCGCCGGCAGGCGGGCCGAACGGCAGGATATTGGTGACCGAACGACCGGGCAGAGTCAGAATGATTGACCAGGAAAGAAACCTGACACTGCTAGCTACCATCCCATCTGTTAAGCATATTGGAGAGGGAGGACTTTTAGGGATCGCGCTACATCCGGATTTTACAGAAAACCAGCATGTCTATCTTTATTACACCTATGCAGGTAACGGCGACAATACCTTAAACCGGGTAGTCAGATATAAACTGGAAAATGACAAGTTGGCCGGCGGGCAAATTATTGTCGATAACATCCCCGGCGCATCAAACCACAACGGCGGGCGGATCAAATTTGGTCCTGATAACTTTCTGTATATTACTACCGGGGATGCCGGGAACCCCTCCCAAGCACAAGACAAAAATTCGCTGGCAGGAAAAATTTTAAGAGTAACCGATGAAGGAAAACCAGCACCGGATAACCCTTTTGGGAATTTAGTCTATTCATTTGGCCACCGAAATCCTCAGGGTTTGAGTTGGGATGATCAGGGTAGGCTTTGGGCAACGGAACACGGCCGCTCCGGTGTCCAGTCCGGCTTGGATGAACTGAATTTAATTAAGCCTGGGACAAATTATGGCTGGCCAACTATTCAGGGAGATGAGAAAAGAGATGGCATAGAAACTCCAATTATTAATTCCGGCTCCAGCACTTGGGCGCCGGCCGGGGCAGCTTTTTATCAAGGGTCGGTATTTTTTGGCGGTTTAAGGGGTGAAGCGCTTTTGCAATATAATTTTTCCGATAAAGCTCTGAAAGAATATTTCAAAGGACGATTTGGCAGGATTCGTGATGTGGTTTTAGGCCCGGATAATTTTCTATACATTACCACCAGCAACCGTGACGGCAGGGGGAAGGTTTTAGAGGGAGATGATAAAATAATCAAAATCGATCCGCAAAAAATATGATCACCTACAAAAAATTGATAATTGGTCTAATGGCTTTGGTGGCTATAGTTGGTGGAACCTTGGTGTTTATAAAGACATCAGAGAACAGCTCTCCTCTGGTGAGTCCTGGGAGTTTTGTTATAAAACAACCCAAAACAGATCTCCACCCTTTGCAGATCTCGGAAATGAGAAAGAAGGAATATCCCGGCAGCGAAGTTACTATTGAAAAGGATCTTGGGTCGGGAAGTAACTACAGACAGTACCTTGCTTCATACAAGTCTGAAGGCCTGAAGATTTATTCGCTTCTCACTGTACCTCAAGGAAATCCACCAATAGACGGTTGGCCGGTGATTATTTTCAATCATGGTTACATACCTCCGGCAGAGTATACAACTACCGGCCGCTATGTTGCCTATACTGCTGCCTTTTCCCGGAACGGCTACATTGTGTTTAAACCTGACTACCGGGGACACGGGGATTCGGAGGGCAACCCGGAAGGAGCTTATTATTCAACGGCATACACAATAGATGTCTTAAATGCTGTTTCTTCCATAAAGAAATCCCCCGGAGCAAATCCGGATAAAATAGGTATGTGGGGGCACTCCATGGGAGGAAGCATTACCCTGCGTTCAATGGTTGTAACCAAGGATATTAAAGTTGGGGTAATCTGGGCCGGAGTGGTAGCCTCATATGATGATATGATCAAAAACTGGAGGAGGGCGGTACCCTTTATGCTCTCAGAGAGCGAGCGGGTCATCAGGCGTCCGGGCAGGCAGGCGCTCATAGATAAATACGGAGATACCGATAAAAACCCGGAATTTTGGCAATCAATTTCACCGATAAATTTTACCAGGGATATCTCCGGACCTCTGCAGTTGCATCACGGAACTTCCGATTCCGAAGTGCCTTTACTTTTTAGCGAGAGACTAAACGAGGCCATGAAAACTGCCGGGCTAGCGGTAGAGTTTTATACTTACGAAGGCGATGATCATAATCTTTCCGGAAATTTAACTGTAGCCCTGAACCGCTCAGTTGAATTTTTTGATAAAATCCTTAAGTAGGCTTGAAGTTTTTGTTGTAAAAATAAACTTTTTCAAATTCAGCCTGAGCCAGGTCTTCCTTACCCTGCTCCTGGTAAATTTCTCCCCTGATTTGGTAAAGCTCGGAAAAAGCCCGGTTATAGGTATTTAAAATTTTATCCGATAGCTCAAAAACCCGGTCATAATCCTTAAGTTTTTGGTAAGCCAGTATAGGTTCTATTTGATACCATAACAGCCTGAAGGGTAATTTTTCCTCAACGATTTCAAAGGTTTCCACAACATTTTGATAGTCTCCTAAGTAATAATAGGCAACAGAGATATTAAATTGTATGAAGATATTCCCGGGGTCTGATTCAAGCTCTTTTTGAGCGGTTGCCAAAGATTTTTCCCAAGCTTTTTTTCCGTTTAAACTCTCACCCAAAATAGCCTCCGCAATTTTCTGTTTTCCCCTGGGAACTAAAACCAAATATTCGTAGTTAAAACCTTGCCAGAGCTTGGTAAAATCATTATATGAGTACTTTAAGCTTGCCCCTTGCAAAGAGTCGTCCTGGATAATCTGCCCGGAAGTATCATCAAATCCCCGGATAAGGCGATAGTGTCCAATATCATTACCCTGCTTTAGCCATGTTCTTACAATAACCGGTATATCGTAGCTAATAAAGAGCTTAATTTGTTCGATGCTGCCGCCTGGTCTGTGATAAGTTAGTAACCCATACTCCTGCGCTTTTTTGGCCAGTTCATCAAGTGTGACTGATTTATCATCATTGTCCCCCTGGGGATTTTGAAAAGGTCGAAGATCCAGCCCTAATTTTTGCTGGGATTCGTTTATTCCAAAATACGACAAGGCCATGGAGAGCGCTGCCGGTCCGCAGTTGTTAAAGGTTTGGAAAACCTGAATCTTTTGGGAGATTATTTTGGCGGTGGGGGAGGGGGCAAGAGTGAACATCGGAGTGGGTGAGGGTGTTGGTAAGGGAGTACTTTGAAAACTGCTGACTTTAGGAGAAACCAGTGGCCGGTTGGTGTTTGAGCCCAGATAAAATACTGCAGTCAGTAAGCTCATTAAAATGGCAGACAAGATGACCCAAATCATAGGGCGGATATTATAACAGGACTACTCACTTTCTGGAGTGAATTCCAGAATAAAGGAATTTATACCGAAGCTACTGTGGGTTTTAGCTTGGCCATAAATGCTATTCATATTATGGTCTATTTATACTATTCGTAGTATATTATTTCTTTGAAAAAACTACACAATTTGTTTAGTTAAAGTGTTATTATAAGAAATAGGAAAAAGGAGGTGAGGAGATGACAGGATATATAACTAATATAGAAGAGAAAGCTATTCAAAACGAGAATTTCCGGGAAGTATTATTTACCAGCCAGCACAGTCAACTGGTAGTCATGAGTTTATTGCCGCTTGAAGATATCGGCCCGGAGGTTCATGAAATTGTGGATCAATTTATTAGGATAGAACAAGGGGACGGCAAAGCTATCCTAAACGGTGAGGAACAAATAATATGTGCAGGTTCAGCCATAGTTGTACCGGCCGGAACAGAGCACAATATCATCAATACTTCATCCAGTGAGAAGATGAAACTGTATACCGTATACAGTCCGGCCCATCACAAGAACAAAACAATCCACGCGACGAAGCAGGACGCTCTGGCAGACAAGGAAGATCACATCTAAGCGCGAGCGTGTATAATATCCATCATGGCTTTCAAGGGGCTTGCTGTTTTGTCATATCATACGTGTCCGCTTTCTGATGAAAAAAATGCAGAAATAGGAGGCATAAATACTTATGTCCTGGAGTTGTCCAAAGCCTTATCTCAAAAAGGGTATTTTATAGATATTTACACCCGTTCAGTAGATACCAACAGCCCACAAGTGGTCAAGGTTAACCCCAACTTGCGCGTTATTCACCTTTCTGCGGGACCGGCAAATTCCGTCTCCAAAGAGAACCCGATTCACTATATACAGGAGTTTACTGGCAATATTAAGCAATTTATTAAGGAAGAAAGGTTATCCTATGACTTGATCAGTGCACACTACTATTTATCAGGCCTGATCGGTCTTGCGATTAGGGAAAAACTGCGCATTCCTTTGTTTATGACTTTTCATACCCTAGCTCTGATGAAAAATCTGGTGGAAAGAGATAGTGATTATCAAAGAATTGAAGCCGAATTTAAGCTGGTTAAATATTCGGATAAAATTATAGCCACCAGCGAGGCTGACCTGGAATATATTCACACTCTCTATGATTGTCCCTTAAAAAAAATATTTATCCTTACTCCCGGGGTTGATTTGGCAATTTTTAAGCCTATTGAGAAAAAACTGGCAAAAAAATCCATTAATGCCGGTTTAAACCATAAATTAATTCTGTTTGTAGGCAGGATTGTACCCCTGAAAGGACTTGATACGCTTTTGTATGCAATAAAGATTCTTGTTAAAAGAAACCCTAAGCAAACCATTTGTCTTTGGATAATAGGCGAGAAGTCTTCGGAGTCAAAACGCCTTATTTTACTCAGGGATTTACTGAAAATCAAAACCTTTGTAAAATTTGTCGGAAAAATAGACAACAGGAATCTGCCCAATTATTACAACGCCGCAGAGGTACTAGTTTTGCCATCCCAATACGAATCATTCGGTATTACGGCTCTCGAGGCTATGGCCTGCGGAGTGCCGGTTATCACCACGGATGTGGCGGGTATTTCCAAACTTCTGGATAAAAAACACTCGCAACTGCTGACCTCAGCCAGCAATCCAATTATGCTGGCCAAAAAAATTAATCACCTTTTAACCGATAATCAGGAGCATACAAAAATGGGCAGGGAAGTAGCCAAAAAAGTTCAGGACCTAAGCTGGGACAACATTGCCAAGGAATTCGTAAACTTACTTTCTCCGTAGCCTCCCAGGGGACGCCTGGGAGCGTAATATTATATACAAAATGTCAGAAGTTGAAACGGAATTTATTGGCGGCGATGATTTGCGATAGCCTGATTTGCAAAAGTTCAAAAGCAGTATATTTCTTACATGCCTCTGCCAAAGCCGAAATGTCCTCTTTCGTGGGAATTATCTCCTGCGATGTCTTGGGGTACATAATGGAGGCTGAATTGCCGACATGTCCCATACTTAGAGCATGTCCCAGCTCGTGCGCAATGGTGTGAACCAGCTCCTGCTTGCTGATATTAAAATAAATTTCAATTCTGTTCTCCGGTCCTTTATAAATGCCCTCTTCCGGCCGCTGTTCCAAAGCGTCACTTAATGAACCTATGGTTTGATTCAACTGGTTAACTTGATTGTTAAATACGTCTGTGGAAACATTTAAATTCCGGGCTGTCTCATTCAGGCTGTCTGCCTCAGCTTTTAAGCTTTGCTGTGTCTCTATAATTTTACTGTATTCCTCAATAGGAGCCCCGCCCTGGCTATTCCAATATTGCACATTTTTATTAAAATCATCCAATCTTTGTTTAAACTCCAAAGATCTTCTCTTATATTCATTAATTTGCGGATTAAGTGATTGCTTCTCTGATTGCACTTTATCCTCCAGTTGGCCAATTTTATTGGTTAAGGATTGCCTCTTGTCATAGATTAAATTAATACTTAAATCTCCATTAGGATCATAGACAAATAAATCCTTCTTTATTGCAAGAGCCCAAATCTGAACGGATTGTTCAATATCGGCTAAGAACTCATCCCTGGAGATATTAAATTTAGGATCAACCGTATCGACCCGGTAACGGATTGGCCGATCGCAGAAAGAAATTGCCAGAAGATCACCTGTTGAAATCAGGCGCAGGGTAATCAAGGCACTAACAATAAAAAACAACAAGAAACTAAGACTAATAATTTTTCCCATAATTATTTAAAGGTGTTCCAGCAATATTTTTGTCCCGATGCCAATCAATACTAGCCCCCCTAAGATCTCTATCCTTTTCCCAAAACGGGAGCCTAATTTTTCACCGAATAGAAATCCCAAAAAGCAGACTACAAAAGTCACTAAACCAATAATACTAATTGATAATATAAAAGGGATTTTGATCAGGCTAAGTGTAATCCCCACTACTAATGCATCAATACTGGTGGCTATAGCAAGCAGGAACAAAGTCTTAATCTCAAGAATGTTCTTCTTTTCTCCGGTATCACTGCTTAATGAATCCTGTATCATCTTTACGCCGATGATTCCCAGAAGTCCGAATGCGATCCAGTGATCAATGCCGGTTATAAAACCCCTCAATACTTCACCGATAAGCCAACCGATTACCGGCATAAGAGCCTGAAACCCCCCAAAAAAAGTAGCAGTCCGGAGGGCGTGCAGGTGCTTGAATCCTCGGACCTTCATTCCGCCGACAATACTGACGCTAAAAGCATCCAGCGACAAGCTAATAGCTATTAAAAAAACTTGGAAGAAACCCACAAGGAAAGTATAGCAAAAACCAAAAAGATCTGTCTTGTGAACAGATCTTCTTGTTGAAGAACATTTGTTTTACCATCTGCCCTTCTACCGACAACACACAATTATCCTTTCAAAGGTTGGCCTCTAGAAACCAAACTCTTTGTCATTAAGTCCCAAACCTATATATCGGCCGGACATATTTACCATAATGACTTTTTGCGAATTTGTCAAGTTACTAAAATAGTTGCTCATTTACAAAATTCAAAAAATGCAGTAATTTTAATTTAGGGAGGTGATTTAGATGAATAAGAAACAAAAAGAGTGTTTTAGTCCGCACATTGTTATTCATAGCATTTTTGGACTAGGCCTGGGGATTATGCTGGTTTCCTTAATCCCGTCTTTAAATATTCTCTGGTTGGGCTTGGCACTTATGGCTTTGGCATTTATTTTGGATGCTACAAGAAAAGGGTAAACAAAGGCTGATTTCCGTTCAAAGTTGCGGGACATGGATTAAGCGAAGCTTGCCCACTCGCTTTGCTCGGGGTCGGACAGTCTTGTCCTTCGGACTACGCAGTCACAAATCTCTATTCCGAGATTTTGAACTAAAAAACCGCCCAAGAGGGACGGTTTTCGTTCAAAGTTGCCCGACGTATAAACAGTTCGTACTACAATTAGCCTGGCTTGAGCAGTTAAGACAAGTATATCAGACCAAGGAGGAAGATGAATAGCCTCCTTGACTCTCAGCTTTATGATGAGCATACCTTTTATCAAACGTTCTTAAAAGACGTAGAAAGTGTCAAAGTGAGCTTGTTATTGAATCCCCGTATATCACCTCTCAACGGATGAGAACGTTTGATCGTTTATTTAAAAAATTGTTGGAACAAGGTGTAAAAATCTACATAATCACCAGAAATCCAAAAGAGCATGAGTTAGGTATGGAGATACAGTCAGAAGATGCCATTAGCTGGTGTGAGATGGTTGGAGTCCAAGTTTTCCTAATTGCAGGAAATCATCATAGAAAGTTAGCATTGCTGGATAGAAAAGTTTTGTGGGAAGGTTCATTAAATATTCTCTCTCAAAATAAAAGCCGGGAAATTATGAGGCGAATTGAAAGTCCGGAGCTAACAATGCAGATGCTTAGTTTTTTGAAACTTGAAAAGTTTCTGTAAATAGTTGTAAATAGTATAGAAAGGAGGTGCTTATGAGAACAAAACCACTGGAATACGATCCAGTTGTACATGGCTATTCAGTAGCAGTATCGTATAAATACGATATTACATCAATAAAGGATGTAGTAAAGATTTTGAAAAAGATTCGTCATGAAAATACCAGTGAAGAATATGCAGAAAAATTTTCTGCTTTGCTGCGACTTTTTGATACATATATTCGAAGGAAATTAAATCTGGAGGGTAAAATAACAAGAGAGAAATTAATTAAAAAGGGGTTAATTAACTAAATTTTGAAGGTTGCATCAAGAGCTTTCGCAATTTTTGCCAATTTATCAGTAGAAACATTAGCTTTTGGATCAGCTCGTTCAATCATGGCGTAATAATTAGAAGTTAATTCAGCTTTTTGAGCCACTTCTTCTTGAGTCCACCCCTTTTTATCTCTAGCTTCCTTTACTTGTTTAGCAATAATTTGTCTAGTTGTGGGCATAAATATATTTATAGTATAGCATATTCCTTGAAATAAATAAACTATGGGCTTTTAAATAAGTAGTTTTTATACTCTATTTTATTATCACTTATTTTAGCTAAATATTTTGTAATAAATATCCACCCTGAAAATTAGTTAAAAAATTTAGTTGGGATTTGAGTTCGCATTTCTTTGAAGAATCATACCCGAGTAGTATAATACAGGAATCAATGAAGCAAATTATCGTAGCGCTCCTGGTAATAGTAACCATTATTAGTCTTGTAGTAATTGCTTTTACTGTAAACCAGGTCGCGCAGGAGGAGCAACGGCTTAAATCTGACTTACAGTACAGATCCACACTGCTTGCGCAGAGTTTGAAAGAAAGTATTGAGCCAAACTTCATTAATAAATCGGACGCATATTTACAGGATGTAGTTGAAAGGTTTTCAAATAAAGAAAGATTTGCCGGGCTGGGAATTTACGATAATAAAAATAAGGTTATCGCTACCTCTTCTGTTATTCCTGAGGCATCCGCTTCAGCCCAGGATGTAGTAGCTAACGCAATGGATGCTGATAAAGCAAACGGAGACTTCGAAACAATGGGCAGCAAAAAAGTTTACCTTCTTGCGATGCCTTTACATGATGATAAAAGCGTGGTAGGAGCTTTAATGGTAGTACAAAACGCAGGATATATTGATGACCGTCTAAATGAAATCTGGAGAAATAATCTTATCAGGTTGTTAATTCAGGCATCATTACTCTCTTTTGCTGTCCTTCTCTTAATACGCTGGATTATCTTTGAACCGATCAAGGGATTAGTCGAAACATTAAGATTGGCAAGAGCGGGAGGAGTAGAACAGTCCTCAAAGGGTTTAACAAGCTCTTTTTTCTTTCGACCCCTTGTTAAAGAAATTTCTAATATAAGAAGCAGTCTTTCAGAAGCCAGAATTTCTGCCAGCGAAGAAGCTAGGTTGCGGCTGGAAAAGCTAGATTCACCGTGGACAGCAGAGAGATTAAAAGAATTCATAAAGGATATTTTAAAAGGTCGAACTATTTTTATGGTTTCCAACAGGGAACCTTATATACATACAAAAAACGGGGGGAAAATCAGTTACTATTTCCCGGCCAGCGGCATGGCAACGGCAATTGAGCCCGTGATGCGTGCTTGTGGCGGAGTTTGGATTGCTCATGGAAGCGGTGATGCAGATAGGTTGGTTGTTGATAGTAGTAATAAAATAAAAGTACCGCCTGATGAACCAAAATATACTTTAAAGCGTGTTTGGTTAACAGAAGAAGAAGAAACAGGCTATTACTATGGCTTTTCCAATGAAGGCTTATGGCCACTCTGTCATATTGCCCATAACAGACCCATTTTCAGGCAAGAGGACTGGGAAGAATATGTTAAGGTTAATCAAAAATTTGCTGATGCTGTTCTCGCTGAAATTAAAAACCAGGACAGGCCGATTATTTTAATTCAGGATTTTCATCTGAGCTTAGTTCCGAGAATGATTAAAGCTCAAAGGCCTGGAGCTGCAATAGGGATATTCTGGCATATCCCCTGGCCAAATCCTGAATCCTTTAGCATTTGTCCTTGGAAAAAAGAAATCCTGGAAGGTATGCTGGGAGCGGATCTTTTAGGATTTCATACTCAACTTCACTGCAATAATTTTATTGAAACAGTGGGCAGGGAACTTGAAGCTATGATTGATTTTGAGCGGTTTACTATCACCAAAAATGGTCATGTTTCTTATATTAAGCCTTTCCCTATTAGCATCTCTTTTCCTAATGGTTTTGAGAAAGCAGAAGGTGAAATAGACAAAGACGAGAAAGAAAAGTTACTGAAAAGTTTAGGGATAAAAACAAAATATATTGGTCTGGGAGTAGATCGCCTTGATTATACAAAAGGCATAATGGAACGGCTAAAAGCAATTGAGATTTTCCTCAATACATATCCATCATACCAAAATCACTTTACTTTTATCCAAATTGCTGCTCCCAGCAGAACCAAAGTTAAAAAGTACAGAGATTTTGCAGTTGAAGTAGAAAAAGAGGTAGAAAGAATTAACTCCCAATTCAGAATTAAAAATTGGAAACCAATTGTGCTTTTGGCAAAACACCATAGCCACACAGAAATTCAAAAATTCTACAGGGTAGCGGATTTTTGTCTGGTGACTTCTTTACATGACGGAATGAATTTAGTGGCAAAAGAATATGTCGCTTCCAGATTTGATGAAAAAGGAGTATTAATCTTAAGCCAATATACCGGGGCCTCAAGAGAATTAGAGGATGCTTTGATTGTCAACCCATACAATGGTAAACAGACAGCAGATGCTATCAAAGAAGCATTGGAAATGAAGCCTTACGAGCAAACCAAAAGGATGAGGAATATGCGGGAAACAGTCAAAAATTATAACGTCTACCGTTGGTCAGCAGAACTCCTAAAGACAGTGGTGAATTTAGGATGAGAGATCTATGGCAGAACCTCAGGAAGATAACAGCACTATTGGAAAACGACAAACCCAAACTTCTGCTGTTTGATTTTGACGGTACTCTTGCTCCGATTGCCAAATCACCCAGGGAAGCAAAACTCTCACCGAAAACAAAGTCACTACTTCAACAATTAAGCGCGAAAAAGGATGTTTACCTGGCAATTGTGAGCGGACGCAGACTGGATGATATTAAAGCAAGGATTGGACTTTCAAATATTATCTACGGCGGCAATCACGGACTTGAAGGAGAAATCCTGGGTGAAAAATATTCTTTTCCTATTCCGAATAAAATGTTCCGGGATTTAAGAACAATTAAAGATCAGCTGGACAAGTTAGCTACTAAATTTAATGGAGTATTGGTTGAGGATAAAGGACTAACATTAAGTTTTCATTATAGATTGGCAGAAGAGAAGTTAATAGCTGAAATTACTTCACTTATTAATGAAGTACTGCAGCCGTTTGTTACCAATCAATCGGTTTCTGTCATGGTTGGAAAAAAGGTAACTGATATATCCCCAAATGTAAACTGGAATAAAGGATGCTTTGCGTCTTTGATAATAGATAGAATAACTGAGCGGATAAAAACATCACCGGTGGTTATTATAATCGGAGATGATAAAACCGATGAAAATGTTTTTCGAATGTTTGATAAAGGGATTTCTATTAGAGTAGGTACAAGTAGTCGCTCTAAAGCAAAGTACAAACTAAGGGATACCCAAGAAGTCTTTGAATTTCTGAAATATATTAATTTGATGACACAGGTAAATACTGTTTGGCCGGGATTAATCAGGGATGCCTCCGGCAGATGGCAAAAATACCACAGACGCGGGATAAAATATTTTAAGTACGGATCACAACCTAAACCGGATTTGACGGATAGGGAACAATTTAATTTATTAGTATCCAGCATTGCTTCAGAGAAAGCTTTTATAGAAGGTTTATTAGACAGATCCTTCGAAAATATCGAAGATTGGCTTATTAAGCTTCATAAAATACAGGCCTATAAAGGCATACGAGGGAAACTGTTAACAGTGAGAAGAATTTCAAGAGGCGAACACAGTAAAATAGCAAAGCTTGCAATTTTGCCACTGGCAAGAAAATATGCAGATCCATATATTAACGAAGGAGTACAAACTCTTTATCTGTTAAATATCAGCGATGAGGGTTTGCCTAGAGATCGATGGATAAATTCAAACAGTGTAATACATTCTTATCCGGATCCAAAATTTTCAGAACAGTATTTACAAGTTATGGAGAAAGCTCTTGATGAATTTATGAGAAATATCAAAAGTAGTGATAAAAATAAATTGCTCTTGCTTATTGCTCGTTATTACCAATACGCTATTAACATGCACATGTTTGAACATGTCAATCAAACATTGTTTTGCAATCAGTTAAATGCAATGCTTAAATTAATAAACCAAAACCCTATCGAACATGGTGTTCTTGATTTTGCAGCAATGCGGTTACAGCCTGAAAATTTTACAAATTATTTCATTGATGAAGTAAACCATTTTTGTCCACGTTAAATTTATTTATACTGCAATAGTATCGCATTCAAACAGCCGCTCTCAATATGTTCTTGACATGTTAGAATGCTCTTATCTATAAAGAGTTACCATGCAAAGCAAGACGAGCTGGGAAAATAAGTTTAGTGATTGTCTGGAGTATATAGACAGTTACTGGAATAAAATCATAAGGGAACCCGAAAAAAGAAAAATTAACCGCCGGCTGATTACAATTCCTAAGCCTTATGTTGTTCCCAACGACAAAAAATTCAACTTCATATTTTATTGGGATTCATATTTCATTTTTCAAGGCCTAAATGGCACCAAAAGATCATGGGTAATGAAGTCTATGATTGAAAACTTTATGTATCTTTACGAAAAATATCATCTGATTCCCAATTTTAACGCAGAATCATCTTTAGGCAGGTCCCAACCGCCGTTTTTTACCTCGATGATTCTCGAGACCTTTGAGAATATGATTGGAGTTAACAATTTTTTCCTGCGGTTTGAGAGGGCTTTTTCCCGTTTGATTAAAAGGAATAATCCTGAGAAGTTTTGGCTGGCAAAAGCGTTTGAGACCGCAAAACAGGAATATACCCATGTTTGGATTGACCAACAAAAGCTTTATCATCACAGCGTCAGCGGTTTTAAGCTGCAAAGGTACGGGGACAGGGATTTGGGATACGACCACTCTTCCGAGCTTGAATCCGGTTGGGATTTAACGTCACGTTTTTATAACCGGGCCAGTAATTTTTTGCAAATTGACCTCAATTCATACCTTTTTAAATACGAAACTGATTTTGAGAAAATCGCTATGGTTTTAGGGAATAAGAAGGAAGCAAAGCATTGGGCTAAAACTGCGCAAAAACGCCGTTTACAAATCAACAAGTTTATGTGGTATGAAAAATCAGGCTTCTTTTTTGATTACAGCTATATTCACAAACGGCAAAGTTCTTTTTACTCATTGGCAGGATTCATACCTCTTTGGGCAGGATTGGCCTCAAAAAAACAGGCTGAACAAATGGTTAAAAAATTACTGCTATTTGAAACGGATTATGGTCTGGCAATTTGCGCAAAAAAATCCCTGGCGCCTAAGATTGATCCAAAAAAAATTCCAATTCGCTACCGTTCTGCAATTGAAGGTGTTTTAAAGCCCAAACAGTGGGACTATCCTAATATCTGGCCCCCTTTGGAATATTTAACTGTGATGGGGCTTTTAAATTATGGTTACTCAAAAGAGGCAATCCGCATTATGCAAAAATCCGTTAAAGCCCATGCCGCTCTTTTCAGAAAATATAAAACATTCTTTGAAAAAATAAACGGTGAAACAGGAGATAAGCCGAATGATTTTCACTATCCTACTCAAACAGGATTTGGCTGGACAAACGCAATTTTTTATAAATATATAAAGCTTTTGGATAATCTAGAAGCACAATAAACTTTTTGAAATTTCTGATATAGTATCTTAATGGAGGACTTAAAGAAAACCGTAATTGGCGTATTACAGAAAAACAGGCGGAAAACCGAAGATAACCACCAATACACTGTTCCGTCACCGGATACTTATCCATACCAATGGCTTTGGGATTCCTGTTTTCATACAATTATCCTGTCCCACTTTAATTTAGATACTGCCAAGGCGGAAATTGTATCGCTTCTTTCTAAACAATTCACAAACGGTATGATTCCTCACATGATTTACTGGGAGAATAAAAAAAAGGTCAATTTCCGGCAGATTGAATGGGGAATAAAAGGAACCAGTACAATTACCCAACCTCCAATGATTACCTATGCGGTTTGGACAATTTATCAAAAAGGTCATGACAAATCATTTATTAAAAAAATTTATCCTAACCTATATCATTTCTATAAATATCTCTTAGCAGAACGGGATCCGCACGAAAAACATTTAATAGGAATCATGAATCCGGATGAATCAGGAGAGGATAATTCACCCAGATTTGATGCACTTTTAGGCCTAAAGCCCCGTCATACACTTGAAGAAAATATGCAAAAAAGACTTCAATTAGTGACTCAAAACATAGATTGCAAATTTGATGCCCCTTTTTGTATGAGTAACTTTTTCTGGGTTAAGGATGTGCCTTTTAATTCGATAATGGTTGAAAATTTAAGATGTCTTTCAGAGATTGCAGAGAAAGTTGGTAAAAAGGGTGACTCTGTCTATTTTGCAGCAAAAGCAGATGAAATAGCTGTAGCTATGAGAAAACTTATGTTTGAAGACGGGATTTTCTGGTCAACATACGGGCATGATTATAGAAAAATTAAAGTTAAAACCTGGGCAATTTTTGCTCCGCTATTTGCTAAAATCCTAAATCCGGAGGAAGCAAAAAAACTGGTTCACGAACACCTCCTTAATCCTGCCGAATTTTGGACCGAGTTTCCTGTCCCGACTACTTCCCTGGATGAACCAGGCTTTGACCCCAAAGGCTTTTGGAGAGGTCCTACCTGGATAGGGACAAACTGGTTTATTTACAAAGGTCTACTAAATTATGGATTTCAGGACATAGCAGAAGAAATTAAAAGATCATCTCTTGCTCTAATTCAAAAATCAGGGTTTAGGGAGTATTTTAATCCTTTAACAGGAGAGGGTTTAGGCGCTCAAAACTTTACGTGGGGATGTCTGGTATTGGATATGGACTAGACCTATTGTTTAGAAGTTTTCTTGACCAGGCCTTCAAAGGCTTAGAATATTACTAGTCAATACTTAAATGCCAGTATGACCATACTTGTGCCGTTCCTGAGCAATAAGTCTTTCCATAATATTCTTAAATTCAATTGGTGAAGAGAGATAATTTAAGGTTATCGGTTTATTGTCCATTCCAGATGTGTTAATAATAAGCCTGCCGTGCTTGTAAAATACACGTTCCAGAATATTCTGGTCAACTTCAATATGTGTTATTTTATTGTAGTTAACTGAATAAAGAGTGACCTTAAAATAGCCAATCTGAATAATTACCCTTCTGTTGGTTAAAATATATTGTATACCTTCTTTTGTAAAATAGTACCTTAGTGTTGCATAGACTAAAGCTAATAGCAAAGCAGTCCCGGTTGTACCCGGAAGTCCATAGTTAAAGAACCTGTGGACCAGATAAAAAAGTGGTATCGTAATCAAAGAAACGACAAAAAAACGGAGTATAAATTTAGTAATTAAGTAAGCTTTACTAACTGTAGTAAAAATAACCATCCCTTCACCGTTAGTTAGATAATGCCCGAACTTTTTCTTGTGCTTATCAGTTGCCAGTTCAACGTAGCAGGATTTACTCATAGATATCTTTTAGAGCTGGTTGAAGAAAATATCGCTGTATTGGATACTCTGGCCGCAATTTTTGAAAAATTTCACTCATGTTTTTATGTCTGAGCTTACTTTGATGTTTTCTTGACCAGGCCTTCAAAGGCGCGGAGTATTTCCAGGGGGGTGACAAATACAATAGTGTTATTTTTATCAGCAGATAATTCGCCGAGAGTTTGCAGGGTTCTAAGATGCAGGCCTCCTGCTGTTGAAGCAAGCTTTTCTGCTGCCAAAGCAATATTTTCTGATGCTGATTTTTCCCCTTCGGCCCGTATAATAATTGCCCTTCTTTCCCGCTCCGCTTCGGCCTGGCGGGCAATGACCCTTTTCATCTCATCCGGCAAAATTATATCTTTTAGCTCTACAGATTCCACTTTTATTCCCCAGGGGTCTGTTGCTTTATCTATAATCTTTTGTATCTTATCTGCCACCTCGTTTCTTTTGGATAAAAGGTCATCAAGGGCTGTTTCTCCCACCACATTCCGCATGGTGGTCTGGGCAAGCTGGGATACTGCATAATAGAAGTCTTCTACCTCAATTACAGCTTTATTGGCAACATTAATACGATAATAAATAACAGCATTAACCTTGGCAGAAACATTATCTTTGGTGATGGCTTCTTGATCTGGTACATCAACCGCCTTTACCCTTATGTCTATCCTGGCCCAGGATTCTATAACAGGTAAGACAAGCCTCCAGCCGGGCTCCATCAGTCCTACATATTTACCAAATCTGAATTTGACCCCACGTTCATATTGATTGACTTGTTTGATAGAGTAGAAAAAAAACAACAATAAGGGAAGCAGCAGCAAAATTTCCATTAAAATACATTATACCATTTTCTAAAACTTTTATTTTTGCTTCTTAACTCACCTTACGCACTTTGTTCTTCGAGTGAGGCTGAAAGCCGAATCGAGAAGTTCTCGACTTCGCTAACGCTACGCTCGAACAATAAAACTCTGCGTAACATGAGTTATTAATTAGAATGCCGGTAATGAATATCAGCGGTTACTGCTATTTTCATCTACAATTTCTCCATCAATAATCTTTTCTTTATCAAAATTAGACAGATACGATTTTCTCTTAGACTGTTCCTTTTTGCCCATTTTTCTCAAAAAATAGAGGAGGAAAATAGGTGTCAGGAATAAAAGTATCTTTTTGATTATAATGAACTGAATCATCAGCGCAGCTTATTTAGGATTTCTCCTAAGCGTTTTATTTCTTCTCCGTACCTCCCCCAATCTCCTTCCCGTTGTGCACGAATAGCAGCTTCATAGCTTTGTGTAGCTTGTTGAAGAAGGCCTTCCTTGGTCATATTTGCCTCGCCGGCAGGTGCTGTTTTAGCGGATGTTTCTCCGGATGGTTTTGTTTGACCTCCCCCGGAAGTACCAAATATCTTAGCAAGGCCTGCTTCTAATGTCTCTTCCATGGCAATTTTGTTTTCATATGCAACAATGACCCGTTTGAGTTCCGGAATTTTTCCTGTTGCTGCTTTAAGATAGAGCGGCCGGACATAGACCAAAGATTCTTCAATTGGAATGACCAGAAGCGGGCCTTGAATTACCTCCGAACCACCCTGATCCCAAAGGGAAATTTGCTGGCTAATCTGCGCATCCTGACTGATCCGGCCGATAATCTGTTTGGAGCCAAACACCAGTTTATCCTTGGGAAAGCGGTAGACAACAAGCTTACCATACTGCTCTCCGTCATTTCTGGCCACCATCCAGGCAGAAAGGTTGTCTTTTGCCCGCGGGGTAAACGGCAGCATCAAAATATACTCCTCGGCTTTCTCACCAGGAAGCTTCATAATCATGTGCCGTGGATCCATTACCGCTACCTTGCTGCCTGTTTGTGCCTCACCCCCTTGGGCAATAGAGGGAATTTCCCATTGATCCTCTTTATTGTAGAAAATCTGCGGATCATCCATATGGTAGGTTGTGTAGATTGCGGTTTGCAGGGTGAAAATGTCTTCGGGGTAGCGAAGGTGGGGAGATATGCTTTTGGGCAGCTCAGTTAGTGGAAGGAAAGTTTTTGGGAAAATTTTGGTATAGGTTTTTATAATTGGATCATCCGGATCTGTTTGATAAAACTTGATCTCTCCTCCATAAGCATCTACCACTGCCTTGACTGAATTTCTAATATAGTTTACGTTACCTCCATTTAACGGTAGTTTTTGGGAATACGGATAACGGTCGGTTGCTGTATAGGCGTCAAGTATCCAATACATTTTGCCTTCAGCGATTACAAGATATGGATCGCGGTCATAGACGAAAAACGGAGCAATTTTACTAACTCTTTCTTTTATATTACGGTAATAAAGGATACGGCTCTCCTGGGTTACATCACTAGATAAAAATAATTTGAGGGAACCAAAGCGCAGCGCATACAGGAATCGGCGAAGGGGTGAGTTAATCTCAACGCCACCTACTCCGCCATATGTAGTATACACATTTTCATCTCCTTTGGGATAATCAAACTCTTTGGACTTTGTTTTAACTATCACATAATCATTGGGAATTTCGCCGTAATAGACTTCAGGCCTGCTGATTTCCAGTTCTTTGACTTCGGATTTTGGAGGTAAGTCTTTGACAAATAAAACAGGCAACCCTTCCGGAGTAACCTGGTTCACCGGCCCGCCGGCAACCCCATAGCCGTGGGTAAAGGTTAGCCGTTCGTTAATCCAGTTTTTGTTCGGCAGGCTGTCCGATGCTAACTCACGGGGAGAAAGCATAATCTGGCGCACCTCACTACCGATTGTATAGCGATCGTTATCAATAGAGGTAAACTCGTAGTAAGTCCTAATCTCCTGGATTTGCGAAAAAGTGGAGAGAAGCGGTGCTCTGTCCCAGAGCCTGACATTTTTGATTGTCAGGTTATTGGCTGCAATATCGGAAGCTGTAATTGGTTTACTAGCTTCTATTTCCCGCTCTTCCACTCTGTCCAGACCATAAGCCTTGCGGCTCGCCTCAATATTGTATTTGATAAAAGGCGTTTCTTTGGTAAGTTCATTGGGCGCAACCACCAGTTTTTGAAAAACACCAGGGATGATTGAAGAGGCAAACCCGACTATTACAGTCAAAGTAATTGCCCCGAAAAGAGGAGCTATTCTTCCGCTAATTCCATAAAATAGCGCCAAAATTGCAGCCAAACCATAAACAAAAACAGATACGCGGAGGAGCGGTACCATGACATTGGCGTCGGTGAAGGCCGCGCCAAACACCGGACCGCTCTGGCCGGTCAGCAAATTAAATAGAGACAGGT
>Ga0209542_10000772_pt1 | contig 77144 bp, 89 predicted proteins | sample RifCSPhighO2_01_FD_184028 | JGI IMG/M metagenome (GOLD analysis project Ga0209542, IMG submission 184028) | Soil microbial communities from Rifle, Colorado - Rifle CSP2_plank highO2_0.1 (SPAdes) (version 2) | ecosystem: Environmental > Terrestrial > Deep subsurface > Rock core/Sediment ...
CCTCAGGGCAAAAATTGTATCGTCTTCTTTTGACATGTTAGTACCCGAACTAGGCATTCACCAAAGTAAAGAAACCTAGAACATATTATGCTGGTAAAACTGCCCCTTTATAAAGTTTACCCAAAAAACAGTAGCTTAACCATCTGTATAACAAACCCTATAAGCCCGATAATCAGAATCCCCAGTCCGCTTACCTTGACAATTGTTTTGAACTCAATTGCATCAGGCTTTTTTGTGACTTTAAGCACCCTGAGGCATTCGCCGATAAAAGCTCTGATTTTGTATTTCCATGAATTAATGTCTTCTGTTTCTTCCATTTTTTTGGAGTATTTCTTGTTACTATTTAAATATTGCACATTATGGATTTTATCTTTTTCTGAACCCAAACTTCTTGTTGTAGTCCTTGTGGTCAATAATATCCAATACAAAAGCAATAATCTCTATTTCATCGCTTTCAAGCGTGTAAATCATCCGCCAATAATCCGGCAAGTCAACAATAAACAAATTATCTGCGTCATATTTTTTCCTGTATTCTTTTGGGATTAAATCTTTTTTTGCATTTTCTCCATAAAATGGATTGTTAGTAATAACATCAAATATCCTGTTAATAGCATTAAGAAGTGTTATATCTTTTGAGCTTGTAATTCCGTTACTGCGCTGCTCGCCAACTATTCCGTTTAAGTCTTTGAACGCTTTTTCTGCATCACCAACCAGTTTAATAGTAATCTTCTTTTTTATCCTGCCTTTGTAGACTTTCATCTAACAGTCAGTCCCTGCATCTTTTTTAGCCTGCTCTGCGGCTTGAATGCCCAGAGAACTTTATCGTCATGAACCACAATTTTGCCGCTATACTCAAGATAGTCAATAACTGCCATCAAAGTCTGGTGCATGACTTGCTTTGGAAGCATTCTTTTGAGTTTTCCAATAGTCAATACTTCGCTTGCCTTCCTTAAAGTTTCCTCTACCATTAAGACAGTATTAAGCGTCGGGCTTCTTTGCTCGCTATAGTTCCTTTTCCTCATTAAAAGCGCTGCTGGGATCATATCAAGTGATATGGTATCAACTGATATATAAATGTTTCGGTTTTTAGAAATATATTTTTGTATTATTTTTAAATATTTTATAAATTTATCTAATCCAGAAACTCAATTCCAAGATGCTGCTCAATTTCCTTTTTTTTCTTGTCTGTTGCCTTCTTGCTCGAGCCGAAGATTTGCGATGATTTAACCCCAGTCACTATAAGCATTGTCCTTATCGTCTTTTCCATGTCCTTGTAGATTTGGGCTCCCCATATTATTCTTGCATCCTCGTCAAGCTTTTCTGTTATTGTCTCAACGACCTTTCTGGCCTCGTCAAGAGTCATGTCCTCTCCTCCAATGACATTAATCAATGCGCCGTTCGCGCCTGAAATATCAACATCAAGCAATGGGTTGTTAATTGCCTTTTCAACAGCCTCAACAGCCCTGTTTTCAGTGTCAGACTCGCCAACTCCAATCAAGGCAACTCCGCCGCCTTTCATGACAGCCCTTATGTCAGCAAAGTCAAGATTTACAAGCCCTGCTTTGGTCACAAGCTCTGCAATTCCCTTCACAGAATTAGTCAAAATCTCGTCAGCAACCTTGAATGCTGTGTGCAATGGCAGCTCCGGCGCCAGCTCAAGCAATTTATCGTTTGGTATGACAATCAATGTGTCAGCCACCTGCTCCATCTTTTCCAGGCCGACAACGGCATTTTCGTACCTTCTGTGCCCTTCCATGGCAAAAGGCATTGTGACAACTCCCACAGTCAAGGCGCCAAGCTTCTTTGCAATCTCGGCAACAACTGGAGCAGAGCCGGTCCCTGTGCCTCCGCCCAAGCCGCATGTCACAAAAACCATGTCGCAGCCCTGCAAAGACTTTTTTATCTCTGACTCCTGCTCTCTTGCGGCTTCCTCGCCTAATCTTGGCTCAGAGCCTGCCCCAAGCCCTTTTGTCAGCTCTCTTCCGATCAGTATTTTTTTATTTGCGGTTGTGTAAAGCAAGTCCTGGGCATCGGTGTTTATTGCAATTGTGTCAACTCCGATTATGCCTACCTCTGTCATCCTGTTGATCGTGTTGTTGCCGCCGCCGCCGCAGCCGACAACCTTTATTGTTGCACGCTGCCTTGCCAGAAGCTGCTCAAGCTCTGCATCTATGTCCTGCACGCTTTTGTCCTGCTGGACAGGCTTTCTCTCTATAGAAAGCAGCTTAGGATTGTCATTAAGCTCTGCCTGCATTGCCTGTTCTATAATGCTCACCACAAACTCACCTTTTTACCAGTTACTACTAAAAATTTAACAAAATTTTCAATCCCGAAAACTCATAAGGAGTTTTCGTTATTGCAGAATGGTTATAACTAATATTTAAATCTATTTATTTTTTCTCTTCAGCGGCAAAATCAATGATTTTTATGCCAGGTATTGTCCTTAAGGCTATTGCCTTGAGATCGTCAACTGCTTCCTTGGGAATTTTCTGCTTCGCTTTTACTGTTGCATTGCCTTCGCTTAATTCAACCTCTGCGTCTTTGGCGTTCAGGTGCGCTTTGAGCAGTGATTTTAGCTTTTCCTTGTCGTCATCAATAATCTTATTTATCCTGACTTTATAGACCAAGTCCTTGCCTGCAAGCGGATGGTTGAAGTCAACAAGGCATCTTCCGCCGCTTACTGTCCTGACAACGCCGAACATGCCGTCAATACTGAGCTGCAGCCCCGGAATCGGCTGTATGTTCTGCTGCCTGAACTTGCCTGCCGGAATCATCTGGATAAGCTTTGCATCTTTCCTGCCGAAAGCATTCTCGCGGCCTATCTCAAATGTATACTCTTTTCCTGTTTCCTTCCCAATAATCTGCTCCTCAAGCCCTTTCAGAACATGGCTTTCGCCGACACATATAACAGCAGGAAAGTAATCAGCATGCTTGTCATACACTCCATTCTCCTTTGCAACCTTCTCTTCCGTTGTGTCAAATACAGCATTGTCTTCCTTAATTCTGCCAGTGTACTCTATTTCCACAAAATCATGATTTTTGACAATTGCCATAGAACTAGCCTTGGGGCATTTATGATGATTTATAAAGATTTCTTCTTTGATTCAACAAATTTGATTATATTCCCCACAACTTCATTAGGTGCAATTTTTGTCGTATCAACAAAGCAGTTGTACAATTTTTTGTTAAGGTAATCAATGCCATAATACTTTTTATATCTTTTCTTCTCGCTGTCTTCCCTTTTTTTAATGTTGCTTATGGCATCTTTCAGGCTTTTGCTTTTTTCATGCTGCCTTTTGTCTTTCAGTATTCTCTCTGCCCTCACATTGTCATCAGCGTCAAGAAAAACCCTGACTTCAGCATGCGGAACGAAGAATGCAGTCAGCCTTCCGTCAACAACAAAGTCGTCTTTTTCCTTTCCAAGCTCCTTAAGCTTGTTGTCAAGCTCAAAGTCAATTGACTTGTCGGTTTCAGCCAGCCTGTTCAGCTCAAGAAGGCTTATACCCTTCTCTGCCGCCATAGCCCTCATCAGGTCGCCTATGGAATAATGCCTAAGCCCAAGCTTCTCGGACAGCAGCCTTGCCACAGTGCTTTTGCCTGTGCCTGCCTTTCCGGATATGGTTATTCGCATATAATGCTGATTTTATAATTGGTATATATATTTTGTTTTTTGGTTTGTAAATTTAATTATAATATCCCGTTTTGCGATTTTTGGCAAAATTTTTAAATAGGCGTTTTTTCTGTTTTTACCATGAAACAGACACTGCTTGACAAAGCCGGCATTTTTTTGCTGAGAAAAGGCTTCACAATCAAGAATCTGACAAGGACTTGCTTTGACATTCTTGCTAGGAGGGGCGGGCAGATACTGCTGGTTAAGGTTCTTGAGGACGCGAATTCCATAAGCAGGCAGTATACAGAAGAGATGATTTCTGTAGCATCGTATGCAAACGCTTCACCTTTAATGGTTGCTGAAAAAGCAGGAAGCAGGCTCGAGGACAACATCATCTATTCCAGGTTTAACATATACACACTGAATTTCAACACATTTGCCAGCTGCGTCAACAACAAATTTCCGTTCATAAAAAGAAGCCAGGCTGGATTGACAGCGTCCATAGTGGGCAAAAGGCTTAAGGAAAAGAGGGAGGAGCACGGCTACTCCTTGAATGCATTGTCAAAGAAGATTGGAGTTACTAGCAGGATGATAATGAAGTACGAGAATGAAAATTCAGAGGTTACAATAAACAAGGCTATGAAAATCTATGACTTGTTCGGGCACCATGTTTTCAATGAAGTTGACGTTTTCATGCAGCAAAAGCAGCCCAAAAGCAAGTTCGAGACAGAGGTTTCAAGAAAATACGTCGAGCTTGGATTTGATGCAACCGAGACAAAAAAAACGCCTTTTGACATCATGGCAAAAAAAGACAACGAGCTTATTTTCACAGAGGTGAGCGACAAAGTCAACCCCCAGATGCAGTCATTGTCAAAATTGCTGGATGCCGACAACCTGGTTATATTCCGCAAGAAAAAGCCTAAGAATCTGCCTTCAATGACAAAGAAGGAATTCATGGACTTTGAGAAGGCTAATGAATTAGTCAGGTTTTTGAAGGAGTTTTAGAAAATTTTCCGAATTTTTTGATAATTTGTTTTATCTTGATGGAACTTCAACCATAACTAGACTATTGTATCTTTTTTTAAGGTCGTTGGCTCTTAAAATATTGTATAGCTCCATACTATTTAATACTAAGGGGATTCTTGCAACTGGATCATCTTTGAATATGACATTCCCAAAATCAATAATTGCAGGCTTTATTTCGGGTGTAACTAAAAAATCATTCCTGTTCAAGCCCAGTCTGCAAACTCCCCTGGCATGGCACTTTTTCATAATAACTTTTAATTCCTCAAAATATTGTTCAGGAAGGCTTCTGTTATAATCCCTTAGTGCAATGGCTTGTACGTATTGTGATATAAACGATTTAGGTGAATCTCTTTTAACAAATTTCTGAACCCCTTCCATATCTGCTAGAAGTTCCAATGCCCTAATTTCCCTGTCCACCATCTCTTCAGGGGAAACATTATACCTTAAACCGCTGCTTTTTGGCTTTAACACTAACTTTTTGACAAGATTATCATCTAACAATTCCACCAATGAGCCCTCGTCACGACTTAATATCATTTTGTCTATTGTGTTTTAATACACCATTTTTAAACCTTTCATTTTTTGTCTTATGCAGTACCGCAACCTTTAAATACCCAAAGCCCATAATACGGGTAAAATGGCGCACAGCAATAAGTCAATGCTTGTACTTTCTGTTTTAGTGCTAGTGCTATTTGTGGTGGCGTAAGCCGCCTTCATTTGCTTTAAATTTTCTTAAAAAATTAAAGGTGATGTGAAATGGCTATAAATCATAAAATAAAAAAGTTTGAAATCATGGATTGTAAAATAAAACTTAGCAGGATGCGAGGCAACCAGAATGAATATTGAAGAATTGACAGGATCCGAAATCGTAGTCGAGTCTTTGAGAAGTCAAGGTATAAAGACAGTGTTCTATTATTCAGGGGGGGCAATTCTGCCTACAGGTGATTCCTTGGGTGAGGCGGGCATAAGGCTTGTCAGCCCCTTGCATGAAGGCATCGCAATTTTGGCTGCCGGCGGCTATGCCAGGGCAACAGGAAAAGTTGGTGTGGCAATTGCCACTTCCGGCCCAGGGGGTGCAAATTGCACAACAGGTGTTGCTGATGCAAAGCTTGATTCTATTCCTGTTGTCTTAATGACAGGGCAAGTGCCTACTGCAGTAATTGGCAGAGACGCTTTCCAGGAAGCAGACATGTGCGGAATAATGGCACCTGTAACCAAGCACAGTTCCTTAGTACATTCTGTGAAAGATTTGCCAAGAGTCCTTAATGAAGCATTTTATATTGCATCGACAGGAAGGCCAGGTCCAGTTCATATAGACATTCCAAAGGATGTTCAGATATCCAAGACGGTTCCAAACTTCGGCGAGCCCATAAGGCTTCGCGGCTATAAACCAGAGGAATATTACAAGCCAGATAAAGAAGCGCTTATGAGAGCTGCAAAAGCAATAAATGAAGCTAAAAGGCCTGTTCTTTATGTTGGAGGGGGTGTTGTAACTTCAGGGGCTGAGAAAGCACTATACAATTTAGCTACAAAGGCAGGAATACCTGTAACAACTACTCTCATGGCCCGGCAGGCATTTCCAGACGAACATTATTTAGGATTAGGCATGATAGGAATGCATGGCACAGCTTATGCAAATCATGCTGTTGATGAGTCTGACTTGATTATTGCTGTTGGAGCAAGATTTGATGACAGGGTTACTGGTGATTCTAAAAAATTTGCCCCTAATTCTAAAAAAATCCATATTGACATCGACAGGGCAGAAATAAACAAAAATGTTCCAGTTGATATTGCAGTCATTGGAGATGCAAAAATAACCCTGGAAGGATTGTGCAGGATGGTTGACGGACCTGACAGAAATGGCTGGGTTGCAAGAATAAATGAATTAAAAAATAAAGAAGAATATCAACTAAGCTATGAGCCAAATGGTTACATTAAACCGCAGGATGCGGTAAAAGGTATTCTTGAGGCAATGCCTAAAAAATCGCTTGTTGTAGTAGGCGTTGGAAGGCACCAGATGTGGGCAGCACAATATTTCAGAAGGACAAACAGAAGATCTTTTTTATCTTCGAGCGGGCTCGGCACAATGGGATTCTGCACGCCTGCTGCTATCGGCGCGCAATTTGGCTTAACGGACATTGGCGATTATAAAACACAAGTCGTAGCAATTGATGGAGACGGCAGTTTCCAGCAGTACCCGCAAGCCCTTGCAACAATTCGTGAACACGACCTGCCGATAAAAATATTCATAATAAATGATGGCCATCACGGGATGGTCAAGCAGTGGCAGGAATTGATTTATGAGGGAAGACTAACTTCTTCAAAAATCCCAAAAGTTGACTATGCTTCCCTAGGCAAAGCTTATGGCATAGAAGCAGGTGTAGTGGAAATGGAGAATAAGCAGGCGTTGAGGGAAAGCATTTATCATGCCTTCAAGCATAAGGGCCCCCACCTGCTTGATTTAAAAGTATACCCTCACGAAATGGTGCTCCCTATGATACCGGCTGGCGGAAGCATTGAGCAGATGATTTTGAGGCAGCCCGAAAGGGCAGATGGGGGCTTCAATCAAACTGGGAATATTTAGCCTTCATGAAAAATATCTAAAAACATAAATTTCCGAAATCTTTATATACATTTATTTTTATTTCTCCATAAAAGGGCTGGTTTAGTCAAAAAAGAGGTGTGAACATGGCTGAAGAGGATTTGGCATACAAGGATATTTCTGAACTGAAAAAAGAGTTAGAGGGAATGAAGGGAAGGAAAGACATTTCTGCAAAGGAGCTTTACGACGCTGTGCATGGATTATCCCAGACAATAAGCGACATGCTGGAAGTTTTTGGCGCAGCTGCAGAGCAGATGAGGCTTGAGGAGAAAGGCTACGAGGCAGAAGCAAAAAAGCACGAGGTCATAATGTCCAAGCTTGACAAGGTGATTGACCAGAACAAAACTATCGCAGAGGGAATGGTTGCCATTGTCGAGATGGTCAAGGAGAAAATAGTGGCTCCTGCAAAGGAAAGGGAAGAGGCGTTCAGGCCAAGGGCAGAGCCTATGGGCCTTTCCGAGCCAAAGCCGTTTATGAGGCCGCAGTGGCAGCCTAAGCCCGAGCAGATGATGCCAAGGCAGGCGATGCAGCAGCCCATGCCCCCGCCTTCCTTTTCGCCGCAGTCAATGACTCCGCAAATGCCGCCTGATTTTGGAATGCAGCTGCCTCCGCTTGAGCCGACCCCGTCGCCGGAATTCGACCTGGAAGAGCCGTCATTGCCTGAAGAGGGGCCGAAGAAAAAAGGGCTTTTCGGAATGTTCAAGAAATAGGATTTGTTATGGAATTAAAACCATGGAATCAACCCATTCCCTGAGGCATTTTGCAAGGCACCTTTTTCTTGTGAGCAGGGTTCATGCAGAGAGGAAAAAGGCCAAGGAAGGCATAGACACCCACCTGCAAAGAATGAGAAAATCCATAATTAGGATGAGCCTTGGGTACAGCGACATAGACTCTTTAAAGAAAAAAATTGACGCTTTTATAGAATTGGAGGGAAAATATGCGAAATTCTTCAAGCCCGAGGACGATGAGGCAAAAGAGCTGAGGGGGCATATTGCGGCTCTTGAGCAGGAGCTCATGAACGGGAAAGAGGAAAAGCAGAGGATAGTTTACGAAAATGGCGAGAAAATAAGGCAGCTTACAGAATCTCTTGAAAACGTGAAAAAGCAAATGTCCCATCTTCATATGGAAAAGGCAAAAAGGCAGCAGAGGCTAACAGCTTTAGACAAGAAGATAAGGGAAAAGGTTGACTTGAATAAGTTCTATACTCACGGATAAAAATAATTGAGCAATTGTTATCCGTTCGTAATATGTCGGAAATTATAATATAATTTTCGAGCATTCGCAAATCTTTGATTTGCTCCACAAAGAAAACCTTATGGTTTTCGAGTGCTCGAAAATCGAAGATTTTCGACAAGTAAAGGGCATATTTTATGCTTAAATTATTGTGCCCTTTACTATATCACTCATAAGTCTCTTGCCATTATCGTGTTCCTTGAATTCTGCTTTGCCCTTCTGCACGCTGCTTCAATATCCTTCCTGACCTTCTCTTCCAAAGCCTTGTAGAATTCCTCTGAAACGCTTAATGGCTTGTTTTCTATCTTTGCCAGTTCCTTCACTTGGGATTTAACGATCACTGATTTTGTCATTTTGATTCCGTTTCTGGAAAAAATATCCCTTCAAAACCGCAACTATTGCATTTGTATTTGTTGAACACCGAGCCTTGGGCAAACGAATGCGCTGAAAAATCAGCCCCTATATCTGCACTTCTGCATTTCGGGCATATTTTTATAGATTTTTTCATTGTTAATGCACATTAACTAAAACATCAAAAGCGGTTTACTTTTTTCTTGCTGTGGGGCACAAAGTCGCTCTCGTTTTTTGGATTGATTTGATTATTGGATTTTATTGAACAATTTTAATATTGTTTTCAATCATGCGTGTACCAAAACACCAATTTATCGCTTTTTTTATTGTCTAATTTGCAAAAGCCGAACCTGCTAAACTGCACAGTGTCCCCAACCTTCAAATTTCTGGCCATAGGCTCCGCCAAGCCTTTTTTCACTTCTTTGTTCGGCATCAAAATTTCCGCTTTAATCAAGTCTTTCTGAACAGGCAGCCAGTGTATTATCCTGTCGCCCTTTTGCTTGTATTTTTCATATTCCAGGGAATCAAAAACAAAATTGTTTTTCTTTTTTGTGAAATTAAGGCAGTCCATCAGCCTGTATAATTTCCCGTCCTTGAATTCCTTGAAATCCTTTTCTGCAACGTAAAACCTGTCTTTTGTCCTGAGCTTTCTCAATCCTTTTTCCGGATGCTCCGGATGCAGCTTAAGCTCTGCTGTCTGCTCCGGCGCATTTTCAACCTTAATTTCTTTTGGATTTTCAATGAAAAAATACCGGTTGCATTTAGCATCAAGCATTCTCCTGTTATGCACAATCAAGTCGTCCCATGTCAAGACAGCCTCTGTTTTAGTCAGGCCTGTTGAGAGAACAAACTCTTTTATCGCTTCAGGCAAAAATCCCCTTCTTCTCAGCGCAACCAAAGTTGTGAGTGAAGGGTCGTCCCATCCGATAAGCTGCTTTTTTTGCACCTTTTCCCTTATAATCCTGCCTGAGCTTTCCGTGCCTTCCAAATTGAATCTTGCAAACTCGTAGATTTTTGTTTCGCGGAAGCCGGCCATTGTTTGAATCAATCTTTGCAGCTCATTTCTAAGCTCGAACTCCTTGCTCCTTAATCTATGAGTTATGCCTTCAATGCCGTCCATTATTGCGCTTTCAAAGTCATAATTAGGCCAGAGCCTGTATTTTTTCTTCTTCCTCGGGTGCGGCTTGTCGACAACCCTGAAAATAACCGGGTCCCTTAAAGTTGAGTTTGGGCTTTGCATGTGCCCTTTGAGCCTTAACACATACTTTCCAGCCCTTGCCTTGGACATTTCATGCCAAAGCTCTAGATTTTTCTCAGGCAATGAATACCTGTGCTCACACTCAGTTCCATTCTTCCTGTTTTCCTTTATTGCTTCCTGAGGGCATGAGCAGACATAAGCATGATTATCCTTGATTAATTTTTCAGCATACTTGTAGAATTCTTCCATGTAGTCAGATGCATAGTCAATCCTGTCAGGCTTGATGCCCAGCCATGTGTAATTTTCCAGATTCATGTCGTAGAAGTCAGCTTCAACCATCTCAGGGTTTGTGTCCTCAAATCTCAAAATGAAAGTTCCATTATACCGCTTTGCAAGCTCGTAATTCACAATGATGGCTTTTGCATGCCCTATATGCGGGTATTTGCTAGGCTCAGGCGGGAAAGCTGTCACAACCTTTTCATGCTCCCTTATTCCAATAAACTCAAAAATGTCTTTTTCTTCTGCTTCTTTCTTTTCCAGCAATTCAGGAGCCAATTCCTGCAGCCTTTTTTCCTGCTTTTCCAATGAAAGGCTGTTGACTTCCTTTATTATTTTGGCAATGTCCTTGCTTATCTCCTTTGCCTTTTCCTTCAATTCAGGATTTTCAGCAAGAACCCTGCCTATTACAGCCCCTATGTTTGCCTTGCCCTTGTATTTGACTGCATTCTGCAATGCGTATTTTGTTATTGCTGATTTTAGATTTTTATCCATTTGAACCGCTTGTGCAAGAAATTACTTGATTAAATTTATAAATTCTTCTTTTGTTAAGCCAGCCTGCCTTATTATTGCCCTTAATGTTCCTTTAGCAAGCTCTTTGTGGTTTGGCACAGTTAATCTTCTATGCGGTTCTTCCTTATGCCTTAGAATCATATGGCTTCCAGTTTGGTGGTCTATTTCATAACCAATTTTTGACAATGCTTTGATAGCCTACATTCCAGACATTATAGGGAGCTTCCCCATTTAAACCTCTATTATGTCTTCATCAATTTGGGGAGGGATAGGCTCATTGTGTTTTTTTAGGCTTTCTATATAGCCTTTAACAGCGTCTTTTATGTTGTTTATAGCTTCAATCCTAGTCTTTCCTTGGGATATGCATCCTGGCAATGTCGGGCATTCAGCTACAAAAGTGCCGTCTTCGTCTTTTTCAATACTAATCCTAAATTTCATTTATATCACCTCTTATTGAGTTGGATTAATCATTTATAAACTTTACCCCACAACCTTTTTGCAATGCAAAAAGCTTGACCAAAAATTGAGGTTTTCGCTTCGCTCAACCGAGCCTTATAATGACAGAGCCGTTTATTCTTTCCATGTAGTCGGTTGCTGTTATTGAAGCAGTTCCTTCCAGCTGGAGTTTCTTCTTAATCCTTTCAAGCTTTGTTTCCTTGCTTGCTTTTGACTGCTTTACTTCCTTTAAGTCAATTTTGTAATCGTCTTCCAATTTCTCTATTTTGCTGCTCTCTTCCTCCAATAATCTTTCCTCGTTTATATTGGATATTGCATTTGATGTTGTTATCTGCATGAATGCCGAAATCATTCCTTCTGTGCTGTTCAATGCCTCCAATGCCCTTCCTACCGATACAATCGAGTTTTCATCTGCTTTCATTGCATAGCCCGCTTTGCTGCTTGCAGTTAAATAGTCGCCCGGCAGTATCTTTCCGTTTTCGTCAGTTGCCTTCAGGAAAGTAACGCTGTTTTGGGTTGCTATTATCGCATGCTCTCCTTTGTTGATTAAGCTATTGTCGCTTTCGTTATTTTTCGGGCTTTCAGGCGATTTGTCAAAAACAACTCCTATAATGTTTATATCATTTTTATTTACGGATTTGGCAACCTTGAATATTGGAATGTTGTTTCCTGTCATATATACATCAACTCCATTGAAGCTTATGCTCACCAAGTCTCCTTTTTCAAGCGGCTCATCGCCATCGTTTTGTGCAATGTCGCTTAAGAAGCCTGTTTTGGCGCCAGTTGTCCTGAAGTTGCCTGTTACATCCAAGGTAAATGCTGGAGTTGTTTGGTTGATGCCGACGTTGCCGTTTTCATCTATCCTCATTCTTAGCGTGTTTGTGCCTAAATTGGCTGTATAAAACTCTAAAGCACCTGAATTATCCGCATTGCTCCTTAAACCAAGTATAGACGCTATTCTAGTATTAGTGGCAGCTCCATTCATAAAATCAACCAGTCCAACGTTTGCGTTAGACGTTCTGCTTCCAATTAATTCTATGGCGGAATTAGTGCTGGAGTTTATCGTAACGGCTCTGCCTTGGCTGTTTGGGTTTGGTCCTGCAGTCCCGATGCCGACGTTGCCTGAGCTTGTGATTCTCATTCTTTCATGTGTTGAATCAACTTGTCCGGCTCCACCATCTGCATCACTCAATAAAAATCTTATATCCCCAATTCCATGCCCAGTTCCAGTTCGAATAAATTGGATTGCCGCTTTTTCCCTTTCTTTCGCAGTGTTAACCGCAAATAATATACCACTCACATTTCCAGGTCCTGTTGTTTGTGATTGCAATGTAACCAAGTTAAATCCGTTTGTTTGGTCAGCTGAGAATACGTTAAACACCGATCCCGTGTTTGACGGCGTTCCTATATTTACATGGTTAGAAGCCGAATCCACATATAACACATCGCTCAGGTTGACTGCGCCTGCCACTCCGGTGTCAGCAATGTGCAGCAATGAAGTCGGCCCCGTCGTCCCGATGCCGACGTTGCCGCTGCTCAGATTAATAACCATACGTTGCTCGTTACTGACATCTTCAATGAATTGCAAAATACCATTAGCACCTAATCTTATATGTGCCAATCTGCTGGCACCAGTGTTGTTAAATGTGATTACTGGATTGCTTCCCTCTATCCGCAGGACTGGAGATGCGGTAATTGTTCCTGCGTTAGGATTCGTCGTCCCGATGCCGACGTTGCCGCCGTTTGGATTCAACAATAAATTATAATTGGCAGTGAAGTCAATAGCATTTCGTGCTTGAATCCAATATCCATATGGAGCGGCATCTGGTGACGCGCCAATATCAAATCTTACGTTATGAACCGCATTTGATAACCTAAGGATTGTAGCCGCATCAGCTGTTCCGGATGCCGCTGGAAATCCAACCGTGCCGCCACTGACTTCTAGTTCGCTGAATGGCCCCGCCGTCCCGATGCCGACGCTGCCTGTTCCGTTTTGAATAACAAATTTGACAGGGCTAGCATGACCTTGATCATGTATTTCAAAGTTTCCGCTGCGTCCTCCTGATACAGTGCCTAGCGAGGCTAATCGCCATTCTCTACCTAGAGGATCGCTATTCACTAAAGCAAGAACTACGTCCGCAGAGCTGCCATTAAGGATTAATTCTTGTTCGCTTCCATCCCCCCCAGCTATTGTTAGTTGTCCCCCTGGCGTCGTCGTCCCGATGCCGACGTTGCCTGCTTGGGTTATTCTCATTCTTTCATTATTTACTGCATCTTGTGCTGTAAAGAATGCCATATAAGAATCCGAATCTGGCGAGGTAGAGTAGCTGCTTTCCTTTCCTACAAGTATTTTGCCTGCTCTCCTAGCCCCTTGGTCGCCTACACCAAACTCAAAACCAAGACTTATATTCTCGGCAGTGCTTCCGCCTGCTATCTGATTAAATAAAGTTAGTGCTTCAAATTCTCCGCTCACAGCATCCACAATCATTACTTGCGGAGTAGAAGCATAGCCAGTTATTACATCACCAATCTCCAGCTTCGCTCCAGGACTTGTAGTTCCAATCCCGACCCTGCCTAAAGTGGCATTAACAAAGAATGCAGTATAATTTGAGCCAGAGCCGTTTGTCACAAGCAATGCCCCATTAACAGACGAGCTGTTGATGTGCAAAGTGGCTGCAGGATTTGTCGTCCCAATCCCGACATTCCCGCTTATCTCTCTCGGATAAATATTGCTTCCGCTAACATTCCACAAAGCAAGCGAAGCATTCATGCCGCCATGCAGAATTAAATTACTTCCAACCCTTATATCTGTCGCATTTATGAAAGTGGCATTCAAAGAGCCAAAAGCAACTAAAGAGCCAATTATTGTTAAAGTATCAGATGGCGTTGTTGTTCCTATCCCCACCCTATTACTCAAACTATCAACAAACAAAGTATTGCCATCAACCGATAAGTTTCCATCAACAGAAAGATTTCCCCTAATTGAAACATTGCCAGCATTAACCAGATTATTCCCTGATAAATTCAAGTTCCCAAACACGTTGATAAAGTTCCCAGTAGTCAATTCTATTGAAGTTGCTGCGTAAGCAAACATAGACGATAAAATAAGCATTAACCCAATTACCAAAATCATTTCTCTTTTTGTTGAATTATTCCTCAAGCTCATTTCTTCCCCAATTTTCTCTGGTAAACGCCCCACACATTTCTCTCATCACGATTCAAAAGCAAAGCAATCTCAGAATAACGAAGATTGTATCGTTCCCTCAAATACGAAACAATCGCTTCCAAAACACTCAATTTTCTTTCAGCAAACACAGAAGCAGGAACAAAGTAACGACTTTCCTTAACAATTAATCTTCCTTTTACTTTTCCAATCGCATTGCTGTAAGTCGTCCAAATCGTGCGATGATTTCTGTTCAAAAGCAAAGCAATCTTTGCAAAATTAAACTCAAGCTCTTCCTTAAGGTACTTGCAAATGCTTTCCAGCGCACTCAATTCTTCATTCTCAAAAACAGAAACAGGAACCAAAACCTCTTTGGAAACTGGCTTTTCCTCAGCCAAAGATAAGATTTCATTGGAAGAAAGATTGTATTTTTCCTTAATCTCTTCAATTGCTAATTTCAGAATCTGAAATGATTTGTCACTAGCTAAATCACCAATTTTCTCATCATTTTTATTAACTAATTTCTTCATTTCTAAGTACTTTTACCTATTATAAGTGTAACTACTATATAAATTTTACTATTTTATAAGAAATAATACTTATTAATCATGTATTTTGCTCATGAAAATTGAAGAAAATAGTCTTATGGCGTATGTATAAATATTTTGTAAGTAAAATTATATATTTAAAAGTAAATAAAATTATTATATAAGTATAAATAAATATTACATAAGAATCATTCCTTATTCTCTAATTTTTCCGTATATCTGCATTTTGGGTATTTGCTACAGCCGTAAAACTTCCCATATATACTGCTCCTTAACACAATATCCCCTTCATTGCATTTTGGGCATTTTCTTTTAACCTCTCCTTTTGCAATAGCCTTTGCTTTGATGCCAGCCTCTCCTTCAACATTCTTGCTCGGGCATTTTGAGTTTAGGCAGAATTCCATCGGCTGCCTTGCCTTTTTTATCGCCAAAACCTTCGGAAAATTGCAAATCTCGCAGTTTTTTTTGGCAGGCTTGATCAGGGCATTTTTAGGCAGGGAAAAAATTGTCTTGCAGTCCGGATATTTGTTGCAGGCTGCAAAGCTGCCGAATCTGCCCCTCCTTATTGTAATATTCCCTTCCCTGCACACGGGGCAGATTCCGAGAAAAGCCATTTCATCCTGGGTTTCCCGGTTTGCTTTTTGCAAGTCTGCGCCAATTTCCTTTTCATGCACTTTGAAGTCATTTATGATTTTTGTTATGGCCTCTTTTGCATCCTCAAGTATGTTCTCTTTTTTCTGCTTCATCTCCCTTATTTTTTCCATCTCAAGCTCAAAATGCCTTGTCAGTTCCTCGTCAATTATCTTCGGGCAGTATTTTTCAAGCGTTTCAACGGTTGAAATTCCAAGATTAGTGGCTTCTATGGCTTTTCCCTGCACGTAGCCGCGCTTGAATAATGTGTCAACTATCTCAGACCTTGTTGCTTTTGTGCCCAAATTCCTCTTTTCAAGCTCCTTTATTATGGAAGCGGGGGTGTATCTTTTTGGAGCCTGCGTCTCTTTGCTTATTAGCTCTATTTTATCGACTTTTATCCTGTCATTCTGCCTGAAGTCAGGTAGCTCAACTTCTTCTAGCTTGACATAAGGCGCATAAAACACGTGCCATCCTTTCTCTATAGTTCTTGTTCCCTTTGCAATGAAAATCTCCCCATTGCAGTTTATTTTTGCAGCCATTGTTTCCCTCACGGCATGCTCTGCAAATGTTGCAAGAAATCTTTTTACAACCAGGTCATAAATCCTGGCTTCCCTTTCCTTCAGCCCTTTTGCCCCGATTCCGGTGGGGAATATGGCAGGATGCGCCGGGTCTGTTTTTTTGCCGTTGTTCGGCGTAAGCTTTGGCTTTTTCAGCAATGATTTTACCGAGTCCGCATATTGCCTTTGCCTGGCTAATTCCTTCAGTATTTTTCCGTATCCAATTGACTGCGGCAATTGCTGGCTTGACGTCCTTGGGTAAGACGTAAGCCCTGAAGTGTAAAGCTCCTGGGCTATTTCAAGGGTTTCCTTTGGTGATATGTTAAAGCACCTGTATGCTTCCATCTGCAGCGTCGTCAGGTCAAAAGGGAAAGGCGGCATTTGGCTGAACTGCTTCCTCTCCAGATTATCCACCTTTGCCTCTTGGGCATTCTTTGTCTTTTCAATAACTTCATCAGCATTGCTTTTTTCCCAGAACTTGTCTTGAATGTGCCATGCTGTTATCACATGTTCTTTGAATTGACCTCCCAGCTGAATCTGCCAGAACGGCGTTGGCTTGAATGCGCTTATTTCGCGCTCCCTGTTCACTATAATCTTCAAAGCAGGCCCCTGCACCCTTCCGGTTGACATAAGTTTAAAGCTGCCGACGCTTTTTATGGCTGATGTCAGAGCCCTTGAATAGTTTATCCCGTTGAAAAAATCAAGGTAGTGCCTTGCTTCCCCTGATTCAATCTGCTCCCAGTCAAGGCGCTTGCTTTTGTTTTTGTACGCCTCTCTCAATTCGTCTTTTGTCAATGTCGAGAACTTCATCCTGCAAGCATCCTTCTGGCGGCACGCCAGTTCAATTATGTTTTTGCCTATGACAGAGCCTTCCTGGTCATAGTCAGTTGCTACGGTAAATTCATTTGCGCCCTTGCAGAGCTTTTTTATGGCATTCAGGTATTTTTTTGTAAAGGCGGAGCTCTTTGAAGTTTCTGATACAGGCTTCCACTCTATGTCAAATACCGGAAAAACCCATCCTTTCTTTTCCTTTTCAGCCAGGCCGTAAAGGTGCCCGACGGCGCACGCAACAACAATATCCTTTTTGCCGTGCGTGAGCTTGTAGTACGGGACTCCGTTTATGATTTCCTTTATCGGCTTGCCGTCGGCTAAAGCTTCCGCTATGCGCTTGGCGGCATTAGGTTTTTCCGTTATGATCAGTTCGTACATAATTGTAGAATTTAGTCGTTTATTTAAAAAAGTTATGAAAATAGGCATTTTTATTTAACTTTTGAGATTGAATTATCGACGATAAAAATACAAACCAATAGGTTAAAAAACAGTCAAGATATTCTGAACATTATGTTTGATGAAATTGTTGAAAAAATACTTGAAATTACAGACGACAAAATGGCATTAACAGGGGCATATGCCAAATTCTCCGGAGAAGGCTACAAAGCGTTCAAAATCGATGCGAAAAATTTTCATCAGATTGAAAAAACAGGCTTAAATAAAAGAATTGCCTTTGTGGACGCCGGAAACGCTGAAATAATAGGCTCTGCAAATTTTTCGCTTAATCTGATTAGGGTTTGCTGTGCCGTTTACCGGAATAACAGGAGAATAACAGCAAGAAAATACGAAATTTTCGCTTTCACGCAGTCAATAAATGAGAGTAATGAAATCTGCTACAAAACATCGTTCTTCAAGACAAATTCTTCAATCGGCTTGGAAGAAATGTCCTTCAGCTCATTGGACCATACTTTAATGCTCGGAATAAACCGCGCAGAGATAGGCAGCGTTGCGAATGCAATAAGGAGATTTGCAGAGCTGAGAGTTGCAAAATCTGTCGCTGACGATAAAACAGCTGATACAATTGTACTGGACGGCAATTTGCAGAGCACTTTGACAAACGAGAATAAGTATTTAAGCGATTTGTACGAATCATGCGATAAAAATAACGTCATTCTGGCTGCCTTAAGCAAAACAACTTCCCTGTTTACAGACAATGGGAATTTGTTAAGCGCTGTTCTGGGCAATATAAGCCCCCCTAATTCATGGTTTTACCATCCGATTGCTGAAATAAGCAATGGAAATCACAAGGCAGAGATGTTTTTTGCAAAGTTCCATCCAAAATCAAGGCACGTTTTCAGGCTTGAGATTTTTAATATACAGAAATCTAAAGCAGAGGAAACAATAAATGAATTGGCAGGCAACTGCACTGATCCAATCTTTATAGGCTACCCTTATGGTTTGGTTGAGGCCGACAGAGTTGCAAGGGTGAGCAACCATGAGAAAGAGTCATTGAAGACAATGTTTATGGTTAAGCTGCGAAATAAAAACGTTGAGAAATATCTGAGCTCTGTGAATGCGCATGATATTCTTGATAGGATAAGTTTTTAAACCCGTAAATAAATAAATTTTTTATGTATGATGTTATCACAGTCGGCTCTGCAACAGTTGATGTTTTTGCAAAAACACATTTCTCTGAGCTTATAAAAATAATTGACCCGAAAGGCGAAACAGACTTATTGGCTTTTCCAAGCGGAGCAAAGATTTTGATAGACGAGCTTGAATTTACAACAGGAGGGGGGGGCACAAATACTGCAGTTGCATTGTCAAGGCTCGGGCACAAGGTTGGATTCATTGGAAAGCTTGGGACAGGCACAAACTCTGATTTTATACACAAAAATCTGAAGAAAGAGAAAATAGACTTGCTCTGCGCTCATGGAAAAGGGCATGCCGGCTATTCTGTAATTCTCGACACTTTGGAGCATGACAGGACAATTCTGGTGCACAAAGGCATCAATGACGAGCTGAAGCTGGAAGACATACCTTACAAAAAACTGAAGGCAAAATGGTTTTACTTCGGCGCCATGATGAAAGAGGCATTTCACACGCTTGAAAAATTGGCAGAGTTCGCCCAGCAAAACAAAATAAAAATTGCCTTCAACCCGAGCACTTATCTTGCAGAGAAGGGCAGCAGGCATCTGGGCCATATAATAAGCAGGACTGAACTGCTTGTTTTAAACAAAGAGGAGGCATGCCTTCTTGTCGGCAATGACTCAATCGAAGGGCTTTTGCTCAAGCTTAAGGGCTTGGGGCCGAAAATCGTTGTGATTACAGACGGCAAAAATGACTTGTACGTGATTGACAGCAAATTCATTTACTCTGCAAAGCCGCCTTTTGTCAAGATTGTCGACACGACAGGCGCAGGGGATGCTTTTGCAGCTTCGTTTTTATCAGGCTTGATAAGGAAAAACAGCATAGAGTTTGCTATAAAACTAGGAATGGCTAATGCAATGTCAGTCATAACCCACTATGGCGCGAAGAATATACTTCTTACTTACAATGAAGCGATGAAGGCAATGCGCAAATTAAAAATTAAAATTCACAAGAAAAAAATCAGATAAAATCAATCAACGGCAACAAAAACATCGCTGCCCTCAACTTTTACTTGGTAAGTTGCGACTTTTGCAGTCGGAACAACTGGAGAAATTCCTGTCTTGACGTTAAAGCGCCATCCATGCCATGGGCACGTTACAACATCGCTTTCAAGAAAGCCCTCTCCCAAAGGTCCCCCCCTATGCGGGCAGATGTTTGTTGTGGCAAAAAACTCATTGTCAACATTAAACAAGGCAACTTCTGCGCCATTTACATTGACAACCTTATTCTCCCCGGGTTTCAAGTCAGATGTGCCAGCAACTTTAACGAAATTAGCCATAATAAACACCCCAAGGCAAGTAGTTATAGTATAATATTTAAAGGTTTTTGTCAGGAACTGATTTAAATCACAACCTTTATATTGGTAAAATAAACCATGATTTAATATAGAGGTGGTTTTGTTTTGAAATCAAAAAAATTTATTCTTTGGTTTGACGAGCTTGGGATAGAGGATGTCCCTCTTGTAGGCGGCAAAAACGCCTCTCTCGGCGAGATGTACAGCAACCTGGCAGGAAAGGGCGTCAAAATCCCGAATGGCTTCGCGGTTACCGCATACGCTTATGACTATTTTCTTGAAAAGGCAAAAATAAAAGACGGGATAAAAAGGATTCTTACCGGGCTGGACACCCGCAATATAAGGAATCTCACAGAAAAAGGGCGCAAAGCCAGGGAAACAATTTTGAAAGCAGAGCTGCCAAAGGAATTGAAGGAAGAAATAGCAAAAGCCTACAAAAAGCTGTGCAGGCAATATGGACAAAATACGGATGTTGCAGTCAGAAGCTCTGCAACAGCAGAGGACCTGCCTGATGCGAGCTTTGCAGGGCAGCAGGAAACCTACCTCAACATAAGGGGGGGGCATTCATTGATTGAAGCAACCAAAAAATGCTTCGCGTCATTGTTCACCAACAGGGCGATTTCATACAGGGCTGACAAAGGATTTAACCATTTCAAAGTCTCCCTGTCAGTCGGAGTGCAGAAAATGGTGAGAAGCGACAGGGCATGCTCAGGAGTTATGTTCTCCATCGACACGGAAACAGGATTCAAGGATGCTGTGCTTATCAACGGCTCTTACGGCTTGGGAGAGAATGTCGTGCAGGGCTCTGTCAACCCGGACCAGTTCTATGTTTTCAAGCCTGCTTTAATGAAAGGCTGCAAGCCCATTATAAGCAAGAAGCTCGGCAGCAAGAAAATAATGATGGTGTACAGCGAGCAGGGCACAAAGCACACGACAGAGAATGTCGAAGTGCCTTATGAAAAGCGCTATAAGTTTATTCTTAGCGATGAAGAAATCCTGCAGCTTGCAAGATGGGCATGCATTATCGAGGACTACTATTCAAAAAAAGCAGGGAAATTCAAGCCTATGGATATTGAGTGGGCAAAGGATGGCATTTCCGGAGAGCTTTTCATTGTGCAGGCCCGCCCTGAAACTGTGCAGAGCCAGAGGAATGTGAATATTCTTGAGGAATATGTGCTGAAGGAAAAAGGCAATGTACTTTTGACAGGATTAAGCGTAGGGACAAAGATAGGGGCTGGAAAAGCCCATGTTATAAAAAATGTAAATGACATAGGGCATTTCAGGAAAGGGGAAGTGCTCATAACAGAGAAAACAGATCCCGACTGGGAACCCATAATGAAAATAGCGTCTGCAATTGTAACAAATAAAGGGGGAAGAACAGCCCATGCAGCCATCGTTGCCCGCGAATTGGGAATTCCTGCAATTGTCGGCACAGAGCACGGCACAGAGATTATCAGGACAGGCACGGATGTCACAGTAAGCTGCGCAGAAGGCGAGGTTGGCAGGGTCTACAAAAACAAATTGAGATTTGAAATACGCAAAATAGACCTGAAAAGGCTTAAAAGGCCCAAAACAATGATAATGATGAATGTCGGCAATCCTGACCAGGCATTTGACTTCTCTTTCATACCAAATGACGGGGTTGGGCTGGCAAGGGAAGAGTTTATCATCAGCTCTTACATAAAAGTGCATCCTCTTGCATTGCTTCATTACAGCAGGCTCAGGGACAGGAAGGTAAAGGAAATCATAGACGGGCTTGCATACCCTTACAAAAGCAAGGTTGATTTTTTTGTTGAGAAATTAGCCCAGGGAGTTGCAATGATTGCAGCAGCCTTCTATCCAAAGGACGTGATTGTAAGGATGTCTGATTTCAAGACAAACGAGTATGCGAATCTGATTGGGGGAAATGAATTTGAGCCGAAGGAGGAAAATCCAATGCTTGGATGGAGAGGCGCGTCAAGGTATTATGCAGGCAGCTACAGGGAGGCATTTGGATTGGAATGCATGGCAATGAAAAAAGCAAGGGACGAAATGGGACTAACAAATATAAAGCTCATGATTCCGTTTTGCAGGACTGTTGACGAGGGCAGGGCTGTAATAGCAGAGATGAAAAAATACGGCTTGGTGCAGGGCAAAAATAGCTTGGAAATTTATGTTATGGCTGAAATCCCCAGCAATGTAATCCTGGCTGATGAATTTGCAAAAATATTTGACGGATTCAGTATCGGAAGCAATGATTTAACCCAATTAACACTTGGATTGGACAGGGATTCTGAATTGATCAGCAGGCTTTATGATGAGAGAAACCAGGCTGTGAAAAGCCTTATTCACGAGCTGATAAAAAAGGCGAAAAAGCACAGGAGGAAAGTCGGCATCTGCGGCCAAGGCCCTTCTGATCATCCTGATTTTGCGCAGTTTCTTGTGCAGTGCGGCATTGACTCAATCTCATTAAATCCTGACACAGTTATTAGGACTACTTTAAAGATTCTTGAGACAGAGAAGAAGTTAAGAAGATAAAGTATACTCACAAAATATATATTTTTACTTATTTCATTTATAAAATATTATAATCCTAAAGATTTTATTTCTAATTATTTTCTATAGTGTAAATAAATAAATTTAACCTATTTAAAATTATTTACCATATTGTAATCAAACAAAATAACTGAATTAACGACGTTAAGAAAGCTTATTTACTTTTCCTTTTCGCTGGTTTTGACTCAACTGATTTTATGTCTCTCAATTTTTTGTAAGAAAGGAAAATAACAATCAGAAGCTCTGCAAGTATTACAACAGGCTTTACATACCTTCCAAGGTACTGGTAATATCTGAAAGTGCCAAAGAACAATGTAACTAATCCTCCTAAAATAAATCCAGTTGCAATCCATTCATTTAAGCTGTTTTTCGTCGGCAGAACAAGCCCTATGCCAATTCCAACCACGGCAAGTATTGAGGAGAATATAAAGTATGTAAAGTTATATTTCTGGTTTGCATTGTCAAAGTCTCTCTGGCAGAAATTACAGCCCGTATACTTTACAGGGCATCCAAAAGCGTCACGCTGGTAATCTGGATATCCTTTTTGCTCTGCGCACTTGTCCAGCTCCTCTTGTGCAGGCTCATTGTATTTAGGGCAGTCTTTTCTTTCAACAGGGGCAGTGTATGGCTTTTCAGCATAAAATCTTGTTTTGCAATAATCCTCTTGCCTTGGCTCTGTGTAGAAAGCGCCTATAAATGCATTGACAAATATGGCATACAAAACAGCAATTACAAAGATAATGGCAACTCTTCGCAAGTCTATCATACCACTGTATATAATACTAATATATTTAAAGTTAACTATTACAATTAGTTTGGTCCTGCAATCTTGTAATTTACAGGTACTTTCATAGAATTACCAGAACCAATTTCTACTAACTTACTGAGAAACGGGCCTATAATGGGTATATTTTCTAATGCCCGTCCCGCACCATTTGTAGCAATATTCCAAACTTTAACAGGCAAACCTATAGGCCCTAATTTTGCCAATGCATTTAATAATTTCACATCTCCCTCGAAGTAGATTGTTGTGGTTTCTCCAACATTTTGAGGTGGAATCAACTTTAGATTTGCATTTTCCAGAACAGCGACACCCTCCCTTTCTATTGATACTGGAATATTGTTCTCCTTGGCTAAGTCAAAAGTTCCAGAAGGGAGTGTTATATCATACACCTCCCCACCACCGGTAGTTATTCTAAATTTAACTGGCTCTTTAAGGGTTATTTTTGTTTCTTCTATGCCTAAACTTGCAGGCTGAGGAAATTCAAACGAGTGTCCTGCAAAATCCACTCTAGCTCTTCCATCTCCTCCAATAATAAAATCCCCGTTTTTATCAAGTCCTACGTTTAATATGCTATCACCCTGATAAAGCCTGCCGTCTTCAATTTTCAAGGGGCCTGAAGATACGGATATAGCCTTGCCGCTTTGCGGGATTTTTTCCTCAATTTTTGGAAGATTTATTGTGTATGACAATTCAGTCTCTTCAAGATTCGAATAACCCTCCCTTGACTCGGATGTAACTATCTCGCCGTCATCAGACATGATATTCAATTGCCTGAAATTATTTTTATCGAATGCTATCAAACTTATAGCAAATGGCGTTTCTTTGAGTTCATTTTTATCCGATGCTATGGTAAATATTGCTTTGTTGCCATTTGCTTCTGTAACTAGAAGCTCCCTTTCGATGCCATCCCTAAAATACAAATTATTTTGATGTTTCTCGCTGTTCATAGAAGACGTGTAAACTATCCCCCTAATCTCCTCTTTATTCTTATCAATCTCCGCAGCTAAGTATGTAATTTCTCCACCAACAACTAATGCGCCTGAACGCAATTTAAACACTTCCTCGAGGTTTTTGCCTTGCACCCCATTTATCTCTTCAATGCCGCTCCACGCTGAAGGGTGAAAAAGGTATACTGCCCTCTTATTTTCCTCTAAATTATTGAGGCTTATAAGGCGCCTTGTTTCAGCAACATTAGAAATCTCCACCCTTACAGGATTGTTGTTAGCTTGTACAACCTCTCTAAGCCCGTAATATTCTCCTGTAAGCAGATTCCTTTCAAGCCTGAAAGTTATATCCCCATTTTGTATGACAAAAGGCATATTTAGAGTTGCGCTGCCAGCCGGCTTTAACTCTATTGATTCAAGAATTGCTGTTACTGTCGGCTGTTTACTTGCAAATAACTCTTCACTTGGGTAAAAAGCGCGCGAATCAACGTCTTTGTTGATAACAAGCCTCACATCCAAAGAGCCTTTATTTGAAATGGAGGTATACTTTCCATCTTTAAAGTCAACATCTAACTTTGCATTTTTTGGAATTTTGTAATCTTGGCTATTAATCAGCATATAATCCTCCCCATTTAATTGCTTTAGTGAAAAAGGCTGCTGATAATTGTTTCCTCCGACTGATATCTCTTTGCCGCCTGCGAATTTTAATATAATCCCATCTGGTGTGGAAACCATGCTTTCAATTCCTTGAAAATATTTAATGCTTTCAAAATCCAATTTGAAATTGCCGTTTTTTAATATTGAGCCGTCCCACTCCAACGAGCCCAGTGCAAGATTGACTACAGGGATTTTTCCAATTTTTGAGAAATACTTGTTTGCAATTGGTGCATTTTCCGGAGAGTTTATCACCCCCAGTTTTTTTAAGTATTCATCTGCAAAATCCCTTTCATAAGGCTTGTCAAGATTTGCAGTGATTAAATAAATTCTCCTTTCATTTATAGGCAGTTTTTTGAATTGCTCGAGAGCGGGCTCGGCAAGTTTTGCCAAGTCAGAAGCGGTTGGGTTTGGAAGCTTGTCAAAATTTTCAGGCGTGGGATTTGCATTGAAATCATCCTCAGGAGGGGCATAAACAATCTTAAGCGCCAAAATGAGTAACAATGCAGCTATGAAAGATTTTTTTATAGCAGATTCAATGATTTTTTTGTGTTTCATTCCAATTCAAGCCAGCAGGCTGTTTATTTCAGATTTTATGTTGTTGTTTTTTACATCATTAAAAACCAAGCCAAAGGCAAATGTGTACTTCTCATTTCTTATACGGGACTCGCCATCCTGCATTAAAATTATAAACAAATTTTTACTATAGGGAATTATAAAGAATGAATCATTTTCCAATTTGTTAAAGTAAGAATATTCTATGAAGTTCGGCTCAGTAACAAATTTATTTACAATGCCTTGAGAGATGTTGTAAATGTAGCCCATTCTGACTGGATATACATACTCAAATTTTTGCAGAGTTATTTCAGATTCTTTTGACTTAAGCGTTATCGGATAATCAATATTGAGAACTACAACGTCGTTGTAGAACCTCGTATTTACTTCAATAACCCCATAAGTTATTTTGTAGCCAGGATAATCCAGACTTTCAGGGCAGGAATGGGCATTTTGTCTTATGTAGTCAGAGTAAACCTCTTCCAATTGATGAATTGAAGGCATGGTATTTTTTCCATATCTATAATAAGTATTAACCAACAGCGCAGGACTGCTATCAGTTTTTGATATTTCTACATTGCCGCCCTGCAGACCAAAAAGTATAAGGGAATTCCCCCCTAGCGATTTCAAGCACTCGTTCATGTAATTTACTATAGCTTGTTTGTCCAGCACGATACTAGAATGTTCTAAAGCTTGTACCTTTCCTTTGTCGCCAGCCTGCGAGAAATAAACCCAACCAATTAAAAAAATCATGATTGCAAAAATCATGAATATACTTATCTGCCCAGCTTTTTTCATACTAATAGCCTTACTCTACAAATAAGTATTTAAATTCATTTATTTTCCATATTGAAACAAAAAGTATAAATATAAGTTAATCTTTATCCCTTTTATGAAGAAAGGCCGTCCAATCAAATCAGAGATAAGGCAGAACGTTGTCGAGATACTTCATTTTATAAAAAAGGCGTACGGCTATGAGATTTACAAAATCTACACAGCAATATTCCCAAAAGTAACTTTGAGGAGCATTTATTATCATTTGAAAAAAGGCACGGAGCTTGGCGAGTTTCAAGTGAACAAAGTCGAGCGCGAGAAAGGCGACTATTCCTGGGGCGGCGAGGCTGAGAAAATTTATTACGCACTTGGACCTAATGCAAAGCCTACAGGCAACGACAGGGTAAGGGAGTATGTTGAGAGCAAAAAAAGCAACAATTAATTATTTCTATCTCACAAACCCAATAATTATATTAACAAAAATCAAAATATCTCACACTTTTTAAAATATCTTTCCACCCAGAAATTTTAATCCGGGATAAAATATATTAAGCGCGAGAATTATGATGCTGAAGGCAGTAATCCTGCTGAAAACAACCAGTGCTTTTCTCTTGTCCTTCATGATTTGCTCCAGCGCAGTTTTCATCATCCTGCCGCCGTCAATAGGGCCAAGCGGAAGAAGATTGATGACTCCTATGCCCAGTGCCAGAACATAAGTCCATTTCAGGAAATCTTCAATAAATATAAGTATTGAATAAATAATTTTGTGCAAAGAAGATTTGTTTTTTAGCCTCACCTCATCCTTAAGGTTGGAAATTCCAACCATTGCTCTTCCGTCTTTTTCATTTTCAATTGTTTTGATTGTGTAGCTTCCAGAGGATGTTTTTATAGTCACTTCTTCTCCTGGCCTTGTAAATTGGTACTCTTTCTGGAATTCATCATGGATTTTTATTTCCTTTCCGTTTATTCCTATAACAATATCCCCTGCTTTTAATCCTGATTTTTCAGCCGGAAAATCCTTCACCAAGCCGCCAATTGAAAATCCAATCGGCTCTGTCATTGAGTCTTTTAAAGGAACAATCCCAAGAAGCAAAACAAAAACAAAAAAAGCAAGAATAATATTAGAGAAAGAGCCCGCCGCGAAAATTGAATATTGGACTGAAGGGTCCTTTTTTGCTAATTCTTTTTCATCAGGCTCGACAAATGCCCCCATTATAGGGCCGAAAAACAACAATCCTGAGCTTTTTACCTTCACATCATGGGCTCTTGCAACAACACCATGCGCAAATTCATGCACAACGATAATTATGAAAAGTGCAATCCATCCTATTACTAAAGGAACAAATATGCCGCTGCCGGGTATTTGCAATCCTGGCACAACAGGAGAAACCCCTGATACGGCATCAGGCTTTGTGACAAGATTGTATAAGTTGAGCATCAGCATCAGGACAACAAAAACCATGGTGGCAAAGCCCACGCCAATTCCAGAATAGCCAAATATTTGGACAAAACCTTTGTATTTTTCAGCCCATTTGTCCATCAATCTTATGCCGATTTTTGTCTTGTACAGCGCAATTATCTTTGCATGAATCTCAAATTTTTTCCTGTTGATAATCAATAAAAGGATTATAAGCCCATAAAATAACAATGCATACCTGTTATCATAAAGAAAACTCATTTTACTTCTTTCTCACAGCCTTGAACATCTTGCTTCCGCATCTCCTGCAGCTTATCCTGCCCTGTATTATTTTTATGTTTGGAGCCTTAATCTTTGTCTTGCATTTCCTGCACACAAAAACATTCCTGAACTTCCTCACATCAGCTTCATGAAACTTAACCATCAGTCAGCACCCTTTACCTGCTTGATTACCTTCTCGTCCATTATGGTCCAGTACAGCACGGAAGAGCCCTCAGTTACCTGCCCTTTGAATTCTTCTGGGATTTTCAGGTCAAATGTTTCATATGTCTCTGAATCCATGACATTTGCGGCGTCTCCGTGCACAGACAGCACTTGAGCATTCCTCTTTTCTATAATCGGCACTTCAACGTTGTCATGCCCCGGCATAACCACGATCTTTTTTCTGTCGTCAACTAACCCTACTGCCGAAATCCTCACTTTTGAGTGCCCGTGCTTGCCGGGCTTTGAAATTTCGACATCAACAACCTTGCATGCAACTCCTTCCAGGATGATAAAGCTCCCTTTCTGCACCTGGTTTGCGCCAATCATCTTGGTATCTGCCATTTAATTCACCTTTTTAGATTAAGATTATTCAGGATTGGCAATTTATTTATAAAGATTATGCTTGGAGAGAAAATTAATCCTTGACTGCCAGCTTTATGTCTTCTGCCTTTACTGTTTTTCTTCCTGCATGCACGGCAAGCTTTATAGACTTGGCAGCGATTTCATGCGCCATCTCCTCGATTGTGCTCTTCAGGGCAGCCTTTGCCTTGTCAGAAACCCTTTCAGCCCCTCCCTGCTTGAGCAGCTTCTCCATTGCAGCCAACGGCAGTAGTTTTTCACTCATTTAAACACCAATTAATAGATAATCCGCAATGTATTTAAACTTTTTCAATCAAAAACTAAAAATAACTCTCAACCCAAACCTGTGCTTTCTCGCAAGCCTTGAGATCTCCTTCTCCATCAGGTCCCTGTTCTCAAACATCGCTTCCATTTTCCTGAACTCTCTGCTGTGGTGCAGATTCCTTCCGTTTTTGCTTTGAAACTTGAACTTTTTGTGGAGCATTTCATGGTACATGACATAGTCCAAAAGCTCCGTCCTTTCATTCCTGAAAATTGTGCTTATTGTTATCGTATCAGAGCCGTACTCGTAAGAGCCGAGCTTTGATGTGGAGGCGTTGCCCCACTGCAGATTGGGCTTGTCAAGCATCCCGTTAAAATAAGCATCATTTATCCTGTCAAAAGATGCTTCAAGGATTTCATCAGTTTTTGTCTTTGGAACCGCCAAATGAACATTCTTCATGAAAAGATTGTAAAGCTCCATGTTCATTGTCTTTTTTTTGTCCTTCAAAATCTTAACCATAAGCTCCTGAACCAGCCCGATTTGTATTTCCTTGCTTATTTTTTTCCAGTTTCTGCTGAAATGAAACATCAACTTGTTGCCATAAAGCTTTACATTTGCGTTATATGGCTTGAATTTTCTGGAATATTTCAAAGAGAAATTGTATTTTGGCTCTTTTTCAGGGTACAGCTGCTGGAAGGCTTCTTTGATGAGTTCTGACATTTTTTAAAAATTATTTTAATTATTTTTATTGAAATTACCATTATCCAAGATCCTAACCATGCACTTCATACCTCAAAATAGCGGCAAACTTTCCCAAGTCCCTAAGCTGGGCGCCTTCCCTTGTCTGCGTTGAAATTATCCTTATCTCGCTGCCCACAGGCTTTGCCGCAGCCTCGAACTCCTCAATCTTCTCATCGCTTAAGTCCTCGGATAAAAGCAGAATGTCAACAACGCCCATTTTCAGCTTGTTGATTACATCAGCTTCCCCATACGCAACCATATTTCTTTTTGTGGCAAGCATCTCAAGAAACCTGTTGACAATCTTCTTCTCTTCTGTCACATCCTCCTGCGCCAGCACATCCTGGCTTTTCTCCAGCAGCTCCTCAAGTCCGAATTCTCCTGTATAGCTCAAGTCTTTTATAGCTATTATCTTTTTCTTGACTTCGTTTGTTATGAAGTTGCCTTCGACAAGATCGTATTTTGTTGGGCCCGGCCCGCCGACAATTATGCCCTTAAGCCCCTCCAGGTTCAGAAAGGCTTCTTTTATGTAATCAGCCACTTTCTTGTAATGCTCTTTTGCAGCCCCCTCTATAAGCCTGTGGAACCTTTGTGCAGACTGCCCGCCGGCTTTGAACTTGCCAGGCACCTCAGAATGGGTTTTCACAATCGGAATTATTGTTTTTCCCTTGAGCAATGCGATATTTGCATCACGCCTGTCCATAACCACCAGCCCATAAACCTCTTTGGCTTCAAGCATGTCCCTTAAAATGTCAAGAACAAACTCCTTGTCGCACCTGTAAATCCTTGTTTTTAACGGCACAGGCGGCTCAATGCTCCACACTTTGAAGTCCTGCTGCCCTTCCCTTTCAGCAACGTTGCCTGAAAATACCACCAACCCGTTTGGGGGCGTTCTTTTGAACAATTTAAGGTGCTGTATCATCCTTTCCAGGGCATCCGTTACATTTTTTCTTGTTGCAGAAGACTTGATATTGGAGGCTGTGCCCTGCTCCTGCGCAAGATGGTTGATTATCTTGTTCAGGTCATAGTCCTGCGGGATGTACACGCTAACTAATTCTGTGTGCCTTCCCCTGAAATTTTCCAGCTCCTTTATGAATTTCTTCAGATGAAATCTTTGCGCTTCTGTGAGTGACATTTTATTATCAGAAATATACTGGCTTTATAAAACTAAGCTATTGGGATGCTTTCCTGGGAGAAACTACCCAATAGCCGATTCTAAGCACCCATTCAACGGCAACAATAAACACAAGGTATTTTGCCACTTTCGGAATCTGCTGGTAAAATATGCCAAATGATGATGAAATGCTTTTTATTGTTATTGCACTAGGGTCTATCAGAAAAATCAGTATAAGGCTCCATGGCAAAAGCTTTGCCATGTCCTCCGCAAGCTTCTCGCTGACATAAGCGCCTATTCGGGTGGCTGCAACAACTATGATGCCAAAGTACAATATATCCTCAATCGGCCTTGATTTTGAAAGCAAAAACAATAAAAATGAAAAAATCAGGAACCAGAGAAAGGAATAGACTGGAAAAATGGCAAGGTACTTAAGGAAATAAATAAGCCTCTCAAAAAAATTCCTGAATCTTGAGCCTACTTCCAGCTTTAGCTCAAATAAGTCCCTCTTGGCAAGCTGTTTTGAGTAGATAAACCACGCAACCAAACTGGCAAGAAACAAGATTGTTGTGGATATAAGTAAATTAACGAATTGCCTGTCCAGAATAAACTCTTTTGCAAGCGTGATGTAACCAATAAAGCCCATAAAAGCACCTATGCATAAATCATATTTAAAAATTGCTATTTTTCGGCTGTTAAGCCGTAATGCGCTGCTTTAATGTTACTGAAGCCAGCGCTCCTTAATCTTTTTCCCACATTCCTTGCAAGGTTTATTCTCCTGTTTTTGCTTCCCGGCGAGCCTATATAGTGATATAATTTCCCTTCTTTTTTAAGAACCCTGAAAAGCTGCCTGTAAAAATCCAAAGAATAGAGCTCTGTTGCCAGGCTTAATCTCGGCGGGTCGTGGATTACAGCATCAAACATGTTGCTTTTCATTATTCTGGCTTCGTCAAAAACGCTTGCTTTTAAAATGCTTATCCTTTTGTTGCCAAAAAGCTCCTTTGACCACGGGTTTAGCCTTGCTATTTCTATCACATTTTCGTCTTTTTCGCATGTAATGACAAAGTCCGCGTATTTTGAAGCCATTATTGCAGTGTACCCCAGACCCATGCACGTGTCCAAAACCATTCCTCTTGGCGAAATGCTTTCTATCTTCTTTTTTGTGTCTTCCATAGGGGTCATTTCTTTTGTGACGTGCATTCTTATCCCGGAAATCTCGATTGTCGGGGCATCTTTTGTCGGCACCAATTTGTAATATTTGTTTGTCTCGTCCGAAAACCACTGCATCTTTGCCAGTGAATTGCCATTCACCACAAAACAGCTTGTGCCGTCTTTGATTGCCTTTCCCAGCTGGTTAAATTCAAGTTTTTGATTGTCCGGAAAAATCAAAAAATTATCTTCAATCCGAATTTTTGTTTTTGAAATGCCCAAATCCAGTGAAATTTCCGTCTCTCTAAGCTTTTTTTCATGCGCTTCCAAAAGCTGCCGGGCCTGATAGTGTGATATTATCATAATCGGGGCTAAAACTGCATTATTTATATACCTTATCAAGCAACACAATAAAAAATTCATCATACATATATATCGAGAACTATGCTCTCGGATTTAAATCTCCGAAATGCAGGCATTTCGATAGATTTAAAAACAAGGGATTAATCCTTTCAGGAGGGAAATAAGCTGTCCATAAGGGGCTGTGGGGTAGCTTGGACACATCCTTTCTGGTTTGGGACCAGAAGACCCCGGTTCAAAACAACTGCAAAATCAGTTGGCTATTTGCGGGGCGTAAAGCCCCAAGTTGCTGAAACTCCGGGCAGCCCCATTTAAAGCAACATCAGGATTAAAAGCCAATAAAATGAAAGAAGAAGAAAAACTGGGCTCGGTAAAAAGGTTTGGCGCGAGGTACGGCAGGAAGACAAAGCTGAAGTTCTCAAAGGTAGAATATGAGCAGAGAAGGCTGCACAAGTGCCCTTACTGCAGCAAGACAGCCGTTAAAAGGGTGGCAGTCGGCATATGGCACTGCAGGAAGTGCAATGCCAAATTTGCAGGCAAGGCATACTCTGTTTCAAAAAAGGTACTGGCAAAAGAAGTTGAAGAGGTGGCTGAAGAGCCCGAAACCGTAAAAGAGGAGGCAGAAGAGCAAGTCTTGGAGGAGGCATAATGGCAGAATACAAATGTTTTGACTGCAACAAGAAAGTATCAATGGACTATCTGAGAAAAAGAATCAGGTGCCCGTACTGCGGCAGCAAGATACTCTTCAAGCCGAGAAGCGTAAACACAAAAGTGAAAGCCCGCTAAAATGGACATATCAAAAGAAACGGAGCAGAAAATAAGCCAGCTGCAGATGTTCGAGCAGAGCCTGCAGAGCTTTCTGGGGCAGAAGCAGCAGTTTCAGATACAGCTTGTCGAGGTTGAATCCGCGCTGAACGAGCTTAACGGCACCGACAAGGCATTCAAGATTATAGGCAACATCATGGTGGAGTCTGACAAGTCGGAGCTGAAAGCTGATTTGCAGTCAAAGAGGGAAATGCTGGAGCTGAGGATAAAGACAATGGAAAAGCAGGAATTGCAAGTGAGGGAAAAGGCTTCAAAGCTCCAGTCCGAGATTCTGAAGAAAATAAAAAAGGAAGATTAGCATGAAAATGGCTGAGCAAATAAGCGAAGTAGATGCCGCGATAAACAGCTTGAATGAGGTATATTCTGATGCGACTGTGCCTAGGAATGTCAGAACACAAATAGAAAGCATATCCAATGTCCTAAAGGAAGATACTGAGATGCCAATCAAGGTAAACAAGGCGCTGAACCAGCTTGACGAAATTGCAAATGACGTAAATTTGCAGCCATACACAAGAACACAGATATGGAATGTAATGAGCATGCTGGAAAAGCTAGGCTAGACTGCTTATATGAAATATGCCCACCTGGTAAATCTTACTGCATTTTCCCATGAAGGCGAGGATTCAGAATCCATACGCGATGCTTTCTTAAGATTTTTTCCATTCAGCCTTGAAGAAAACAAGGTTATATTGAATAAGACAGCTGCAGAGGGCTTTCATGGCAGGAAAATAGCAGTGTTTGAGGCAAAGCTGGTAAAAAACAGCCTGATAAGCAAGTTCTTGGAAAATCTGGTGTCAAGCCTCGACGAGGGCCAGAATCAGGAAATCCTAAAGCAGATTGATTCAAGGCTTGATGAAAACCTTGACTTTTTTCTTAGGTTTGACAAAGATTTATGGATTAAGGAAAATAAATTAGTCCTGACAGATTCAGGCAAATGCTTTCATCTGAAAATCAGCATTGCGGCATTTCCCAAGAAAAGGGAAGTGGCTTTAAATGTGATAAGGGATTTGTTTGGAAAATAGAAAAATTAATAAACTTGAAACATTGTTATAATAACAACTAAGAAAAAACATCATTCATGAAAACTTCTAGATTATTTCTTCACATACATTAATTTTAAAAACTGGCACTTATACTTATGTTGTATGAATCCAACAGCGGTTATTTTAGTTGTCCTTTCTGCAGTTATACATGCATTGAGAAATTTCTTCACTAAAAAAGCAAGAGACAAACAAGTTTTTATTTGGTGGTATGAACTTATTGGCTCATTCATTTTTTTACCATTATTTGCTTATTATTTGATTAAAGAAGGCTTTGTATGGAATGTAGGCATATTTATTGGAATTTTATCTGGGTTTCTGCATGCATTATACTGGGCATTTCATGGCAATGCTCTAGAGCATGGGGATTTATCCCATGTGTATCCTATAATGAGGTCTGCCCCCGTATTAGTGCTTATCTTTGCTGTCTTATTTCTCAAAGAAGAGGTTTCTATTATTGGCATAATAGGCATTATCTTAGTTGTTTTTGGTGTTTACATAATCAATATGAAAAGAATCACTCTAAAGACATTGCATGAACCATTAACTACAATATTTAAGGAAAAGGCAACTTTATTTGCATTTTTCACCTTAGTAACAGTATCTGTATACTCTATTGTTGACAAAGTTGGTGTTAAGTTCATAAATCCTATTGTATTCACTTACTACTTCACTTTTTTTGGTTTCATATTTTTTACCCCTTACATTTTTCATATAAGGGACAAATTTGTAGTTAGCAATGAATGGAACCTAAACAAAAAATCAATTCTGCTTAATGGGTTTTTGGCAACATTTGGTTATGGATTACTCCTAATAGCACTCGCATTAGAAAAAGTTAGCTACGTAGTTGGATTGAGGCAGCTAAGCGTTGTGGTTGCAGTTTTGTTAGGCGGGCATATATTAAAGGAAAAGCACAAACTAATTCGTTTTATGGCAAGCATTTTTATTTTTATGGGTGCATTCTTCATTTCAATTGCAGAATAATAATTAATTTTAAATAGTATCCCATTCCTTTTTGACTAAAATGCCAAAAATCAAAATTGCCCCTTCAATACTTTCCGCTGACATGTCCAAAATCAACAGGGAAATAAAAGAGGTTGAAAAATACGCTGATTTAATCCATGTTGACATAATGGACGGCATTTTTGTTCCGCCAACAACCGTTGACGCAAAATTTGTCAAGACAATCAAGGCAAAAGTGCCTTTGGATGTGCACTTGATGGTTCATGAGCCGAGCAATTCCTGCATAAAAGGCTTTATTGATGCAGGCGCTTATTCAATAACAATTCATGAGGAAGCCTGCAAAGAGCCTGCCAGGCAGATTAATTTTATAAAAAAAAACAAGGCGAAGGCGGCAATCTCAATAAAGCCAAAAACCTCATTGGATAAAATAAAAAAATACCTTGGCATGGTTGACATGGTTCTGGTAATGACTGTAGAGCCCGGCTGGGCAGGGCAGAAATTTATTTCATCAGCAATGGCAAAAGTCATGGAATTAAGGAAGCTCAAGCCGAATCTTGACATTGAGGTTGACGGCGGCATCAACCCTTACACTGCAAGAGTTGCATTTGAGGCAGGCGCAAATGTGTTTGTTGCAGGCACTTCAATTTTCGGCAAAAAGGACAGGGTTGCTGCGATAAAGGAAATTTTGAGAGCCTTGAAATAAAATGATATGGGCGCTTTTTTCAATTATGGCTGGGCTTGGAGATGCTGTTTCTTTTGCTTTTATGAAAAGGCTGGGGAAATTGGATACATATGTGAAGCTGATTTTTTATAACCTAATAACGCTGCCGTTCTTGCTGTTCGGTTTTTTATTTTATTCAGTTCCGCAGGTTACCTTTGATTTTTATATTGTTATAGCAATAAATTCCGTAGTCTGGATAGTTGCTACTTTTCTGCTTATGAAATCTTTGGAGGCTGGCGGCTTATCAGCCTCTATACCGATTTTGAATTTCACCCCAGTATTTTTGCTTTTTATATCATATCTGCTGCTTGGGGAATTTCCCAGTTTTCAGGGGCTTGCCGGCATTTTGGTGGTTGTGGCAGGCTCTTATACTCTCCATATCTCTTCAATAAAATCAGGCTATTTTGAGCCGATTAAATCAATCTTTGTTGGCAGGGGGCTGCGTATGCTTGTTGTGGCATTTTTGTTTGGCATAACCGCAAGCCTTGCAAAAATAGGCATACAGCTTTCAAACCCAGCCTACTTTATGTTTATTCATTATTTATTTGTGTCTTTAGTTTTAACAATATTATTTTTTAATAAAATCAAAGAAAATAAAAAGCAAATAAAGTCAAATTTCAAATATTTTTTAGTTATGGGTGTTGCAGTAGCGTTCTCGGAAATACTGGCTGGTACGGCGTTCAAGCTTACCTTAGTGCCTTATGCCATCTCCCTAAAAAGAAGCAACGTTATATTCAGCGTTTTGATCGGCTACTTGTTTTTCAGGGAAAAGCATTTTAAAGAAGCTATTATAGGTTCTGTTATAATGTTCATTGGAGCAGTGCTTATAACACTATCATAACATTTATATAAAACAATAAAAAATCAATTGATATGAAACAAAAAATCATTGACCCATGGGGTTCTGAATTACTAGAAGATTATGGAAAAATCGTAAAAGATTTTGGTTTAGATATATTTGACGTTAAATTATCCCTAGAACCAAATAGACTTATGAGAAGGGGCGTTGTATTTGCAGGCAGAGATCTTAAAATAATTTCCGATGCAATCAAAAACAAGAAAAAATACTATGTTCTTAGTGGTATAATGCCTTCCAATGAAAAAATACATTTTGGCACAAAGATGGTTGTTGAAAACATAAAGTATTTTCAGGAGCACGGAGCTGAAACCTACATTCTAGTTGCTGACTTGGAGGCAGCTTCTACTAGGGGGGTTACCTTGGAAGAAGCAAGAAAAAGAGCGCTTGATTTTCATATTCCAGCTTATATAGCTCTTGGTTTGGATGTAAAGAAAACAACTTTCTATTTCCAGTCAGAAAACAAAGAAGTAATGAATCATGCTTATGAGTTTGCAAAAAAAATCACGCTTAATGAGTTTGAGGCTATTTATGGAAGCGCGGATCCTGGCAAAATAATGGCTGCAATGGCTCAAGTTGCTGATATCCTATACCCGCAATTTAAGGAAAGAATGCCCGGCATCATCCCTGTTGGAATTGACCAAGACCCCCACATAAGATTAACAAGAGATATTGTCAGAAGATTCAAGGAAAGAAAATACTTCCTGCCATCTGCTATTTATCATAAATTTACACCTTCTTTAGATGGAGGTATTAAAATGAGCAAGTCAAAGCCCCAAAGCTGTATAGAATTGCCAGAGGATATTAAATCAGTCAAAAGAAAAATTAAGAATGCTCTAAGCGGCGGCAGGGACACTTTAGAAGAGCATAGGAAGCTGGGCGCAGCCATAGAAAAAGACATGGTTTTTGAGTTAATGAAGCAGCACTTAGTCGAAGATGATAAAGAGCTTGACAAAATCTATAACGAATACAAATCAGGCAAAATGACAAGTGGCGAGCTTAAGGAGATTGCGTGCCAAAAAATGGAAGATTTCATGAACAATCTTGTAAACGGAATTGAGCAGATAAGAAAGCATATTGACAGGCTGAATTTCGTTAAGTTTAAATGAAGAAACAAGTTTTCGAATTTAAACTTTCGAAAATGCGAGAATTTTCGTTAAGTTTAAATAATTTAAGTTTAAATAATACTAAAAAAGAGGTTAAAATGCACAAGGAATTCAACATAGCCCCTTTGTCAGGAGCTTTTATGATTACAAGCATTGTAGGATTCCTGATTTCCGCCTTCTACATACTCCCTAACTCAGGTACATGGGGCTTCACGCTTTTGCTGTTTTTTGCGCTGATGTTTGTCGCTTCTTTGATTTCAATGACATACGCTCCTGGCGACTGGCCGCTCAAGATGGGCAGGAAAAAGCTGTAAAAATGACAGAATACACTGAAATTTTGCTTCGCCTGGTTCTTTCTGTTGTATTTGGAGGCTTGATTGGCTTGGAAAGGGAAGTTGTCCACAAGCCTGCAGGCGTCAGAACCCATATGCTTGTCTGCCTGGGCTCTGCATTGTTTGTGCTGTTAACGATTGAGACTCTTCCTGTTGAAGTGGTGAGGATAATTGCAGGCGTTGCAACAGGAATAGGCTTTTTGGGCGCAGGCACGATATTCAAGGCAAAAGACGAAGTCCACGGATTGACAACCGCTGCATCAGTCTGGGCGGTATCGGCAGTAGGATTGGCAATAGGCTTGGGTTATTACCTGATGACGGTAATTGCAGTTGTTCTGATATTGATTGTGCTGCAGTTGAATAAGATGGAGTTTTTCAGGAAGCTGTGATTAAAATTAATAACTCTATAAAATTTAATCTTCTGGGAAAAAATCAGAATCAATTCTCTTTATGTTGTAAGTCTTTTCTGTTGCAACTCCAACATTATTTTCAATCATCAGTTGGGTAATCTTGTTCCCGTCTATTAAAATTATACTTTTATGGCTCCTATTAACTAGTTCGTTGGCATTACTAAGGAACTTAGAAGTTGTAATAAAAACTCCCTTATTTACCCTATTTAATTCAAGAGAACCAACAAAATCGCGTAGCATTGAAGCTGAAACTGGATTATTCTCCGCAAATCTTTTAGCTTGAAAATATATCTTATCAAGCCCTAATCTATCCTGATTCACAAAACCATCAATGCCTCCATCACCAGCACGACCCGTTACTTCCCCTTTTCCATAGCCCATAGCAGAAAGCAATTTTAATACAACAAGTTCAAAAAATGATGGAGAATTTTTTTTAAGCCTATCTAACAGTTCTTGGGCTAAACTAGCATTTATCGAATTAACGCCATTCTCTATTAGTTCGTCTGGGGTTACTTCTTCGATATTATCGGTTTGAATTAAATTCCGAAGTTCTAAATTTTGCTCTCTTTTTATTGTCCGAAATTCGACAAATTCTGGGAATTGTTCGAGAAATTTTATATCAATCCTAGTTATGTTCTGCTTAAGAATGTCTAAGCCTTTCTTGGTTATTTTAATATAACCTCTTCGTATATTGTCCAATAATCCAGCCTTTTTTAAATAGGTTCTAGCCCAACCAACTCTATTATCTATAATTGTTTGCTGTCCACTTGGTAAAAGTTTTGTTTTTTCTTCATCTGACAAATTGTATAAGTTTGATATATGTTCAATAGAGTCTCTTGTACTATGTTCATTTCCATCTGTGAGAAATTTCAATAAAGGAAGCATAATTGTTTGATAATCTGGAATAGCCATAACCATTAGAAAATCTTAATTCTTTATAAGTTTTATGTGAATTACCTATCTAAAACTCAAACACTTTCTTCTCTTTCGGCATCGCAGTTGGAGCAGCCCCACCATGCCATGTGTATCTCGGCCTTACCCTTATCGGATAAATCTTTTCATTTATATCATCAAACACGATTGCAGCCCCTTCTTCTGTAGGCAGCAGGCTTAATTGCTTGTCAAGCCCCTCCCTCATGTAGCTCTGCATCAATCCCCCTAAAGCCTGAACGTCTATGTTGGCTGTTATCCTGTGGGCGATGACAACATCTGACTGGGTTATCACATCGGAATGTATCTTGCCTGGCTGCTGGGATGCCAGCACAAGCGAAATTCCGGGCTGCCTTCCTTCCCTGAGCACGGTAATCAAGGGCGCTGTTGCGGGCGTTTTTCCTTTGTTCGGCAAAAACTCGTGCGCCTCGTCAATTATGAGCCACACTATCGGCTCTTTTTTCTCCTCTGCCCCCTCTTCAAAGAAATGAATTTCCTCCTTTATCTCTTTTTCCTCCTCAGCCTTTCTTGCAGCCATCCTGCCGACAAACAGCTTCTGCGCAACCAGCCCGATAACAAGGCTTCTTAAATTCTCGGCGCCGCTTGTAGCAGTGTAAGCGCTTACGTCCAAAACAGATATCTGCCCGGGTATAACCAAGTCCTCAATCAAGGTGCCTTCCCTGCCGAACAGGCCCCATTTTTCAGCAACCAAAAACCTGTTTTCAACAGCGTCTTTTATGCTTTCTTCAGACCTTTTGTCATCAGCCACGGCTTTTATTATGTCCCTGATGTCATATTCGCTTTTTTCCTCTCTCAGGCTGTTCACAGCCCTCTCAATCAAAATCCCAATGGGCTCGGTTATTGCAACATTGAAAATCATGCACCACTCCTCTGCATTTATCTCGCTTGTCCTTATTGAGAATGGAAAATCCGTCGGGATTCCCTTTTCCTTGTATTCCTCGTAAAAGCCGATAGGGGTGAATATGTGGACATTTATGCCTTTCCCCTCAAGCTCCCACGAATCCATCAGTTCCTTGTCCTTGCTGTTGGGGTATTTCATAGTCCAGTATATTCCCATTGTGTCCAGCATTATGACTGCGAGATTGTTTTTTACCTCGTCAGGCAGGTCGTAAATTCCCTCTGCAATAACTCCCATTGTGTAGCTTTTTCCGGAGCCGCGCTTGCCGACTATAAAAACAACATGGCTTTTTGCAACATCCAGGTACACTTTGTTTGACAGGGAAACAGTCTGCCCCATCTTGATGTAATGCTTGCCGAGGAATATAGAGCCCTGCACGCCGAATTTTTCCTTGTCGGCTTCGCCTCTTCCTATCAGAATGTCGTACATGATAATACATGCTTAAAGAGATTATAAATGCTTTTATTGAAACTCGGCAGTAATAAAAATACCTCCCACTATTAGAAAGATTTATTTATTAGCTTAATTCCGCCTTTCAGGGGCTCTTATGGACGATAAAACTCAGAAAGAAAGATTGGAGCAGGAACTTCGGTTTCTGAAGGAAAGCTTCGAGGCAGAGGTAATAATCAAAGAGGAATTTGACAAGGGCAGGGACAGAATTGAAAGGAAGCTCAGGGAAATTGTTAAATCAGAAAAAGAGCCATTAAAGCCGGTTGAAAGTCAAGAGAAGCCCAAAGAATCCAAAGAGCAGCCAAAAGAAGATGCTGCAATAGCCTCAAAAAGCGAAGAAAAGATAAAATTAAAGGTGATACAAGACGAAATTGTTGAAGAGCATCCTGCGCCGAAGCCGGTGGAGAAAGAGCCGTTTGCAGAGCCTGTCGTATACGAAGAAAATAAGGAAGATGGAAAGGGCGGCAAATTCTTCAAGTACGCTTTTGTTTTTGTCGTTTTAATTCTCATAGCGTTTTTTTCCTACTCCTATTTCAAGGACAAAGCAGCGCCTCAGGAGAAAACAAATGATGTAAAAATACCGGAATCAGAGCCAGTCCAAAAGACAAATGTTATTGTGCTGAATGGCGGGAAAAGCTGCTTTAATTGCGGCACCAAAAGGGTTTTGGGCATTTTGGAAGGCTGGTTTGGGAAAATAAGCGCAAAGGAAATAGACTACAGCACAAATGATGGCAAGGCAATTGCCGAGAAATTCAGCATCAGCCTGCTGCCGGCTTACATATTGGATGAAAACATTGCAAAAAATTCTGCCTATGAAAAATTTAAGCAGGCATTTTCCAAAAGGAATGACAGCTACATATTAAGCGATGATGCAGCAGGCGCAACATTCTATTTCAGAAGGGAAAACATCCCGAACAGGCTTGATTTGCTTGTAAAGGAAAATGACGCCTCAAGCGCCAATGCTGAAAAAAACCTGAAGGAATTTTTGCAGGCTTTCAAAGAAGCGAAGTTTGAAAAGCACCTGTCAAATGGCGCATTGGCAAAAGAGCTTCAGATAAAATCATTCCCGACTTTCTTAATCAACAACAGAATTAAATTTACAGGCGTTCATTCAGCTGAAACAATAAAGGATAATTTCTGCAAATTGAATAAGCTGCCCGAATGCGAAAAAAGCCTGAGCAAGAGTTTGGTTTAAAGCTCGTTCACAGTCACTAAATTTACCCTTGTCTCGTTCTGCCTGACTTTTGAGTCCATGCCTATCAAAAACTTGACATTGCTTTCCTCAGCAACCTTCACTATGTCTCTTTCAATGCTGCCGTCAAACACAACAGCATGCGCGTTGTTTATGCTCTTCAGGGCAGTCTGGACTTCGCTTACAGGCACTTTTCCAAGCACAGAAAGCTTGCTGTCAAGTATCTCAGCCCCCCTTGTGCCAATCAGGTCTTCAAGCATTGACTTAAACGCATTTTTTTCTTCGTTTGATATCTGAACCCTTCTGATAGGCGGAACTGGCTGATATGGCCTCTGCATCGGCCTGAAATGCTGCTGATGCTGCTGCTGGGGATGATGCCTTTTGACAAGCTCCATGGCTGTCCTTTCAGGCTCCCTTGAGAGATCAAGCTTTGCCTGCTCCCCTGAAATCCTGCTCCTTATTGCTTTGTGGATTTCCTTTTTCGTCAATTCCTCTACTTCCTTGCCGTCAGGCGCTTTTGTGACAAAATCAATGTCCGCCACAGAAGTCAATTCCTTTATTATCAGGTTGCCTCCCCTGTCTCCGTCGACAAATGCCGTCACAACTTTTTTGCCGCACACCTCTATTATAGTTTCTGGCACAGAAGTCCCGTTGATTGCAATTGCATTTTTGAAGCCGTGCTTCAAAAGGTTCAGCACATCTGCCCTGCCCTCAACCACAATAATCTCGTCGCTTTCGTCTATTGAAGGCCCTGCAGGAAGCCTGTCCCTGCCGTACTCCACGATTTCCATGATTCTTACTGACTCTGCTACCTCATCTGCAATCTCCTGCGAATCAGGCATGGTCTGCTCTATCATCTTCTTGAGAAGCTCTTTTGCCCTTTCGATAACCATAATCCTCTTGCTTATCCTTACATCCTCTATGTTTGTAACCTCTATCTTTGCATTGCAAGGCCCTATCCTTTGTATTATCTCCATGGCTGCCGCAACAATGCTTGTTTCAGCCTTGTCCAGAGAAGAAGGAATTATAATAGTGCCTTTGGTTTTGCCTGTCCTTGTTTCTGTGTTAACCTCAATTCTTCCAATCCTGCCTGATTTCTGGAGCTCCCTCATCTCTAAGTCTGCTCCCAAGAGCCCTTCAGTCTGCCCGAAAATCGCGCCTATAACATCAGGCCTGTCAACAACCCCTTCAATATCTATATTCGAATGAATAATATACTTTGCCGATACAGGGCTTATTTTACCCATTTTAATCCGTCCTCCATATTAGAAGAAGCTATCTAATAAACTAATCCATCAAATGAATGAATTGAATCGATGAACATAATAGCTTCCTCAAGTTCTTGATGGCATTTAGAACAAGCTGCCTTAATTTAGCTGTACACTATATTTAATTGAATTCAAATCAACAATAATGAATGATAATAATGAATAAGCTTGTTCCAATGCTTTTTAATTGTTAATATGCAGCCCGTAACACTAACCCCAAAGCTCATTGCTTGTCTTTGACGTGAGCTCCATTTGGTACTCTCGTGACGGGCAGTAAAATAGAAATCAAAAGAAGTATATAAATGTTTAGTTTGATATAAAAAACCCCAGCAAAGCCTCTTGCGAAGCCCTGCTAGGGAAAAAGAGGTGATATTAAAGATAAGATTCCCAACGAATCTGTTACTACTACATAATGGGACTAGTATTTAAATCTTTCGGTTTTTTGGCTATTTGAAAGCATATAAGCTGCTCCATAAATTAAGGAAAGAATGATGGAGTGGGAACAGAATGTTTAACATCAAGAGCAGGAAGATGCCCCAAATTTGATTTTTTAGTTTCTGTTTTTTAATCAGATTACTGGTGCATTAAATCTGCAATACCCTTAAATATATTGCTTAATTCTATCCAATCATGTCCCAAAAATCCAAGCCCAAAGAAGAGTTCAAGACAATGCATGATGTCTTTGACGGATTTACAAACAGAGCCATATACAAATTGATTACCCAGGGGCATTTTGAAGGCCTGGAAAGCCCGATTTCAATCGGCAAGGAAAGCAATGTCTTCTCTGCATTGAAAAAAGACGGCACAAGGGTCATGGTGAAGATTTATCGCTTGGAAACCTGCGACTTCAACAGGATGTATGACTACATCAAAGACGACCAGCGCTATACAAAGTTCAGGAGGGGCAAAAGGAACATTATTTTTGCATGGGTTCAAAGGGAATACAGAAATCTGATGAAGGCAAGAGAAGCAAATGTCAGCGTTCCAACTCCTTTGACATTTTCCAAAAATGTATTGGTGCTAGAATTCATCGGCGACAATGATGTTATTGCGCCCAAGCTGAAAGATGCAATTCCAAAAAAACCAAAAGAATTTTTCAACAAAATAATTGAAAATATGAAAAAACTCCACAAAGCAGGCTTGGTTCATGCTGATTTGTCAGCCTTTAACATTCTGAATTATAATGAAAAGCCCGTTTTTATCGATTTTTCGCAGTGCACGACATTTGAAAGCTCAAGGGCAAAGGAGTATCTGGAAAGGGACATAAGGAACATATGCATTTTTTTCAGGAAAATCGGGCTGAGTGCAGAGGAAGCGAAGGTTAAAAAGGAAATTACCGGGAAATAAAAAACTAAAAATCCAAAGGCTTAAAAATAATTTATAATTTCAATTGCAAAATGGTTGAGTATTCTTACGAATTAAAAGTGCCGAAGAACAGGGTTGCTGTCATTATAGGCAAGGAAGGCAACGTCAAGAAGGAAATAGAGGAATCCACAAATACAAAGCTTAACATAGACTCAAAAGAAGGCGACATATTTGTTTCAGGAGAAGACGCCCTTGGGTTGTACACTGCAAGGGAAATAATAAAGGCGATTGGCAGGGGATTCAACCCTGACGTTGCAAGGCTCCTTCTCAAGCCGGATTACATATTTGAGGTTGTGGACTTGAGCGAGTTTGCGGGCAAGTCAAAGGAAACTATGATAAGGCTTAAAGGCAGGGTTATAGGCAAGGAGGGCAAGTCCAGAAAGCTTATAGAAGAGCTTACTGAGTGCAGCATATCAGTTTTCGGGAAGACTATAAGCATCATAGGCATGCCGGAGCCTGCTTATGCGGCAAGGCGCGCCGTAGAATCCTTGCTGAGGGGATCAACCCATGCAAATGTATATAAATGGCTCGAGAAAAGGAGAAGGGAGATTAAAAGAAAGGCAATAATGGAGTTGTAACATGGCAGACCGGCAGGCAGAAGCGGAGCAGAAAGAAATGCCAATAGCATATGAGCTTGCCAAAAGGCAGAAGGAAATCTCAGTAGCTGAATTTTTCACAAAAAACAGGCACTTGCTTGGGTTTGACAACAAGAGGAAAGCCCTTTTAATGGCAGTCAAGGAAGCTGTTGACAACAGCTTGGATGCATGCGAGGAAGCAAGGGTTTTGCCCGAGGTGAGCGTTGAAATCATAGAAATCGGGGAATTTAAGTACAAAGTGATTGTGGAGGACAACGGCCCGGGAATTGTGAAAAAGCAGATCCCGAACATCTTCGCAAAGCTGCTTTACGGCAGCAAGTTCCACACCTTGAAGCAGGCAAGAGGGCAGCAGGGCATTGGAATAAGCGCTGCTGTGCTGTATGCGCAGCTGACAACAGGCAGGCATGCAAAAATAACCTCAAGAGTTTCCAAAAAAGAGCCGGCCCATTATTACGAGCTGGGCATTGACACCCAGCAGAACAAGCCTACAATCGCAAAGGAAGAGACTGTTGAATGGGCAAAAGAGCATGGCACAAGGGTAGAGATTGACCTGGAAGCAGACTATATAAAAGGCTCCCAATCAGTTGATGAGTACCTGAAGCAGACTGCTGTTATCAACCCCCATGTCACAATCATATACCAGCCCCCAAAAGGCGAGCAGGTTATATTTGCAAGAGGCGCGGATACGCTTCCCTCGCAGCCTCAGGAAATAAAGCCCCATCCTTATGGTATAGAGCTTGGCATGCTCATTGACAAGCTGAGATGGACAGAATCAAGGACTTTGCAGAGCTTTCTGACTTCTGAGTTTTCAAGAGTTGGCCCTGGAACTGCAAAAGAGATATGCCAGCATGCTGCAGTTTTGCCAAACACAAAGCCAAGCGAAGTAAGCAGGGATATGGCGGAAAAGCTCATACAGGGCATACAAAAAACAAAGATAATTGCTCCGCCGACAGACTGCCTGAGCCCTATAGGAGGGGAGCTGCTGCAAAAAGGCCTGCGCAAGGAAATAAAGGCAGAGTTTTACTGCTCAACATCAAGGCCGCCTGCTGTTTACCGAGGCAACCCATTCGTAATAGAGGCTGGAATAGCCTATGGCGGTGAAATCCCAAAAGAGGAGAAAGCCAATATCCTGAGGTTTGCCAACAGGGTGCCTTTATTGTATCAGGAAGGCGCATGTGCAATGACAAACTCAATAATGGAAACTAACTGGAAAGCATATGGCATGCAGCAATCAGGCGACTCAATTCCTTTCGGGCCTGTTGTAATAGTTGTGCATATGTCATCTGTTTGGGTGCCGTTCACTTCCGAGTCAAAGGAGGCAATAGCCCACTACGCTGAAATCATAAAGGAAATCAAGCTTGCCCTGCAGGAATGCGGAAGGCAGCTCGGCTCTTATGTAAGGAAAAAAACAAGGATAAGCCAGCAGATTGAAAGGGCCAACATGTTTGAGAAGTACATTCCGGAAGTTGCAGAGTCATTGTCAGTTTTGTCCAGCGAGAAAAAGGAGAAAATACTTCAGGCGCTGCAGAAAATGCTTGTAAAGCCTGAAATCAAGAAAGAGATTATAGAAATGGAGGATGCTGACGACAAATTGTACAGGATGGACTTCAAGAAGGAAAATGAAAAAGCAAGAGAAGAAGCCGGTTAAGGAACTGGAAAACTTTGGAAAGAAGCTTGTCGTGGACATCGAGAAAGGCAGGAATCCAACCATTGAATTTTCCCTTAGAAGCCTGTCCAATGTAGTGTTTGACGAGAAGTCAAAGACTCTTGGCTTGGGGGACAAAACCCAGCAAAGAACCTTTTTCAATGTTGGGCATGCAAAGAAGTTTTTGCAGACTTTGGAAGTGGCAAAGGTAAGCAAGACTCTTCTTGATGTCGGAAAGCATGCAAGCCTGAGGGACGTATTTTACATGGCAAAGCGCACATTGCCAAGCTCGAACATAAACATTGTGGATGACCAAAGCGAAAGCGACAACGCAATAGAGGATCTGGAGCTTATAACAGACTGCTCAAGGGAGCAGCTGAACATTAATGCCAACAAGATGGGCAGTGTTGCAGGCAATGTTGTAATTGAAGACTCTGGCGACTCGATAAACTGGGCAAAGCTTGGCTCAGGAGGGTGGAGCATTCCAAGCAATGTTGAGAATATTGAGTTTAAAAGCGTCAAGGCAAAGTATGTAATATACATGGAAAAGCAGGCAGTTTGGGAAAGGCTGCACGAGGACAAGTTCTGGGAGAAGCAAAACTGCATAATTGTGACATCACAGGGGCAGACTACAAGAGGCATAAGAAGGCTTCTTCAAGTGCTGAATGATGAGCATGACCTGCCAATTTACGTGCTTGCCGACTTTGATCCTTGGGGATTTTACATCTATTCTGTGTTGAAGTTCGGCTCTATCAACCTTGCCCACATGTCAGGCACAATGACTCTGCAGAACGCAAAATTCCTTGGAGTTACAGCAGATGACGCAACAAACTACGACCTGAAAAAACACTTCATAAAGTTCAAGGACGTTGACTTGACCAGGCTGAAGCAGATTTCAGGCTATGACTGGTTCAAGAAGAACAAGGCTTGGCAGCGGCAGTTCAAGATGATGAAGGATTTCGGGGCAAAGCTTGAAATTCAGGCTTTAAGCTCAAAAGGCATAACATTTATATCTGAAAAGTATTTGCCAGAGAAGATAAGGAAAGGTGAGTTCCTTGACTGACATGCCTCAACAAAAAGAAAAGAAAAGCGACGCTCCGCCTTCATGTGTTGGCTGCGTCCGCTGGGAAAAGTTCGGAAAGAACTGCTACTATTACTGGGAGGGCAAGAAGCACTGCACTATGTGGATTGGCTCCTGGGAAGAGGCGATGCTGCAATAAACTATTTAAATGATGAAATATCCATTTTCTTATGCCTTACACGGTTAGTCTGGAAAAATGCAGTTCTTACAGCCAAGAAGAAGTTGACAAATCTGTAGGCAAATTAATAAATAATCTTGGCGGAATCCAAAAATTTGTCAAAAAAGGGCAGAAGGTTCTTCTAAAGCCGAATATTGTAAAGGGGGCATTGCCGGAAGAAAGCATGACTACACACCCTGCTGTTATTGAATCGATTGTCAAAATTCTGAAGGAAAACAAATGCGAAGTCCTTGTTGGAGACAGCCCGTTTTCAGACGACACTATTGGAGCGATGAAGACATGCGGGATTTATGATGTCTGCAGAAGGCATAATGCCGAAATTGCAGTGTTCAACAAGAGAGTAAATGTAAAAAACGACAATGGCTTGGTTGTAAAGGAATTCCCGTTAACGCATTACTTTAATGAAGTTGATTGCATTATAAACATACCAAAATTAAAAACCCACTCGCAGCTTTACTTTACAGGCGCTGTCAAGAACCTATACAGCATGATGCCGGGCCCGAGAAGGGGTTTCTACCATTTGAAATACTCGAACATGGAGTACTTTGCAAACATGCTGCTTGACTTGTACGCTTTGCTGAAAGAAAAGGTTGTTTTAAATATCATTGACGGCGTTTACGGCATGGAAGGCAACGGCCCCTGCAACGGCTCAGCAAAATTTGCAGGCATTCTTGCTGCATCAAGCGATGCAAATGCACTGGATCTTGTGTCGTGCGGTTTAACAGGCTTGGACTCCAACAATCTTCCGACTTTGCATTACGCAAGAAAGAGAAAAGATTACCTGTTAGATGAAAAAAACGTTAAGATTATAGGAGAAGGCATTAAAAATATTAAAATAGAGCCTTTTCAAGAGGCTGAGTACAGTACTTTGAACATGATGCCGAAGTTCGTGAACAGCTTCAAGGACTACATAATGAGGCACAAAGAAGAGCTTGTTTATTGACAACTTTTATAAATAATTGATTTAATTCTACATCTTTACGGGCTAGTAGCTCAGCTTGGAGAGTAATCAGATTGTGTTACTCGCGCAAATAGAGCGCCTGCCTTCTATTCCAGACCATGGGTTTGCAATCCTTCACACCCTTTGGTTTTGAAGTAAGCAGGAGGTCGGGGGTTCGAATCCTCCCTGGCCCGTTCTTTATCGTTCCGCAGGATTTTATATCCTGCATTGCATGGTTTTCCAGTGACTTGCGAGTGAGCTCGTTGCGAACTCGCTCACATTCGACTGCTTTTCTCAAAAGGTTGTTCTAAATCGTAAAGTTTTTAAACATTGAATAAATGTAATAGGAATCATTCAAAGGAGGTGCAATAATGGATTCAACATGCCATGACGGCGCATGCGGCAAGTGCTGGGCGGCAAAATACATTCTTTTTGGTATAGTGCTGTTTGTAGCAAGCTGGTACGCAAAGTCGCAAGATGATGTGTACATAATATGGTACACCTTGGCTGGATTGCTGGTGCTGAAAGGCATAGTCAAGATGGCAAAGCCTGTGTGCCCGCATTGCGAAGAGCCTGCCAGGAAGGGCAAGAAATAATTGTGGGCTTGAGCTAAGCGAAACCCACAAAGAATCAACCGATTTTGCGGTTGTTTGGATTAAGTTTTTATAGGCTAGATTTTTCTATGCTTATCTATGGCTACCATCAAAAAAGTCCTGATTACGAGGCAGGGCAGGAAGTTCTATGCAAAAAGCCTTGATGAGGATTTGCACACCCAATACGGCTTTATCAGAAAGGAAGAGCTGAAAGAAGCAAAAGAAGGCAGCCTGCTTAAGTCAAACACTAACAAAGAATTTTTTGTTTTTAACCCGCATTTCATCGACTTGTACAGGAAAATTAAGAGGGATGCCCAGATAATACCATTAAAGGACATAGGGCTGATAATTGCCGAAACAGGCATCAACAAAAAAAGCAAAGTGCTTGATGCAGGCTCGGGCTCAGGCGCTTTGGCGTGCTTTGTTGCAGCAATAGCTAAGGAAGTCGTGACTTACGAGATAAGAGATGATTTTATGGAGATTGTAAGGCAAAACATTGAATTCCTGCAGTTAAAAAACATAAAAATAAAGAAAAAAGATATTTACAATGAAATTGAAGACAAAGGTTTTGATGTTGTTATTCTGGACCTCCCAGAGCCCTGGAAGGCGCTTGAAAGCTGCTCAAAAGCATTGAAGCCAGGCGGGTTTATTGTTTCATACAGCCCTTCTGTGCCCCAAGTAGCTGATTTTGTCAATGCTTTGAGGAAAAATGAAAGCTTTGTTTACCTTAAAACAGCTGAAATTGTAGAGAGGGAGTGGGAAGTTGAGGAAAGAAAAGTCCGCCCTAAAAGCTCCGGGATAGGGCATTCGGGATTTTTGAGCTTTGGGAGGAAAGTGACGTAACTAGAAAGATTTATATATTAGTTATACATGTATAACTTTATGATGGTTTCAAAAATCAAAGATTTTTGAATACCCAATAAAAACGGAGTTTTTATGATGGAAGTAAAAGCAAAAACAAAGAAATGGGGCAATTCTATAGGCGTGTTGATACCGAAAGAAGTAGTTAAGGAAGAAAAAATCAAGCCAAATCAGGAAATTACATTGATGATTAGTACGAAGCCCATAACCCGAGGAAAAGATATTTTTGGCACATTAAAATTTAAAGAATCCACTGAAAAGCTGATGAGGGAGATTGACAAAGAATTCAATGTTTTTTGATGTTGGGCATTTATCATCTAAAAGGTGAAAAATGGAATACTTTTCTGATAGTTATGCAATAATAGCGCTTGCAGAAGGCAGCTTATCCTATAGTAAATTTCAGGGAATCAAGATTGCAACAAGCGTATTAAACATTGGAGAGATATACCAGATTATTCTTAGGAAGCACGGAAAAGATATAGCAGATAATTGGTTTAAAAATGTTAATTTCGAATTGCTTGAAATAACACCAGAAGCCATAGTTGATGCAGTTTATTTTAGATTTGTTCATAAGAAGAAAGACTTGTCTTTAGTTGATGCGGTAGGCTATATTTTATCATTGAATCACAAATTGAGGTTTTTAACAGGAGATAGGCAATTTGAAAATATGCCTAACGTAGAATTTGTTAAATAAAATGTTCTTCAAGCAAATCCATGTCGGCCCGATGCAGAATTTCAGCTACCTCATTGGAGATGAAAAAAGCAAAGAGTGTGCCGTTGTTGATGCAGGCTGGGATGTTGATAAATTAATAGATATTGCCGGCAAAGAGAAGTTGAATATCAATAAAATAATTTTAACCCATTCGCATTACGACCATGCGCAGAAAGCCGATGAATTGGCGTCAAAAACAAATTCAATTGTTTATTTTCATGAGGATGATTTTAATGAAATTGGGAGGGTAATTAAAAACCCAAATATAAAAATTCATAAATTAAAAGACAATGATGAAATAAAAATAGGAAAAATAAAAATCAAAGTCATCCATACGCCGGGGCATACTCCCGGAGCAGTCTGCCTTCTTGTTGAGAAGAAATTAATAACAGGCGACACTTTGTTTGTGAATGCCATTGGAAGGACCGACTTGGCAGGCGGCGATTCATTGAAGCTGTTTGAAAGCCTGCAGAAGCTGAAAAAACTAAATGACGATGTTGAAGTATATCCCGGGCATGATTATGGAGAAATTCCTTTCTCAACAATCGGCGGAGAGAAAAAGACAAATCCTTATTTTAAATGTGAAAGCAAAGAGCAGTTTTTTAGTCTGCTTGGGTTGTTTTAATCAAAAAAACATGCTATAAACATACTCATCCTTGTCCTTGTAATAATGCTGCTTTAATGTTGTCTCGTGCTTGAAGCCAAGTTTTTCGTAGAACTTATGTGCTCTTGTGTTGTCTGCATGAGTCAATAAGTACAATTTTCTTAATCTTAACTTTTTTTTCCTGTAAAATGATTTTGCATCTTTAACCAATGCGTCAAACAATTCTCTTGCAACTCCTTTGCCCATGTACTCTGGCAGAACAGCAATCCTGTCAAGCTCACACAACTGGTGCTTCGGTAAGCCGTGCATGAGCCAGGTTACAATTCCAATAATCTTTCCGCTTTCTTCTGCAACAATATAGTTATGATTTTTCTTAACTTCATTTTTAAATACAAAAATGCCCTCTTTCAAGTCCTTTATGTTGTAGCTTTGCACAAGGACATTTGCAATGCCTTTTGTATCTTTTGGAGCTGATTTGCGGACTTTCATAGCCATCTTCTTACTTGTTTTTTGTATTCCAAGTACTTCTTCCCAAAAATATTCTCCATCAGCTTCTCCTCTCTCGGAACAAAGTAATAGTTCATTATCAGAAAAAATATCAAAGGCGACAAAAATGAAAGCGCATTGCCGAAAAAAATTGCAGCCCCAAGAAGCGCGATTGTCACACCAAGATACATTGGATTTCTTGTAAACTTATAGGTGCCTTCTGCAACCATGAAAGTTGGCTTTTGCCCTGGAATTATGGGAGTTTTGTTTTTATTGAAAAGATGAAAAGAATAAAATGATGTTGTCAGTCCAGATATAAGGACTAAAATTCCTAAATCCCTATAATTTCCAAAAATAAACCTGAATTGCGGGAATAGATAGTCAGATAGCCATGACAACAACAAAAGAGTCAATGCAATATGCGGCGGCTTTATTATCATTTTATTTGCAAACATAATCTACAATATAAACATTACTCCACCACAACACTTTTGGCAAGATTCCTCGGCTTGTCTATGTCCTTTCCCAGCTTGTCGGCAATATGGTATGCAAGCAATTGCAATGGAATCACGGCAAGCATCGAGCTTAAAGTATAAAGCGTTTTTGGTATAAAAATTGTGTGGTCAGCCTTTTTCGGTATTTCACTGTCGCCTTCTGTTGCAATCGCAATCACAATGCCGCCTCTTGCCTTCACTTCCTCAATATTTCCCAAAATCTTGCTGTGGGTGTAAATATCATGAGGCGCTATGAAAACGACAGGCATGTTCTCGTCAATCAATGCGATAGGCCCGTGCTTCATCTCAGCAGCAGGATAGCCCTCTGCATGCATGTAGCTGACCTCCTTTAATTTCAGAGCCCCTTCAAGTGCAATCGGGAAATTAACCCCTCTGCCAAGATACAAAGAGTTTGTTTTTTTGTGGTAAAGCTCTGCGCAGTTCATAATCTCCATGTCTTCATTAAGGACAGATGCCATCTGCAACGGGATTTTTCTTATTCCATCAATCATGTCCTTTAACTGCTTGTCATTTAACGTTTTTCTGATTTTTGAAAATAGTATTGTGAGGAGGTATAAAACTGCAAGCTGTGTTGTGAAGGCTTTTGTTGATGCAACCCCGATTTCAGGGCCTGCCATTGTATAAACAACGCCGTCAGCAGCCCTTGTTATGGAGCTTCCCCTTACATTGCATATTGCAATTGTCTTCACGCCAAGCTTTTTGGCTTCCTTCAAGGCAGCAATGGTGTCGGCTGTTTCGCCGCTTTGGCTTATTGCTATAACTAAAGTATTCTTTTTTATAAGTGGGTTCCTGTATCTGAACTCTGATGCATACTCAACCTCAGTTGGTATTTTGGCAAGCTCCTCGAGCATGAACTTGCCAACCAATGCAGCATGCCATGAAGTGCCGCAGCCTATCATCTTTATATTTTCAATCTTCAAGATTTCTTCGCCGCTTAAGTTAATTTCTTCATCAAAAATAACATTGCCGTTTTTCAGCCTTCCGTTCAGTGTTTCTGTTATCGCCCTCGGCTGCTCATAGATTTCCTTGAGCATGAAATGCTTATAGCCGCCCTTTTCGGCATCTTCCCTGCCCCAGTGTATTGTTGAAATCTTTGCGTCTTTTTTGCCGCCGTCCAAGCCAAAAATATCTACGCTGTCCTTTGCCAGCAATGCAATTTCCTTGTCGTGCAGATAAACAAACTTATTTGTGTATTCAAGCAAGGCTGGAATATCAGAAGCAATGAAAACACCATCATTTCCTTTTCCTATGATGAGCGGGCTTTCGTTCCTTGCTGCAATCATCTTGCTAGGCTCGTCGGCGCAGATAACTCCCAAAGCATAGGAGCCATTGACTTCTTTAAGCGCATTTCTGACAGCTTCTTCAAAGCCGGAATTCTTCATATGCTCCTCAATCAGATGCGCTATAACCTCTGTGTCAGTTTCAGAGCTGAAAAAATGGTTTTTCTGCATAAGCTTTTCCTTAAGCTGGCTGTAGTTCTCTATAATGCCGTTATGGACAACTACAATCTTATTTGAGCAGTCTGCATGTGGGTGCGCATTGCTCTTTGTAACGCTGCCATGGGTTGCCCAGCGGCAGTGCCCCAAGCCAACACACCCTTTGAGCAAAGAGTTATCTATCCTTTTCTCAACATCCTCTATCCTGCCAATGTCCTTTTCTATCGCAATGCCTTTGTTCACTATCGCAAACCCCGCAGAATCATAGCCCCTGTATTCAAGGTTTTTCAGCCCTTTCAGAAGTATAGGATAAGCCTCGCCATCCCCTATATAGCCCACAATTCCGCACATTTAAACTGCCTCTACAAATTCAGACTTCATGTTTAAAAATAAGTGCGTCCCAAAAGAGGATTAAAGGACGCACTTGGAGTGTTTATCTGATGAGGCAACTAGTAAACCATAGCTTATTTATAAATGTTATTAAAAGAATTATAGGAGTATTATAAAAAAAATTATAATACTCTTGCGGCTGCTATTGTATGGCTAGGCTTAGAGTTGGCTATCTTTAAGTACTGCTCGGATTGTGCACATCTTACATATACCTCAATTGTTGGATTTTCCTCCACCTTTTTTCTATAGTAGCTAACTAAATCCCATCTTTCATTTAGCCTGTTCCTCCAGTGCAATTTCCATGCTAATTCTGAAGCCAGCCCGTTCATTTCCTTCACAATACCATTATAGGATTCTTTGTCTATATTGCTTAATCCTAATTGCTCTCTCAAGACATACTTAAAAGCTCTAAACACTTCAGCCCTGCCGTACACCCTCCAACCAATCCATACTCTAGGAAATAACTTGGACATATACCCTTCATCATAAAACTTTTCAACTTTCTTGTCCAAGCTAACTACTGCCATGTAGCATAGTAATTAGCTTTTATTTTTAAACCTTATGGTCTTGACTTTCATAAACACTAAATTTATAACACCATTAAAAAACTTTTTATAGTAGTTCATCTTTATACATACTATGTTCATAATAGACAAGCAGAAAAATGAGATTTACTCGTTGCCTGCAAAGGAGATAAGCGCCGAAGCTGCAGGCTCTGTAAGCTCCGGGCTCGCGCAGAAAATACTTAATCTGCTCGCAAAAGAGGCAATGTACCCGATCGACATAGCAAAGTCGTTAAAAGTTCATGAGCAGAAAGTGTACTACCACATAAGAAATCTGGAGAAAGCAGGCATAATAAAGATAGTGAAGAAGGAGACAAAGCAGGGGGCAACAGCAAATTTCTATGCATTGTCAGAGCCTGCTTTTGTGATAAAGTTCAGGAAATTTGAAATCACAAGCAAAATAGCCCAGATAAGGAACGAGTCGGAGTTTCTTGAGCCTTTTATAAAAAACGGGCAGCTTGATGCCTTGATTATTGTGGGCTCGCCCGACCCCCATGGCATAGACAAGGCAAGGAGCAGGGACGGCTATTACGGGATGGACTTGGCATTGTTTCTTGGTACATTCCTCAATTATGTTCCCCAGTTCAATGTAAAGCTTGATACAGAAGTAAGAGATGATGATTTAAACAACAATTTAATCCTGATTGGAGGTCCTGTTGTCAACAAGGTTGTTGAAAAGGTTAATCCAAAGCTTCCGATAAGGTTTGAGAACGGCAACATAAAGTCAACAGTATCGAATGAGACCTATCCTCAGGATGAATGTGGCTTGATTGTAAAATGCAGGAGCCCTTTCAGCAAGGACAAGTATGTGCTTGTTGTTGCAGGCAAAAGGTTCAGCGGCACAAGAGCAGCTATAATTGCATTCCTCAAGGACTTCAAGAAAATAACAAATGGAAACATTCATAACTCCAGCATCAAGGCAAATGTGGTTGAAGGTATAGACTTGGATTCAGACGGGATAATTGATGACATTGAGTTCAGGGAGTGAAATGAACAGGTGCTTCTGGTGCGGAAACAGCAAATTAATGATTGACTATCATGACAAAGAATGGGGCGTGCCTTTGCACAATGATAAAATGTTATTTGAATTTTTAATTCTTGAAGGGGCGCAGGCAGGCTTGACATGGCAGACTATACTAAACAAGAGGGAAAATTACAGGAGAGCATTTGATAATTTTGATCCAATGAAAATATCCAGATACACTCAAAAAGACATAAGCACATTGCTTAAAAACGCCGGCATTATAAGGAACAGGCTGAAGATTGCAGCAGCTATAACAAACGCCCAAAAATTTCTTGCAATTCAAAAGGAATTCGGCTCTTTTGACAGATACATCTGGCAGTTTGTTGATTACAAAACAATCAAAAACAAATTCAAATCGTTAAATGAAATTCCTGCAGCAACAAAAGAATCAGAGGACATGAGCAAAGAGCTCAAAAAGCGAGGCTTCAGGTTTGTTGGTCCGACAATATGCTATGCTTTTATGCAGGCAGTTGGAATGGTCAATGACCATTTTACAGATTGTTTTAGGCACAACGAGGTATAATGGTAAAAAAGGAAATCCGCGTCATCGGAATCGACGATTCCCCTTTCAACAAGTTCAAGGACGAAAAAGTCCTTGTTGTTGGGGTTGTCATGCGCGGCGGCTCGTGGGTTGACGGGATTCTCTCAACAAAAGTTGATGTTGACGGCAATGACTCCACAAAAAAATTAGTTGAAATGATAAACAAATGCAAATTCAAGCCGCAATTGCAGTGCATTTTTTTGGACGGGATTGCAGTTGGAGGCTTTAATGTAATTGATGTCAGGGAATTAAATAAAAAAACAAATTTGCCGGTAATAGTTGTAATAAGAAGAATGCCAGACATTGCGAATATAAAAAAAACACTGATAAAAATAAAAAAGCGGCAAAAAATAAAATTAATTCAAAAAGCCGGTAATGTCGTGCAGGTTAATGATATTTTTACCCAATTAACAGGGATAGATTTTGAGCAGGCAAAAAAAATTCTTAAAATAGTCTGCACAAGAAGCTTGGTTCCGGAGCCTTTGAGATTGGCTCATTTGATTTCTTCAGGAGTTGTAAGTGGAGAAAGCAGGGGAAGGGCATGAATCAACATTTTCTAAAATTTTTTACAAAAGTTTATAAACAAAAAAATTTCTTTCTTTTATGTCGATGGAAAAAATAAAAGTTGAACAACTAAAAAAAGAAAAATCAGCCGACAGAAGAGACGCTTCAAAATATGCAACAGGATTCTCTGACAATCTGCAGCCATTGGAAGCTTTGGACTTGGGCAAAATAAATAATTTTGACGAGCTTGCAAAGGCAATGTCAAAGACTTCTTTTGGGGGAAGAAGCCTTGGAGAAGCTGCAGATGTGCTTTACGAGATGGCTTCTGACAAGGATTGCTTTGTTGTAGGCACATTTGCAGGCGCAATGACAGTTGCAAAGATGGGCTTGCTGATTTGCGACATGATTGACAGGGGAATGCTGAATGCGATTGTAAGCACAGGCGCCTTGATGACCCATGGCTTTGTTGAAAGCATTGGAATGAGGCATTTCAAGCATAATCCAAAAATGGATGACGTAAAATTATATGAGAAAGGCTACAACAGGGTTTATGACACTCTGGAGCTTGAGAAAAATCTCGACGATACCGAAGAGATAGTGACAAAAGTTCTGGACAAAATTGATAAAAATGAAGTTTTGTGCAGCTACGAGTTTACAAGCTTTCTTGGAAAATACCTTTCTGAAAATGCAGACGGCAGGGCGATTTTGAAATCAGCATACTCAAAAAAAGTCCCTGTTTACATTCCTGCATTTACGGACTCTGAGCTTGGGCTTGATTTGGGAATCTATATGAAAAAACAGGCAATAAAAGTGGAAAAGCCGTTCCAGTTCAACCCATTTTTGGACTTGGAGCATTACACGGAGCAGATTAAGAATGCAAAAAAGGTTGGAATTTTCACAATCGGCGGCGGAGTTCCCAGAAATTGGGCGCAGCAGGTTGCCCCTTATCTTGACATAATCGACAAAAGAATAGGGCATGGAGGCGGCTATAAAAGATTTAATTATGGCGTCAGAATTTGCCCTGAGCCAGCCCACTGGGGTGGCTTGTCAGGAGCAACTTACTCCGAAAGCGTTTCATGGGGCAAGTTTGTTCCTGAAAGCGAAGGAGGCAGGTTTGCAGAAGTCATTGCAGATGCAACCATTGCATGGCCAATAATTCTGAAGGCTGTGATTGAAAGGATGGAAAAGAAGTAATTTATGATTTTTCTAGGCAACATTTGAAGGCAAAAATTTGTCAGGGCTTAATACTCCGAAGTAAGCAAGAGCGCCAATCAGCACAAGTACCAGCAAAATCAGCGGTATGGCAAGCGCTACAATTATTGCTTTCCATGTGCTGAGCCTGTGGACATTCTTGAGAACAACAACACTAATTATAATGCTCCATAAGCTTATTGCCCATCCTACTAAATTACCAACATAAGCCAGTTCCACAGCAGTAACAATTGAAATCCAGTTCAGCAGGTGCGCATGAGATTGTGCCCTAAAATACCCAATTAGTGTGCTTTGCCCTCCAAAAAGCTTTGCCAAGCCATGAATTATCAAAATTGCCAATGCACTGAAAACAATAGAGTATCCCAGATTAGTCAAATAATCTAAAAAACTGAAAGGAACCTGTTTTATAGAAATAGCGAGCGAGCCGAGCAAGCCAGCCACAAATATAACCAACCAGCCATTAACTGTAGAGCCGGAATCAGAAGCTATTTCAACAGCAGCATCGCCGTCTAATTTTATTAAACGTAATCCTCTTTTAATTGAATCAAAAAATGTCATTGATAAACCACTTTTCAAATTAGTTTAAATACTTTTGGTTTTTAAACATAATAATACTTCCCTTTTTCCTTCTGCTCCCTGTCCAATCTTGAATCCAGCTTGTTTACTCTCGGCCTGTTTGTCTCTGGATCCCTCCTCAAAGTAATTCCAAGCTCCTTCAAAAACCTGTTCATGCCATCTTCCATCTCAAAAGGGCCTGTAATATTTCCTTCTACTGCCGGCTTTCCTTCAAACACAATCAGCCTGTCGCTTATGTAGTCAACAAACAATAAGTCATGGTCGACAATCAGTGCAGAAGCTCCTTTCTGCTCTATAAAATCCTTTATTATTTTTGAAAGCACAAGTCTCTGCTCGCTGTCAAGGTAAGCGCTTGGCTCGTCCAAAAGGTATAAATCAGCCTCCTGCTGCAAACAATGAGCTATTGCAACCCTTTGAAGTTCGCCTCCAGACAATTCATTAAGTTTGTTTAATGACAATTGCTGAAGATTCAATGGATTTATAATCTGGTTGCTGTACTTATTGAAAGCATCTTTTAAGACATCAATAACCAAGGCGTCAGAAGATTCCAAATACTGCGGCTTGTAGCTTACAATCACTTTTTTGGAGATTTCGCCTTTGTCTTGTTTTAAAACATTGGCCAGAATCTTTACAAAGGTCGTCTTTCCAATCCCATTCTCCCCCAGGATTCCAATAATCTCATTTTTATGGATTGAGCCATTATGCGCTTTCAGCGAGAAATTTCCAAGCCTTTTCTCAATATCCTTCCATGATGTGATGACCTCTTTTGCATGCCCTTTCTTGACAATTGCCCTTTCAGCAAACTTTATTTTAGAGTCCCTGAACCTTACATTCTCTTCCTTTATGTAGCCGGACAGATATACGTTTATCCCGTTTTTTACAGGCTTTACTCCGCTTACAATGCCGTATGCATTCTCATTGCCGTACATCAGATGCACCATCTCAGCTATATAGTCAAGAATTATCAGGTCATGCTCAACAACCAAAACGGAATTATTCTCATTTATCAAGGACTTTATGAATTTGCTTGTGTTTATCCTCTGTTTTATATCGAGGTAGCTTGTCGGCTCGTCGAAAATGTAAAGATTTGCATCTTTAAGCACGGTTGCGGCAATTGCAACTCTCTGCAATTCTCCTCCTGATATTTCAGATATGTCATTGTTCAATATTTCGTTTAACTGCAGCTCATTTGCAATTTTTTTTAATTCGCCTTTTTCATCAACCTTTTTCAGCAAGTCAATAACCTTGCCTTTTGTTGTCTTTGGTATCAGGTCAACCTGCTGGGGCTTGTATGCAACTTTTATCTCGCCTTCTTTTATCTTCTCAAAAAATCCCTGGGCTTCGGTGCCCTTGAAAAATGAAATCAGCTCTTCATAGCCTGTTTCATGCAGCTCCCAGTCTCCGAAATTCGGCTTCAGGACAGAGGCTAAAATCTTGATTGCCGTTGACTTCCCGATTCCGTTTACTCCAAGAATTCCAGTGACATGCCCGAAAGTAGGGGTAGGCAGCGAGTAAAGCACAAACCTGTTTTCCCCATAGCGGTGTATCGGCTTGGTTTTTAATTCCTCAGGAAGGTTGATTATTTTTATCGCATGCGGAGCTGCTTTTGGGCATATGCCGCATCCTGTGCACAAATGCTCGTCTATTGAGAGCTTTCCGTCTGCCTCTATCTTGATGCACTCCTTGCCTGTCCTGTTGACAGGGCAGATGCCTTGTATATAGAGCTTTTGCTGCGCATCCTTCAGCTTTTCGTTGTCCACAATAGCTATTCGTGTCATGGTGTTGCAAGTAAATAGAAGTTGCTAGAAAAACTGCTTTGCCTGATGTTTTGTTAAAATACAACTCATAAACCCTTAAAAATAAGCATGGTTTTTAAATATTGTGATATTACTTGTCAAAATGAAATGCTCAATCTGCAGCAAATCCATCGAAACAACCTTTTTGGGCAAGATGCTCGGCACTTATGTGAAGGATGGCAAAGGCAAACTGCATTCCATCTGCTTTGAGTGCCAGAAGAAATTTGCCTCAAAAGAAGAAATTTTAAAAGCAATTAAATAAAGCTGGTTCTTATTGCCTCTGTGGCTCAATCTGGTAGAGCGGCGCTCTCGTAATTAGCAAGAAAAGCGCAGGTTGAGGGTTCAAATCCCTTCAGAGGCTTTATTCATTTTAAATACTTTATTTCTATATTGAAAATATATCCTCCAGAATATCTGTTTTAAGGAAATTTTAAAAAGAACTGCTTAAAGTGCTTTACAGAGATGGGAATAACAGCGTTATTCAAGCAGACAGCTCAGAGATTGCCAGACAAGGTAGCTTTTGAGTTCGAGGAGCAAAGGGTAACATTCAGGGAGATTGACACAGCAGGCAACAAGGTTGCAAACGCATTGCAAAGCATCGGCATAGCAAAAGGCGACAGGGTTGCCCAGTTCACGCCCAACTCCCTTGAAATCATTTATTCTTTGGTTGGCAATTTCAAGAACGGCAGCATTGTTGTGCCTATGAACGCAAGCTTCAAGGAGCAGGAAATTCATCATATTCTGGGCGATTCAGGGGCAAAAGTTATAATAACAGATACTGAAAGGCTGCCATTGGTCAAGGCAGTGCTTCCAAAGCTGCCTGAGCTGAAGCATATTCTACTTATTGATGGAAACCATGAGGGGACAAATAACTTCTACGATTTGATTAAAAATGCCTCTGACAAAGAGCCTAGCGTTTCAATAAAAGACGAGGACTATGCTTTGATATGCTATACCTCAGGCACAACTGGCAAGCCAAAAGGAGCATCTTTGTCCCAGATAAACATCACATCCAACATAAAGGCATTGCAGCAGGCATGGAAATGGACAGAAGACGATATTTTTCTTTTGACTTTGCCTTTGTACCATATCCACGGCTTGGGCGTTGCTGTCTGCGGCTCTTTATACGTTGGAAATTTCACAATCCTGAGGAGGAAGTTTGCTGCCGAAGACGTTCTTGAAACGATACAAAAAAGAAAAGCCACTTTGTTTATGGGCGTTCCAACAATGTATTTCAAGCTGCTTGATGTTGAAGGCCTAGAAAAATATGACATATCGTCAATGAGGCTTTTTGTTTCAGGCTCTGCTCCCTTGTCAAAAGACATGTTCTACAAGCTCAAGAAAGCCCTTGGGCACGAGATTCTTGAAAGGGCTGGCATGTCAGAGTCAATGATGAATTTTAGCAATCCTTATGATGGCGAAAGAATTCCTGGAAGTGTGGGTCCCTGTTTGCCGGGGGTCAAAGTAAGAATTACAGACAAAAACTACAATGATGTTCCTGTTGGTGCAGAAGGCGAGATTCTGATTAAGGGTCCAAATGTCTTCAACGGCTACTGGAACAAGCCTTCCTATAACAAGCAGTGCTTCAGGGACGGCTGGTTCATAACAGGCGATGTTGGCAAGATTGATGAGAAAAACTATGTTTATATAATCGGGCGCTCAAAGGATGTCATTATTTCAGGCGGCATCAACATTTACCCAAGGGAAATTGAGGATGTTGTTGAGTCACTGCTCCAAGTCAAGGAGTGCGCTGTTGTCGGAGTTCCAGACAAGGAGTTCGGCGAGTCTGTAAAGGCTTATGTTGTATTGAATTCAGGCTCAAAACTAACAGAAGATGATGTGATAAATTACTGCAGGGAAAAACTGGCTTCATTCAAAAAGCCAAAGTTTGTCGAGTTCTTGGATGCTTTGCCTAAAAACACAATGGGAAAGATAATAAAGGAAGAATTGAGGAAAAGGCATAAATCAAAATGATAATCTCTAAATCTATTCATATCGTAAAGCATCCACCGGCTTCAGCGAAGCAGCCTGCCTCGCCGGAAAAAACCCTGAAATTGTCCCTATTAAAAATGAAAATACAAGAGAGCCAACTATAAGATACCAAGGGAAAAATGCCTTTATCAGGCTTGTTCCCAAAAACGCAAAAGCCAAATATTCAACCAGCTTGCTCAGCCCGATTCCAAACACAATCCCGATTGCGCCTCCTGCCAGTCCCAATAATCCGCTTTCAATAACAAAAATAAGCAGAATGTCCTTGTTCTGCGCCCCAATGCTTTTCATAATCCCAATCTCCTTGGTTCTTTCAACAACGGCAGTGTACATCGTGTTTGCAATTCCAATCCCGCCAACAAGCAATGAAATTGCTGCTATTCCAATAAGCACAATCTCAACCATTGTCAATATCGTGTCCAAAGTTTCCAGAATCTGCTGCGGAGTGCTTATCTGAAAGTCCTCCTTGCCAAGCTCCAAGTCTCTATCTCTCCGCATAGCCCTCTCAATATCGTCAGCAACCTTATTTGCATCAACGCCCTTCTGCACTTGGACTGCAATCACATCAACTTTTTTCCTGTCAATCTTCAAGACTTGCCGCATTGTATCTTCGGGAATTATCACAACCCTGTCCTGCTGCGGATTTCCTGATTTCTTCAAAATGCCCACAACCTCGAATTCAGCATCATTAATCTTTATTGTATTGCCAAGCTCAACCCTTTTCCTGAAAATGCCCTTGTTGGCTACGTTGCTGCCGATAAAAGCCTTGAATTTGTCGCCTCTCTTGAGAAGCCTGCCAGCCTCTGTCTCATACCTGTTTACATCAGTTACAAGCTCCCTGCCTTCATCGTCGTCAGGCATTGACGCTGCAAAGTAGAACTTCACCTCATTGCTGAACTCGAGTTTCACAGGCTTAATCAGCCTTGCGCCAACTTGCTCAACTCCGTTAACTCTTTTAATCACATCCATGTCATGCGTTGTCAGGTTTGATGCAGCGCTTGTCCCAGGAGGGCCTGCAAACTGCAGCCCTGATTTTGCCTGCACAACAAGCTTGTCAGCGCCTATGTTAAGGAAAACATTTCCAATGGCTTCTTTCATTCCCTGCCCCAGAGAAATCAAGCCGACAACTGCAGCTATTCCAATGAATATGCCAACCATGGTGAGCCAGCTTCTCAATTTCCTGTGAAACAAATTGTCTATTCCGACTTTAAAATAGTCCTTTATCATTTTCCCCTCAGGGCGTCAACAGGCTGCAATGAAGCTGCCTGCTTTGCAGGCATGACTCCGAATACCGCTCCAAGCAAAAACGAAAACATCAGCGCCCCAAAAAATAATGAATAGGAAAAATAAGCTCCAATTAAATTTGTGCCGAGCACGTTTTTTGCAACAGCCTCAACAGCGAAACTCAGCCCGAACCCAAGCGCAATGCCAATCAAGCCGCCTAATGCGCCAAGCAGGCCGCTTTCAATAACAAAAATCAGCAGAATGTCCTTGTTCTGCGCCCCAATGCTTTTCATAATCCCAATCTCCTTGGTTCTTTCAACAACGGCAGTGTACATTGTGTTTGCAATTCCGATTCCCCCGACAAGAAGGGATATGGCGGCAATGCCTATAAGCACTGACTGCACAATGCCGATAATGTCTCCGAAAGAGCCAAGCAGCTGCTCGGGAGTCTGTACATCAAAGTCCTCCTCGTCTTTCTTGACGTCCCTGGACCTTCTCAAGTCGCTTTTTATCTTATCGGCAATGATATTTATGTTCTCAACGTTTGCAACCTTGGCGATTATCTCGTCAAGCTTGTCAGGCTCGTTGAAAACTTCCCTTAAAGTCTCTTCGGGAATTGAAATTGAGCCGTCCCACCCCGGGTCGCCTGTTTTTTCAAGAATCCCTACAATGGTAAACTCATGGCTGTTGATTTTTATTTTGTCCCTCACATTTATGTTCTTTCCGAGCAGCTCCTTGTCAACAACGCCTGAGCCGAGCAATGCAGAAAACCTGTCATTATCCCGCAAATTCCTGCCTTCCCTGATGTTAAGGCTTTGCAGCTCGGCAACCAAATCCCTTTCATCGCCTTCAGGAAGCCCTATTATAAAGAAAAACCCTATGTTGTCGTCAAACTCGACCTTTGAATTTGCAAACACAAATCCTGCTGTGTTTTCTATGCCGCTTACTCTTTTGACAATATCCAGGTCGTCTTCTGTCAGCTCGGCAACTGCATTTGTGCCCGGCGCCCCTACACCGGTCTTTGGAAGAATAATCAGCTTGTCAGTGCCGATCTTCTCAAACTCCCTGTTGATGGCCTGCTCAAACCCCTTGCCGAGGCTTATCAGGGCGACAACAGCAGCTATGCCTATGAATATCCCGATCATCGTGAGCCAGCTTCTCAGCTTCCGATGGCTCAGCGTGCCCAAAGCAAACCTGAAATAGTCCCTCAGCATAGCATAAAAAGGAAAATTATGCCTTTTTCCTTTTTCTGAAATAATAATAAATGGCGCCTGCTGCTGCAATCACAATCACAACCCACCCGAAGCTGCTTCCCTTTTCCACGCCCAAGCTTCTTGCCTCGCTGCTGCTGTACAGCTTCAGCTCGACTTCCTTTGTTTCCCTGTAGTCGTTGTTGTTGGCGTCCTTGTAGGCAACCTCAACGGGAATATTTGCGGCGCCCTTGCCTTTCACAGACAGCTTGAATTCCGCTGTTGAAAAATCGTCGCTGTCCAGCTTTCCGACGTAAACCTCGTCTGCGCCGATTGCCTTCACATTTTCATTCGGCAGAACCTTTACATTGAGGAATTTTATGTCAGGATTGCCTTTGTTGACAAGCCTGAGCACAACGCTTCCGGTGCTTCCGGAGGTATAGACATCGGTTCTTTCCAAAGTCACTCCAAGGTCAGGCTTGTCACCGACTACAATAGTAACTATGTTAAGCCTCGAGTAATTTTTGTTGAGAATGTCGGAGTAAACAACGTTCAAGGGCACTTTGTATGCTTTTGAGGCTGCATCAGAGTCGACAAGCAGCTCAAATTCAACAGGCATGGCAGCCTGCGGCTCTATGTAGGATACCACCTTTTCATTGGCAGAGCCGATTGGCGAAAACGGCATTGCCTCTCCGCTTTTGTCAAGGCTGAGTGAAACCTTAACATCTTTCAACAGCGATGTTGCATAATTTTTCAGTTCAATAATGAGCCTTGCCTTTTCGCCGGGCGCTGTCACAGAAGGAATTGTGGAAACCTTCTCGACAGCAAGTATTGCGTCATGGGTTTGCACCTTGATTTTAAGCCCCTCAATGGTTGTCCATGAGTCAAAATTATCGCTTTTGTACCTGGCTTTAAATTCGTGATTGCCGTCTGATGCATCCTGGGCGGCTTTAAGCTTGTATTTCACGACAACACTTTGTTTCCCCTCCTGGTATGTCCCAAGCGTACCTATGCTCTTTTGCGCGCTTTCCCCCGGCAACAGGGAAAATGGATATTCCGGCAGTATCTCAAACATGACATTATAGGCTATTGTGCCGTTGTTGTCAAGCTTGAAGCTTACCTCAACCTGCTTGCCAGGCTCCACAGGATCTGGCTCCTGCTTTGTCAGGCTGACTATTATGTTGGGCGCCTTTCCCATGTACTGGGTATTGACTGCTGCGAATGCAAAGCTGGCAGCCAGCAGCAGCATAAAACACAAAATTGCCTTTTTCATTCCTATCACCTTCTCAACGATTTTACTATTTTGCCGTCTTTCAAAAACTCCACCCGCTCTGCAACCTTTACAAGGCTTGCGTCATGCGTCACCATCACAATCGTCTTTTGCTCCTTTTTGTGCAGCTTTTGCAGGAAGTCAAGCACTATGGCGCCTGTCTTGCTGTCAAGGTTGCCTGTAGGCTCGTCCGCTATTATGACATCAGGGTTGTTAGCCAAAGCCCTTGCAATCGCCACTCTTTGCTGCTGCCCGCCGCTAAGCTCTGTCGGCTTATGATTTGTCCTGTCGCCCAGCTCAACAAGCCCAAGCAGCATGGCTGCCCTTTCCTTCCTTTTTTCTTCATCAACGCCCTGGAAAATCATGGGCAGCATCACGTTCTCAAGGGCTGTAAGCGTTGGAATAAGGTTGAACTGCTGGAAAATAAACCCTATTTTCCGCCCCCTTATCTGCGCAAGCTCTGACTCTGAAAGCTTTGATATGTCGTGCTGCTCAAGCGTAATTTTTCCTTTTGTCGGCACATCCAAACATCCTATCATGTTGACTGCTGTTGATTTTCCGCTTCCTGAAGGGCCCATTATTGCAAGGAACTCGCCTTCCTTCACGTCCAATTCAAGCCCTTGTAGCGCATTAACCTCTATATTTCCCATTTTGTATGTTTTCCACACATCCTGAAGCTTTATGATTTGCCTCATCTTACTGCCTTCAGCCTTTTGATGGTTCCCCTCAGGACAGCCTTGATTTTTTTCCTGTCCTTTCCTGTCGAGTAAAGCTCGAATATAGTCGCCCTGAACTCATTCAGCTCAGGGTTAAGCTCCTTGAACGGAAGCTGCCCCTTTTTCAGGCTGTTGAAAATCTCGAGCATGAAATTCATTTCCCTTCTGTCCGTTATCTTTCCGAATGCGCTCCATGTTGCAATTAATTTGTCAACTAGGGAGTTCTTGCTTTTGTCTATAATGGCAAGATGCTTTCTTCCCTCCTTTGTCAGAAAATAGAGCTTTTTTCTTCCTTGGGCTTCAACTTCAACCAGCTTCTCCTTCAGCAGCTTTTCAAGAAGCGGGTAGATGGAGCCGAAGCTGGGCTTCCATGTGCCTGTGTCCCTTTCTATCTGCTTTATCAAGCCATAGCCCGAGAGCTTTTTATTATGCAAAGTTTTCATCACAATCAGCCTTAAATAGCCCGCCATCATTTTATATCGCCCTCGATACAAAAAAAAATTGCTTTGCAATTTTGAGTATTCGAAAACGATATGTATCGTTTTCGATATATCGACTTCGATATATTGATAATGCATTATGGATATTTAAATATTTCGGGTTTTGCAGCGCAATCCGCTCAGCAATAGCTTTTTAAAATAACCCTGTTTCTTGCCAATCCTATGAAAGACAGAAAGGAAAAGAAGCGCTGGGGGCTGATACTTTTCATAGTGATTATAATGGTAGGCACGTCTGCCAGCTTCGTGCTGATTGGCTCCCAGCAAAATGAGGTTGCCAAATACAACGGAATAAAATTCGTAAGCCAAAACAGCGTTTGGATTGCAAAAATAAGCGGCAAAGATGCCGCCTTCAGCTTTTTGCCAGGTGATGTGGAAAGCATTCGTTTATCCGGGGAGTCTGCGCAAAAATTAAAGGGCAGGCTTGAAATAGACGTTACTTACGACTTGAACAGCACTTACAGGGAGCCGATTGCGCTTGCACAGCACCAGATGGGGCTGACTTTGGGGCAGTACAACATTTTTGTCAGGAAGGGATTCACAGCAAACAACACTTTTAACCTCCCAATAATAACATGCAATGACGCGACATCGATTGTGCCTGTTGTATATTTCAGGCAGGGAAACGCAACAAGCATAAATGCCGAAGGCGACTGCATTATCGCAGAGGCTTCGTCAGGCGAGGGCTTTATAAAGGCAAAGGACAGGATTCTGTACGGCGTGCTGGGTGTCATAAAATAATGGATCCGAAAAAAAAGCTTGAGGTATTGGAGGGAAGTTTTGATTCAGGCGTTATAGGGAAGGAGGAGTACGATAAATGGAAGGAAAAGCTGGAGCCTGACGTGAAGGAGTTTGACAGGAAAGTTGAGGAGATGGGCAAGGAAGAGCAAAATCCCGAAGAGCAGCCAAAATCCTCGGAAAAGGCTTTGATAATAAGCATTGCCGTAATTGCCATTCTGTTTGCCGCAATATTCACCTACAGCATTTTCAGCAAGGAGCAGCCAAAAACTCTGGAGGAGCTGCATGTCCTGAACTTGAAAGGAAAGCTTAAGCCCGAGCAGGGCTATGTCTACAAGGGAGTTTACAGCTTTGTCAAATTCGATAATTTTTGGTACACCGGCCTGAATTCCCCGAAAGGGACAAAAACCTACAGCATGAATTTTAGATACTCTCCAAATGAGTTGAAAGATATTGTTATAGAAGGCAGCCTTGACAGGGACTTTTTTAACAGCAAAAATGAGTTTTATCCCACGTTTAATCCAACAGGAAACGAGCTTACCCATGTTCAGCTTGCAATTGCGGATTTTGACACGCATCTTGCAAAGGTCTTTGAAAAAAATCCTATAGGATCTTGCGACAGAAATGAAACACAAATTTGCAAAAGCCGCCCGATAGTCACTTGCGACGACAAGGACAAGCTTGTGCTTTACGTAAAAGAATCGGAAAAATTCAGGGCGTATTACAATGGCAACTGCATTGTTGTTGAGGGAAAAGGCTTTGACCTGGTGAAGGGCGTTGACAGGATTCTGTACAATTTATATAACATAATGGGGCAGGAAGAAGAATAATGGAGCATTACTATTCCGAGCAGCAAAAATCATTTCTTAAAATCAAAAAAATAGGGCAAAAAATAAGAAATGCTGATTTTGAGTTCTGTACCTCATCCGGCGTATTTTCCAAGGAAAAAATAGACAAAGGCACTTTGATTTTGGCTGAAAATATGCAAATTGCAAAAAATTCCAATGTTCTTGACATTGGATGCGGCATTGGCGTTCTTGGGATTGTTGCGGCTAAATTATTTAATGCCAATGTTGTTATGGGTGACATCAACAAAAGGGCTGTAATGCTGGCAAGGAAAAATATCACATTAAACAATGTGAAAGCAGAGGTTTTGCATGGCAACCTGTATGAAAAACTCAATAAAAATGATTTTGATGTTATTTTATCTAATCCGCCCCAGACAGCAGGAAAGGAATTGTGCTTTAAATTAATAGAAGAGTCAAAAAATTATTTAAAATATAATGGAAGCTTACAATTAGTTGCGAGGCACAAAAAAGGCGGCAATACATTAAGCAAAAAGATGGAAGAAGTTTTCGGGAATGTAAAAGTGATTGCTAAAGAGGCTGGATACTGGGTTTATTTGAGTGAGAAAGAATGATTTCTACAACTCCCTTATCCCTTCCTTTGTCACAGCCATCAGCCTTACTCCGACCCCCAGTTTCAACAAGGCAGATAAAATTGCCATGTGCTCCTTGCCTGAGCCAGAAACAATGTTTAAGGCCACTTCCAAGTCACTTATTTTCCCCCTCAATCCTTTTTTAATGTCCTCAATCAATTCAAAAACAGGCTTCTGGAAGTCAACAACAACAAACTCAACTTTTTTTTCAGCCTTGAAATTGCTTTTGCCGAATTCGTTTGTAATCAGAAATATATTTTTCCAGTCCTGCTCTTTTATTAAGCGGGCAACATGCCCCCAGCTTTTCTCCCCTGATGAAAGGCACGCAACCAAGTCTGTCATAAAGGCTTAGAAAAAACCGGCATATATTAATGTTTTGGGGCTGATTAGAATATAATAAAGTTCAAAAGACGAGAGCGACTTCTTAAAGCACTAGTGATTGAAGTAAACCGCTTGTGCTTCTTTGCCTGAAAGCTATAGCTAAAATCGAAAGTTATTTAAACAACTTGCCCCACAAAATTGAATTGCACAAAGGCTGAAGGGGTTGTTCTTGTTTTTCTCCCTTATATTTTTTGGGGATTATGGTTGCGAAAAACAACGTTTTTCGAAACCCCCGAAAATAGGTGATTTTCGATGGCAAGAAAAATTTCTACAATACCAAAGGCGTCTGTGGCAAGAATCCTTATGAAGGCAGGCGCAAAAAGGGTTTCTGCTAACGGGGTGGATGCATTCACGGAAGTTCTTACAGACATAGCAGTCAAAATCTCCTCAAAGGCTGCGCAGATAGCGAAGCACGCAGGCAGGAAAACCGTGCATGAGGGGGATGTAAGGCTGGCTGCGAAATAAAGTTGTTCTGGTTTTTAAGAAAATCTTTTAAACAATCCGCTTTTCTGGCATATACAATGGGCTGGTAGTTAAACCTGGTATAATGCGCCCTTGGCTAGGGTGAGGCTCCGGGTTCAAATAGACGCAAGCGGGCAAAGCTTGCGCTTTGCAAGTCCCGGCCAGTCCATTTTTTAAAATGTTCAAACTAATCTACACAGCAGACCTGCACGGCAACGAGAAATTCTACAAAAGGTTATTAGAAAAAGCCGAAGACGAAAACGTTAATGCAATAGCAATCGGCGGCGATTTGTGCGGCAGGGAAGGAAGCACTATAAAAGAAAAAGTCAGCAGCCAAAAAATATTTCTTGAGAAATTCGTGCTTCCGTTGCTCAAGGAATTCAATAAGAAAAATAAAAACACCGAAATATATGCCATAATGGGCAATGACGACTTCAGGGAAAATTTAGATATTTTAGAAAATGCTGACAAAAATAAAATATTGAAATCAATACATAAAAAATCGATAAAATTGAACAAAAGCTTTAGCATCGCCGGCTACAGCTTTGTGAACCCGACACCTTTCAGGCTGAAAGACTGGGAAAAGCCAGATTTTGAAGGTGATGGTGCGCCAACTCAGTTATTTAATGAAGAAATAAGAAGCATTGGGAAAGAAAACGGCACAATACAAGAAGATTTAAACCAATTAAAACAATTGTCAAACCCTAAAAAAACATTATACGTGATTCATGCCCCTCCGTATAATACGAAGCTTGATGTAATATCAACAGGCGCCCATGTCGGCAGCAGGGCGATAAGAAATTTCATGGAAAAAGAGCAGCCTTTGCTTTCATTGCACGGGCACATACACGAAAGCCAGAAGATGAGCGGCTCGTGGAAAGACAAAATTGGAAATACAATCTGCATAAATGTCGGAAGCAGCTATCCGGAAGACAAGCTGAATTGCGTTGTTGTTGATGTTGAAAATTTAAATAACATCAAATATTTAGAATTAAAATGATAGGCATAATTTCCGACACGCATGAAAACGAGGAAGCCACAAAAAAAGCCGTAAAAATATTCAGGGATAAAAATGCCGAGTTTGCGGTGCATTGCGGAGACATAATATCCCCTGCAATGCTGGAGCACTTCAAGGGCTTGAAAATGAAATTCGTATTTGGCAACAATGACGGCGAGAAGGAAGGCCTGAATAAGATGGCTCAGGAGCTTGGCTTCGGTGAAATAAAGGAAGAGCTGGAATTTGAGCACAAGGGCAAAAAATTCTATGTTTATCATGGGATAAATGAAGAAAAGCTTGATTCAATAATCCAAAGCAATAAATATGACTATGTTTTAACCGGGCATACCCACATAAAAAAGGACGGGAAGGCAGGCGGCACAAGGGTTATAAACCCAGGCGCGTTGTTCAGGATTTATCCTTACACAATAGCCATGCTTGATGCCGAAAAAGACGAATTGGAATTTATAAAAATCCCGCAAAGGTGAAAATGGAAGACTGCATATTCTGCAAGATTGCCGATGGCAAAATACCGGCTGCAAAAATTTACGAAGACGGCAAAATAATAAGCTTTCTTGACATAATGCCCGCAAACAAGGGCCACTGCCTCATTGTCCCGAAAAAGCACGCCCAGACATTGACTGAGATGGGTGATGAGGATTTGGCGGCTTTAATAAAAGCGGCCAAGAAAGTTGCAAGCGCCTTGTCGTTAAGCTTCGGCAATGGCAGCTTCAACATTGTGATGAACAACGGAAAGGAGGCAGGGCAGATTGTCAATCACGCGCACATACACATTATCCCAAGGTTCCAGAAGGACAGGCTTAGGCTGAAATGGAGCCACTTAAAATACGAAGGCGATGAAATAAAGGAGTACGCCGAGAAGATAAGGAAGTTTATTTGAGTAACCTTTTTAAAACGATATTCTATACTTTATAAGAATGGGGGAAAAAAGATTTTTTGCAGATATAGCGGATATTAGGGAAAGGGTGCCGCTTAAACTAGAGCAGTTGCTTAAAGATTCACCCGTTAGCGTGAAAGAAGGTAAGCTATTTTTTACTTATTGGCTGAATATGGAACCATGGGAAGACAAGCCTCTGCTGGTTGATAATGAAGGGCAGTTTTGGATTGGCAAAAATTCCAGTGGAAGCAATCTTTTATTTGAAGAGTATGGGAGAAATATGAGTGAATTTTTAGGCTGCCCTTCGCCAGAAGTAGACTATGACGATTCTAATGGAAAGCCTTTGGTTTTATCAAAATTTATTCATCCTTCTCGAGGACATTCATTGGAGGAATTAAAAGCTCGTGGCCAAGTCACAATTGTTTCAAGATTGCTAGCGGCATACTCAAGAAAAATTACAGATAACCAAGAAAGACTGTCTGGAAGGCTAGATTGCGATATTAATCTTCATCAATTTTTAATAGATTCTCAAGATGTTTTTTATCAATTTGACTTCTCACGTCCTGTAGGGGAAATATTATACTTTACTGATGTAAAACTAAAATTAAATGTTTTTGGCTTGACTGCCGACCCAGATAATGAAATTATAAAAAGGCAAATTGCCCAACTTAGGCAATGCAGTTTTGAGGAATTATACAAGGCATATACCAAAAAATCTTGTCAGATATTTCCAGACCAAACAAAGAATTATTTGTCTATGTTTTTATGGAATTTTAATAATATTGACCGTTTGCTGTATTCCTTGCATATGGCAAATGGTTATAGGCCCATTCGTCTTATTATACACCCAAAAAGTCAAGATTTGTAGCAATCTTTTTAAAACAATATCTTATTCTTTTGCTTCATGCCGAAGTAACTCAGCTTGGCTAGAGTGATGCTCTCATAGGCGTTGCTTAGAAAGGCATAAGTCGGGAGTTCAAAAGCTGTTTGGCGGAAAGTCTCCCCTTCGGCACTTTTTCCGAAACATTTTAATAAATTAAGAATATCCTGTTGTTTGGTGGTTTTTCATGGAAATGAACATACAAAATCTGAAATTAAAAATCGGCGACAAGGCTCCAAACTTCAGCCTGCCGGGAGTTGACGGAAAGGCTTATTCCCTGGGCAGCTTCAGGGGCAAAAAGATACTGGTCATTGTGTTCATGTGCAACCACTGCCCTTACGTGCAGGGCTCTCTTGAAAGGATCAAGTCGATCCAGGATGATTTTGGAATAAAAGGCGTTCAGGTTGTCGGCATCAATGCAAACGACGAAGTCAACTACCCTGACGACAGCTTCGATAAAATGATAGAGGTAAGCAAAGAAAAAAAGATAAACTTTCCTTACTTAAGGGACGAGGACCAAAAAGTTGCAACCGCCTATGGTGCCCAATGCACTCCTGAATGCTTTGTCTTCGACGGCGAAAGAAAGCTGAGGTACCATGGAAGGGTCGACGACAGCCCGAAGGACGAGACCAAGGCAACTGTCAATGATTTGAGAAATGCAATAGAGTCATTAGTCCATAACAGGAAAGTTTCTATTGGACTGACGCCTGCAATCGGCTGCTCTATAAAGTGGAGATAAATTTATTTTAAGTCATAATCTACAAGAATAAACTAGATGTAAAAACTGGGATTATAACAATTTCAATCATAGTTATAGCTTTCTCTTTGATTTTATTAAAATTTTTTAAGAATGTTAATGATGATTCTCTTTATTGGATGTTCAGTGCATCGGCACAATCAATTGCAGCTTTGATAGCTCTTTTAATAGCGGGTTTCGTTTTTCTTAATGAAGCTTTTAGGGGAGAAGAAGATGAAACTCTTATTGAGATTAATAAAGAATTAAAGAAAGAATTTTATGATAGGTTTAAAATATTAATTTGGTTGGGCTCACTTTCTATAATATTCAGTTTAATATCACTATTATTAATAAAAAATAAAACTCAATATTTTTTATATTACTTCATCTACTCATTATCTTTTGTTATAGTTTTATTAACATTAACCTTGTTAGCGGTATTTGTTCTATACATTATGGATCCAGAACTTCAGCAAAAAGTTGCTAAAATATTATACAAAAAAGGAGAATTTGTTAAGAGCACAGAAAAAGTAGACTATGGTAAGTTTTCGAGTTACGCTGTAGCCTTTGAAAAACTACTTAGAAAAATTTTAGAAAATAAAGAATTAATTAAACCAAACCAAACAATAACAATTAGGGACATGTTAGATCTAATGCTAATAAATCAATTAATTGACCAAAATCTAATGAAAAAATTAGATTTAATAAAGACCTATAGAAATTTGGCAATGCATGGGGGAATAGATAAAATTGATAAAAGTATGGAAGATTTAGTTATAGGCACTATGGAGGAGTTAAAAAATGAGTTTAAAGTTTAACCATACTATTCCAGATTTTTCAAGCACTCATCATAATTATATCTTAGCGCCTTGTTGTCGGGATTCTTCTTCAGCTGCCCTTCCAAAATATTTCTTGCCTGCCCAAACTTGCCAATTGACATGTAAACCACAGCCAGATTGTTAGCAGGCGATGGATTTTCAGCATTGTATTTCATTGATTTCTTGAAGTATTCTATCGCACGATTCTTGTCGTTCATCTGCAGGTATATCTTTGCTATTTCGGAAAAAACAAGCTTGTAATTCGGGTTTAATTTTGCTGTTTTTTCAAAATATTTTAAGGCATTGCTAAAATCACCCATTCCGAGATGCATTCTGGCTGCCTGGTAGTTGTATCTCGCGCTTTCTGGATTTTCCTCTAATTGCCTAAGAATCATTCCAGAGTACTGTTCTGTTTTCTCGCCTATGAGATTTTCATCTTTCAATGACCCGAAATGGTGCAAAACGGCATCCAGCTTCTGGTATTCCAGCTTTTTTTCGCTTATTGAATCTTCAATCAATTCATGAACCCGGTGCCTGAATCCCAAGCCCAGATTGTTTTTAAACAGCCTGACCAAATTGTGCGGGATGTAGAATGGATATTGCCTGACTAATCCAAAATCCGAATCATTCTTTAAAGCACCTTCAAAAAAATTGTTTATGTAGCTTCTTTGTTCAAGCTGCAATCCCACCAAACCGCTTCCAGCGTTCTCAATTGCATCTTTTATTTTTTTCAAGTCTTTTTCTTCAATTACTTCATCAGCGTCCATGACCAAAATCCAGTCTTTTGTTGCGTGCTTAAGGCTTTCATTTCTTGCAGCGGAAAAATCGTCAATCCACTTGAAGTCAATGATTTTTGCTTTGAACTTTTTTGCTATTTCCTTCGTCTTGTCTGTGCTGCCCGTGTCAACTATTATAATTTCATCGGCAATTTCCCCAACAGAGTTCAGGCATTGCTCTAGGTATCTCCCTTCATTTTTAGTTATCATGCATAATGATATTGTTTGCGGCATTTTATAAAGATATCAAAAAGCGCCAAGGCCCGGAATTTCATAGCCGAGTTTCGCTCTGGCTGCTTTGAACCGAGAAGCCCTTGCGGGCAGCAGTTAGCTCTCGGGGCTTTACGCCCAGTAAAATGTCAACGGGTTTATGCCGTTGGTTCGAGACTGCCGCAATGCCGGATTCTGCCACCTTGGCATATTGGAGAATATTTGCCTTGTTTTAAAAGGTTGTTATGGCTACGCCTAATCTCTGTAATCACTACTTTATAGTGGTTTAAAATAGTAAACTTTATATATTAGTGTTTAAAATTAAACTGCCATGGGAGAAAAACAAGCAGAGCGCAGCTTGGCAATTTTGGTTGAGTATCCTACAGGAACACTAGAGTTGTTTGAGGCTAAGTTGAGTGGGATGCGTTCTGATGCTAAACCAGTGGGGAATTATTCCATAACAAAAGTTGATTTAAGAGGTAATAATCCTGAGCAAGTACTGAAAAAATTAATCGACTATATTGGAAAGCCAGAATATCCAATTTTGGTGGTTAAGGAGCACCAGGGTACACCTTTAAGCCAGGAAGACTTAGTCTGTCTGGTTTCAGATTATTTTTCAAAAGATGAGTCTAGTGGTGAAAGTGACACTTTGGGGTTTCTAATTCAGTTGTCACCAGAACAAGAGCAGGATTTAGAGAATTTAATTAGGCATGTGCCTGTTGTTTATGAGGTTGGGGATAGTGCAGAATTTGGTTGGTATACTCTCAATTCAAATAAAAAAAGCTAATGGTCGCTGCAGTCCCACTTGAACCCGCAGTTCGGGCATATCAGCTTGCAGTGCCTCTCGTGCATTTCTGTGTTGCAGACTTCGCAAATGACCTTCTCAGGATTTTCCTTCACACTTAACACCGAACGAGCCGTAGCTTAATGTCAGGTTGAACTTCTTGCACAATAAATTCATCACTATTAAATTTTTCTCGGAGTCCTTGACGATGCACTGCCTGAAGCCTTTGTTGTCCCAGTTTGCGATGCCGTCCACTTTTTTGCAGAAAGTTATAAAGTCTTCCGGCTTTTCAATGCTTACAGATTCAGTCGCATTTTTTATTTCTTTCTCAATCTCTTTAACCTCTTCCGGGACAGTTATGAATGCCCAGAACAGGCTCGTGAGCACAACGCCTATAATCAATGCCCCTATGAATATAGCCCAGGCCTCAAGCTCTGAATATGTTTTTGCCATTAAAGAGTAGAAATGAAAACGGCTTTAAAAAGGTTTAGAAGCTAAAA
>Ga0209542_10000774_pt1 | contig 76971 bp, 79 predicted proteins | sample RifCSPhighO2_01_FD_184028 | JGI IMG/M metagenome (GOLD analysis project Ga0209542, IMG submission 184028) | Soil microbial communities from Rifle, Colorado - Rifle CSP2_plank highO2_0.1 (SPAdes) (version 2) | ecosystem: Environmental > Terrestrial > Deep subsurface > Rock core/Sediment ...
TCAGAGATTATTCTGGCAACTGATGAAGACCGAGAGGGTGAGGCCATTGCCTGGCACCTGACGCAAGCTCTGGGGCTTGCGGACGCAAAACGCAAAACGCAAAACGCAAAACTGCCCATAGTTGTAAGAATTGCTTTTCATGAAATTACTGAAGAAGCGATAGAGGAGGCGCTAAAGACCCCCCGCGAATTAGACGAACGACTAATTGACGCCCAGCAGGCGCGACGCATTCTTGACCGATTGGTCGGTTATGAACTTTCGCCATTTTTATGGCGCAAGATATACCGCGGCCTTTCAGCCGGACGCGTGCAATCAGTAGCCGTACGCCTCATTGTTGAGAGGGAACGTGAAATTCAAGCTTTCAAAACAGAAGAGTATTGGACAATTGAAGGAAACTTTTTAACGCCAGACAAAGCCATTATTGAAGCCAAGCTCTACGCGCAAAACGGCAAAACGCTTGATAAATTCGCCATTACCAACGAAGGGACGGCAAAAACCTTGGCAACTATTTTGAAAAAGGCAGATTATCGTGTCGCCAAAGTAGAACGCAAAGCGACAAAAAAGAACGCCCCGGCGCCGTTCACCACTTCTCTCCTGCAACAGGAAGCGAGCCGTCGCTTGGGGCTAAGCCCCAAACAAACTATGATGATCGCCCAGCAATTATATGAAGGAATCGCGCTTGGCACCGAAGGGTCAGTTGGACTTATTACCTATATGCGCACCGATTCAATGACTTTGGCGGAAAAGTTTTTGCACGAAACCAAAGAATTTATAGTAAAAACTTACGGCGAGCGCTACGCCGCCGCGTCTCCACGCCGCTTTAAATCAAAATCCAAAAATGCGCAGGAGGCGCACGAGGCCATTCGACCAACTGACCCGCGCCGCCATCCTGAAGATGTTAAAAATTATCTTGATCCGCGCCAACACAAACTCTATGACCTTATTTGGCGACGAACAATGGCCAGCCAAATGCCCGAAGCGGAAATTGAAACAACAGCTATAGATATTGCCGAAAATAAACCTTCTCACAATTACACTTTTAGAGCCACTGGTTCAGTTATCACTTTTGACGGCTGGCGGCGGTTATATGTGGATAATAATGATGAGCAAACGCTCCCCCAAGTAAGCGAGGGTGATGCTTTAAATCTGAAGTCACTAGAGCCAATTCAGCATTTCACCGAACCGCCGCCGCGCTATTCTGAAGCCACTCTTATTAAAGCGCTGGAAGAATATGGCATTGGACGGCCATCAACTTACGCGCCGACGGTTAGTACGGTAGTGGATCGCGGCTATGTAGAACGAGAAGACAGGCGCCTCAAACCCACAGAACTCGCCTTCTTGGTAAACGATTTACTGGTGGAACATTTTCCCAAAATAGTTGATTACCAATTTACCGCCCATTTTGAAGAAGAACTTGACGACATTGCTGAAGGCACCAAGCAAATGCTACCTGTGCTTAAAGAGTTTTATGAACCATTTAAGCAAAATCTTATGGACAAAGAAGCGACTCTCTCAAAAAAAGACATTAGCGAGGAGGCCACTGACGAAAAGTGCGAGCTGTGCGGCAAGCCCATGGTTATAAAATTTGGCCGTTATGGAAAATTTTTGGCCTGCTCTGGTTTTCCGGAATGCAAAAACGCGAAGCCCTTAGCCGGCACGCCTGAAGCCGAAGGAACTGACGAAGTTTGCGACAAGTGCGGCAAGCCCATGCAAATTAAACGCGGTCGTTTTGGAACTTTTCTAGGATGCACCGGCTATCCGGAATGCAAAAACATTAAATCAATGAACAAAAAAACTGGCGTTGCTTGCCCAGATTGCGGACAGGGTGAGATTGTAGAGAAGCGAAGCAAGCGCGGCAGAAATTTTTACTCCTGCAATCGTTATCCTGATTGCAAATTTGCGTTGTGGAGCAAACCAACCGGAGAAAAATGTCCTAAGTGCGACTCGCTCATTGTCTTTGCCGCCAAAGGCACGGTGCGATGCAGCAGCAAAGATTGTGATTACCAAGGAGAAGCCCCAACCCAAACAGATTGACGTTTGGCGCCCGACGGCGCTAGAATAGTGCTACCCAAAAGGAGGGGGTTCAATGACAACAAACAAACGTGGTGGTGCATGGTTCGCAAACGCACTCTTCTTCGCATACGTCGCAGCAAGGAGGGTACGTAAAATGAGCAAAATAAAAACAGTCACCCAGCAAAGCGACGCCGAAATTTCACAATTGGCGAGGGTAGCTGTCGACAAAATCAGGGAGGCCCGTCTCGTATTCAGCCCGGAGTTTGAGGCGCGAAGCACGGCACTCCGCGACGTGATCCTCAGAGTCGAGGACGTCTTCGGCGCCCGACTCCGAATGCAAACCCAAGAGATGTTCTGGATCAGAATATTGCTCCGAGAACTCGACGCGGAGCGTCGGTGGCTCGCAACGCTGTTGGGTCAGCCACTCAACGAGTCATTACGAAAGCACGTGGAGGAATGGAGGTGCTTCTAGCCATAGGGCTTGATCCACTCCAGCGCAGAGAGCAACCTGAAGCTAGCAAAACAACAGGACGACTCTTTCCCCTTAGCCGCACCAGCCCACCACTGGTGCGGTTTCTTTTTTTGCACATAACAATTGAACGTAATATACTACTTACTACACACTACTCACTACCCACTATTCACAATGTTTTCCCTAGCGCAACTCTTGAATATCTTAAAAAAACAATTTCCTGGGGCTGACCTAGACATGGTTAAACTAGCCTATGATTATGCCGCCAGAGCGCATGCCGGGCAAGTCCGCCTCTCGGGTGAACCTTATGTCAGCCACAATTTAGCTACAGCCCTAAATCTAGCGGCCATGCACGTTGACTTGCCAACCATTCAGGCCGGCCTTCTGCATGATGTACCCGAAGAAACCGCTTATACCACTGAAGATATTAAAGAAAATTTTGGAGAAGAAGTGGCAAACTTAGTTGATGGCATCACCAAGCTTAGCAAATTAAAATACCGCGGCATGGAGCGCTACGTGGAAAATTTGCGCAAAATGTTTTTGGCTCTCTCCAAAGACGTCCGCGTAATTCTGATTAAATTTGCTGACCGTTTGCACAATCTGGAAACGCTGGATGTTTTGTCGCCAGAAAAACAAAAACGCATTGCCTTGGAAAGCATGGAAATCTTCGCCCCACTCGCCCATCGCTTAGGCATGTGGGAAATCAAGGGACAACTTGAGGACTTATCCTTCAAATATATTCAACCTGAAGATTATGCCTGGGTTTCCACTTTAATGGCCACAACCTCGCCCTCAAAAGAAAAAAATCTAAAAATTATTATGAGGGCTCTACATACTGCCCTGACCAAACAGCCAGATTTAAAAATATACAGCATCCAGGGCCGCGCTAAACATCTTTACAGTTTATACAAGAAACTTCTGCGACACGACCGCGATATCTCCAGAATTTACGACCTTATTGCCGTCCGAATTATCGCGGAGAGCGTAGTAGAGTGTTACACCCTACTCGGCATTATTCACCAGCTCTGGAAACCACTGCGCGGCCGCATTAAAGATTATATCGCCCAGCCAAAACCCAACGGCTACCAGTCACTACACACCACCGTCATTGTGGGGCCGGGAGAGATTGTTGAATTTCAAATCCGCACCCAAAAAATGGACGAAGAAGCGCAATATGGCGTGGCCGCCCATTGGCTGTACGTGGAAAAGGAGAAACCTAAAGAGGGTGCCAAGCTAGATGCCAGATTACAAAAATTTAGCTGGGTAAATGAACTCATTAAACTCCAGCAAGAAATAAAGGACACCACGAAATACCTTGAAACTGTAAAAATTGATGTTTTCCCCGACAATATCTTTGTTTTTACTCCCAAAGGGGACGTCATTGCGCTGCCCGACCAAGCCACACCAATTGATTTTGCCTATCACATTCATACTGACCTGGGAGACAAATGCACCGCCACGCGCATCAACAATCGCCTAATGCCGCTCTCCACCCCTCTCAAAAGCGGCGATATGGTAGAAATTATCATTGATAAAAAGCGAGTACGCCCTTCGCATGACTGGTTAGATTTCGTAAAAACTCGCACTGCTCGCGAGCACATCAAGCAAAGCCTGAACCGCGCCAGCCGTCTGCTGACTATATTCAAAAGAGGGTAACCCTTGCTTAAAGACCGCTGATAGTTGTATCCTCATAAAACTATGACCGCAATCTCTAAAACCGAAAAACAGACAACGCTTTCGGGTATTCAACCGTCTGGTAAGCTTCACATCGGAAATTATCTTGGCGCGCTTAGACAGTTCCCCGAGCTCCAGAGTAATTATGATGCCTATTTTATGATCGCCGACGAGCACTCGCTTACTGAAGATTATGAGCCAGCAGACAAGCCAGCGCAAATTCTTGATGTTGTCGCGTGGTTTCTAGCCGCCGGACTCAATCCGAGAAGTTCTAAAATTTTTCTTCAATCCTTCGTCCCTGAACACGCAGAGCTCACTTGGATATTTTCGTGCGTTACGCCCATTGGCGAACTGGAGCGCATGACGCAGTATAAAGATAAAGCCAGCAGACAAACCAAAAATGTTAATGCCGGTTTATTCATATACCCGATTCTTCAGGCCGCGGATATACTGCTCTATAAACCACTGATCGTTCCCATTGGCGAGGACCAAACACAGCATCTGGAGTTTACTAGAATGATTGCCCGGCGATTCAACCGTCGCTTCGGCGAAACATTTCCGGAGCCGCGGCCCCGCTACACAACGGTGCCGCGTCTTATGAGTTTTAATGACCCGCTAAAAAAAATGAGTAAATCATGGCCAGGCGGCTGCATTTTCCTTGAAGACTCGCCAATGGTTATTGCAGAAAAAATTAGCCGCGCCGTTACAGATACAAGCCCGACACCGGGCGAAATGAGTCCGGGAGTAAAGAACCTTTTCCTTCTTCTCAAAGAATTCAGCGATGCCGCGACAATTAAACATTTTGAGAAAGCCCACGCCGACGGTTCAATACGATACAGCAATTTGAAGACCGCTCTTGCCAAAGACATTGCCAAAAATTTGGCGCCATTTCAGAAAAAATATGTGACTCTTATAAAGCAACCAAAAAAATTGATGGCGGTTTTAAAAAGTGGCTCTCAAAAAGCGCGCCGGGTCGCCCAAAAGACCCTCACTGAAGTCAAACAAAAAATCGGCCTACCCTGACGGCCATATATTCCATATTCAATATTCTATATTCTTTCAACTATGAACGCTTTCCAAAACGCTCTTAAGCAACTTAAAGCCGCGGCTGATACAATGCCGCTTGATTCAACCACGCTGGAGATTCTAAAAAATCCTGACCGAATCGTGGAAGTGTCTCTGCCCGTGCGTATGGACAATGGCGCTCTCAAAATTTTTACCGGTTATCGTGTTCAATATTCAAACGCGCGCGGCCCCTACAAGGGCGGCTTAAGATATCACATCAAGGTTGACCTGAATGAATTAAAGGCGCTCGCCTTATGGATGACTATGAAGTGCGCGGTTGTAGGTATTCCTATGGGCGGCGCTAAGGGCGGCATTACGGTTGATCCTAAAAAACTTTCAGCCGGAGAGCTGGAGCGCTTAACGCGCGCCTTGGCACGGGCCATGAAAGATGTCTTTGGTCCGGATCGCGATGTGCCCGCGCCAGACGTCAACACCACTCCCAAAATCATGGCTTGGATTATGGATGAATACAGTAAGATCGCTGGCCAATCTACACCCGCCGTCATCACAGGGAAGCCCATTGCCATAGGCGGCTCGGCTGGCCGAGAAGCAGCCACTGGTCAAGGGGCATATTATGTTATAGAAGAACTCGCTAAAAAATTAAAAATGCAACCCAAAAAAACAGCGGTAGTCATTCAGGGATTCGGCAATGTAGGATACCATATGGCGAATCTCATGCATACCGCGGGTTATCGCGTTATTGGTCTTTCGGATTCACGCGGCGGCATTGTTGATTTGAGAAAAATCGGCATGGATCCCAAAAACGTGATGGCGCAAAAAAAATCTCGCGGCATGATTGGCGAGATGTATTGCATTGGCTCGGTTTGCGACGGCACAAACTACAAAGCAGTTTCCAATGAAAAACTTCTGGAAACGCCTTGCGATATTCTTATTCCGGCAGCGCTGGAACATCAAATTACCAACAAAAATGTCAGCCGTATCAAAGCCAAGATTGTTCTGGAACTCGCCAATGGCCCAACCACGCCAGAAGCCGATGAAAAATTGAGACGGAGAAAAATAGTTGTCGTGCCGGATATATTGGCCAACGCTGGCGGCGTAACGGTTTCATACTTTGAATGGGTGCAAAACAAACAGGGCCTCTACTGGACTGAAGCTGAAGTACTACAAAAACTAGAACCCATTATGCGCCAAAGTTTTGATGCCATTTGGGATCGGCACCTGAAATATAAAACAACCCTGCGCGTCGCCGCTTTTATTCTGGCTCTAGAACGATTGCAAAACTCTATTAAAGCAAGGCTGTAATCTGAGGCAAAGATCATATAGTCAACAGATTCAACATCCTCTTCGCCAGGAGATATTCTGGCAGAAGGACGCTGAATAAATATATAACATTAACTCAGGACGGGAGCCACTTTTGGATGCTAGTACATAGGCCTAGAATATCATAATCATACATATCTACCATTATACCAGTATACTAGTATGATGGTATTTGTAACAGCGCAATCCGACCCACTAGAGATCCTCAACACAACCGTTACTCCGCGCTCACCCTAGGCGTGACCTGACGGAGACATGGAGGATAATTCAGGCTTGATCTAGTATTCTCATATTCTTAAGAATATGAGAATAGTTTTTTATAAACAGTGGAAGGATTTACGGTGATAGGGCGATAATCCCAATTTTTTAATAACGCGCCGATGAGCCGCGGTGCCATAACCTTTATGTTCGGCAAAACTATATCCTGGGAAACGCCGGTCGGCCTTAATTAAAATCGCATCGCGATAAACTTTAGCAATTATGGAAGCGGCGGCAATCACACGCACGCATTTGTCGCCGTCTCTCACTCCCTCAATTGGACAAAAACAGTTCTCAACAGAAAAATAATCAGCCAAGACATAGTCAGGTTGCGGCTTGAGACCGCTTACCGCGCGGCGGAAAGCCAAGTTGTTGGCTTCACTGATGCCAACCTTATCTATTTCCTTCTCGCTGACCAAGCCATAACTGAAAGAAATAGCCCGCGATATAATTCTTTTCGCCCAACGCGCTCGCGCCAAGGGTGTGACTTGTTTTGAATCTCTTAAATCTGGAAGTTTAACGTATGGTTTTAGTATCAAGGCCGCCGCCACGAGCGGCCCAGCCCACGCTCCACGCCCCACCTCGTCTAGCCCCGCCACCAGTTGATACCCTTGACGTCGACGATAAGATTCTATTGGTTTAAAAATTGACATAGCAATTAAATCTAATCCATAGGCGGCAACGCCTTCCACATCACGTCAAACATTATCCGAAAAGTTTCGGCGATGAGGGGACTCACAATGAGCGCACCGAAGATAGGCTCCTGTAGCGCGAAGATGGCAACTCTATCGCTCCAGACGAGCATATCAGTTGGAAAATTCTTATAATCGTCGGGGAGTAGCCGATAATCGTAGAGATCGCCCTGAATGTTCTTCGCGGCCATCGCAGCTTTTTCACCAGAAGTGTACGTGAGAATATCCTTCAGTATAATCTTGTGCTTCTTACATTGCGCGTACCAATGGTCGTGAAACTTGCTATCAAGTTTATCGAGTTTTGCCGTTGAGCCAAGACCAATCATGGCGGTTGTGTTCGATGAGAAAGGAAGCAAGTAGAGCTCCTTTACCTCCTCAAACCCATCGTAGAAGTGAAGGGCTGGTTTGTACTTTTGGGAGGTATAAAGATTTTCGAGATCGGGCAGAAGCCTCTCAATGACTTCGCGTCGTCGTTCGAGGGAGCGTCGAAACGCCTGAGGATCGCGGGCGAGATAGGCGCTTCGTTTCCGATTGAGCTGTTCTGCAATGAGACCCTTGTCTTTCAGTCCCTGGAGTAGGTGGTAGCAGTTTGTACGGGCAATTCCAGTACCAAAAGCAGCTTTTGTCGGGGTAGATAGGCCCTTTTGCAGAAGATAGAGGTATACCACAACCTCTGATCTTGAGAGGCCGAGCTCTTTGAGTTGGTTCTTAACAGCTTCTTCTTTATCCATATTTCAATAATAACTATACTCTTTTTTACAATAAAGTCAATAGTTTTTTGAGTTTGTATAATATTTAGAATTAAAGCAATTGACGAAATTGGAAAATTGCTCTATGCTTGCCTGTTCTGGTTTTGTAATGCTCCCTGAAAATCTAGCCAAAGACTCTCCCTTCGTCCTGGCCTGACACGAAGTTGTGATGGACACAATACCGATTGCCGGGCCTCAAACGGAGGGAGAGGATGCAAATGAAACAAAATCGACAGACGAAGGGTGTCGAACTGACGTCTAAATGGGCGATCATCATAATCGTGCTCGTTGTGGCGAGCATAGGTGGCGGCGTATTCGTCCTGAATACAATCTATAATCATCAGGATGAGCAGACCGTGCACCAGGCAGTCACGGCTCATCTCCGCGAGGTTTCGGAGGAAGAATACGCGAGAGCTGTGAGAGAATGGAACGCCAACGCGCCGGAGAGCGGTGTGGCTGTTTGCGTTCGTCTCATGCTCTTGTCCTTGGGGATGGGTATGGTGATTGGGATAATGCTCTGTAACAACAGGAAGGGAGAAGGAGCATGAAGTATCGGAAAATTTGGGAGCTAGAGTCTGAGGAATATTGTGCGTTCGCGTGGGCCTCGTTCGGTAGTTTCATCGGCTGGCTGCTTTTGCTAGTCGGCGGGATGTTTGTCGTAAACTACTGCCTAAGCGTTCCCACGGTCTACCCGCGCATTGCAGTGTCCATCGGAATTCTTCACCTGCTGTGCGGTGCGCTAATAACTTGGCGCGCTCATAGAGGCCAGCGTTGGCTGACAGCGCACGGAATTGTTTTTTTCTTCCCTGCGCACCAACCAGCGTACTGGGACCAGGATCAAGAGAAGGAGGATAAATGACGACGATACTGAATCCACCACGTCCTCTTTCTAAAGAGGAGCGTATCTTCTGGCATCAAGCGCTGAACCGTTACTGTAATGTTGGAGAAGTCCGGTCGTTTCTCCCAGAAGAAGTGAACCAGTTGGCCGATCGCGTAGCTTCTTCTTACGATAAGCTCTGGGTCGAATTTAACTGGGAGACTGGAAGTGACCCAACGCTATTTGGGGAAAAGAATGGCCAAGCCTATCTTCTAGCCCGCTGGGGAACAGACACGTTTCCTTTGCGGACGGAGGAGCAACTGATGATCTCGTATCGGCGTCATGTCGAAAGCGAGGCCGAATATCACAACGGCATCCTGCAAGTCGAGTGGCTCGTGCTTAACGCCGTATTCGTAATCGGCGGGGCTATGACCTTGTTCCATAACGGATGGGATATGGTCGGAATGGGGTTTCTCGCAGCCGGGCTATTACTGGAGAAAGGTCGACGCTGGCACAAGAATAGAGGCCTCGCTTATCCGATGAACATCTGGGAGCAAAGGGCGCTCAAATTCGTAAAGCGCCAGCAAACTGCCTCCGCCTAAGTCTTCACGGTTCAGCTAAAAAACTGGTTCGGCGCGACGCTGTGATAGACACAACGCCGAACGTCGGCCTCAACCAATAAAAAGAGAGGATCAATGAAGAGCATGAGGAAAAGAGCGTTGGCATTGCGTGTGGTTGTAGGGATGCTGGTATTCGGTGTTTGCTCGACTGGTGCAACTGCCCAGCAAGAGCATAACGAGTACTATGCACGTTTCTACAATGCCACACCGGTGACTTCGCGGGGAACTCGGCTGAATCCCAACTTCAGTCTGCACTTCCGTTTCCTGGTTGGCTTGTCGGACGACGCTACCCCGTCGCAGATGGCCTAGACATACGCCAAACCGCCCGCCAGGGCCTCTTTGCCCAGCGGCTTGCCACGAGCAAGAATGTTTCGTGACTCGCAGTATAGCGACGGACAGTAAGCGAAATCCGAATCTTGGGCGGGCAATCCCGAGGCGTCATAATCGCGGTGACGTTAAACACTGCTCGAGTGGGATGTATGCAATAAGCACTCGCTACGTCCCTCTTCCACTGGGCTCACCACAGTGCCGTAGTGAGCCGAGTGGAGGAGCATTAGGTAAACAAAATATAATCACGCACCTTAAGCCTTAATCTGTAGCCATATTCTCTTATGAAACAGAAATAACCTTGCTATATTGGTTGAACGGAGTATCTTTTATTTATCGGATATACTATTCAGCCTCCGAAAATAGGCACCATTAATCACTCACTTTAACTATTATGCCCGAACGTCCAGGATACACCCCCGAAGTGGAAGAACAGCCCCGTCCAGCCGAGCGAACCAAGGCCGCGATGAAGGCAGCTGCTAAACGCAAGAATCTTGATGCACGCTGGGAGACTGCCACTGACGAACTTAACAGCGAGTTTCCGCCCGGCTCCGAGCAAACGCAACCGTTAATCGAAACCGAAGGTATCGCAAAGCTTGAGGTTCTTCTTCGCTTTGTCGAAGCAAACCCAGACAGTGAAACGGCCAAAGAAATTACAGCAGCCGTGAAGTCACTTGATACGAGTATTAATCCCCAAAATATAGGTCATAAATTGCGTAACCTTCTCAGTGGTTTCACTCCCGGCGCTAGAAAAACTCAGCAAGGTTTAGAAGGGGTAGTGGATTACTTTTATGATCGCATTCAAGCTGAAGCTAAATTTGGCTCCGCTGAGTTTCAAGCGCTACACGGCGATACTCCGGTGCCAGAGAAACGCACTGATCAATAACTTTACTTCATTTATTCTAACTTACTAACTAACTCAAACTATATGCGTGGAGAAACGCCACAACATAATCAAGGACCAGAAGCGCAACCACCCGCCGGATTACCGCCCGAAACACAACGGGCAATGGACAGGCTTGCTCGTCGGATGCCTCCAGAAAGCGTTCCGGTAGAAAAACCAAGAGACCAAGAAGATGAGGGCAGTAAAGTTACTACAGCATCTGAAGTTACTCGGATGAATCTTGCGGCGACAGGACTGCCAAAATTTTCAGAAAGTGGTGAGAACGCGGTTGTTTCACGTGAACAGGTCAGTGAAGCCGTACGCCAACAATTGATAGAACTCCAAAAAAGTGCACAAGCTATTGCCGAAGTAGCTTTGCGAGAGGGCGTTGAACTCGATAGTCTATCCAAGGCTGCTATTCGAGATACGAGACTTACATTGGAAGCACTTGATAGCCCCAAGTAAGTAGCACCTTGAGGAATAAAAGACACCATTCAAGCATTGAGAATTGAGTACAACAGGAACGAACTGTGACTCTTTCGCAAATAGCAGGTCGTTTTTTGTTTGATTGATCCGACGATACACAATCAATAACTCTGTGATTAAAACAAACGCCATGAGTGACATCACGGGAATAGTGGTGTAGCCAATGACCAATGGCGCCCCGTAATCACTTCGGTAATTCGCAGCTAGTTTTTTCGGCCAGTCTTTCCAGTGTCAGCTCTCCGCTCTCTCTTGAGCCGTCGGAAAAGTTCTACCCGAAGCGGGATGTCTTTCCCATGAAGCGTCAAGGTTGGCGCCGTCTCCACATTGGCGGGGAAGTGGACTTTGAAGTATTCACCGTAGCTAAGCTCTGGCGAAACGCTGTCACCGTTTTCCTGTTCGTACTGACGCACTGCCTCATTGAGCCAAGGTTCAGGCATAAGGCCGCCGTGCGAACCGATCAAAATGACAAGCCGTGGAGCTCTTATGGCTGCCGGCTCTAGGCCCCCCTCCAGCGCATCTCGCTGCCATTTTGCGCCGAGCAGCCGTCCAGTTCGCTCCCATCTAGCAGCAATGCGTTGAAGGTTCATAGTTCGCTCATTGAGTATTCCCTGGGCGGTCTCCATGGCCCCAGCCTCATCGAGGTCACGCTGGAAAACAGATGGGTCACGAACCCACTCCTCTGGAAGCCCCTTGGTTGTGCCGCGACGTTCAGTCCCTACGCTGTAGGCATCAAAACTCGTGAGGGGAAAGCGGTACTCGTTTCTGGTTGGCTTCCTGGAAATCGGGACGACGAGCGCCCGACCAGGCAGCGCTTTGAGTACTTCATCGCGCACGATCCCCACTGTCTCCACCGCTCGTGGGTAGGGGCTTGAGCGGGAGAAGATGACGTCCCCCGACTCTAAAGATTTAAGCTCGTCAGCAATTTTTCTCCCCGCGGCCTCTGCCTGCTGTCGCCCCTCAGGGCTCAAGTGCCGCTGACGGTCAATGGTCGGGTCTCGATCCGCCCCAGCCATCGCCTCCGCCGCACCATGACGGACGAAGTAAATGATCGTCTCGAGGCGCTGCTGCGGCTCTCGTTCGTGGACTTCGGGAGTTTCGGCCTCTCTGGGCATAATGGACTATTTAAAGCACGCTGAATGATACACCCAGCCTAGCATACCCACCTTTACGACGCAAAATGAGTAAGGATCACCACACGTAGATGGACTGCTTATGAACTTTAATCCGTTTCACCCTTAAATGCTTCTGCTGGAACCTCTCTCCGCGGATCAAACACCTGACACAGGAGGGTGACTGCTTGCTTTTTGTCCTCGGGGATATTCCAATTGGTGAATAGTGACTTACCTCGAGCCGCGGCGAGCACGGCCGGCGGTGGGCGCCAGTCGAGGTCAAGGACATCATAGAGCTTCTTGTAACCCCAAGCCTTCTGGAAGCAGTAGAACTCTTTCTTTTTTTCGAAGTTGAACTGTTTTACCTGCTCGTACACGGCTACCGCTGTAGCCTCAAGGCGCTGGCGTACATCATCAATCGCCTCGAGCGGCAACGCCTTGCCGTCGGCTTCACACCACCAGCCACGTAGGCCGTTCACCTGATCCCCTTCGTAGATAGCGTGCGTGGCCGCATCGACTTTGAGTGTTACTCCCTCGAGCAGAACCCCCACGTCGATCGCGCCCACGGGCAGAGAAGCGGTTTCTGGCCAGAGCTCGACGGGCTTCAGGTTGTGAAAAATCTTCAGGACGAATAGTCGACCGTCTGGCCGTACGTAGGGACCGAGGTTGTCGTAGACGAGCTGCGGGTTCATATCAGAGTACAAACCGTAGGAAAGATTGTAGCAAGCATTGGCCAGCCTCCCCAACGCACGTGCGACAGTTGGACTGCTTGGCCGTAGTCGACCGACCATGCCCCGAACTTGCTCGGCAGCGTGAATGATGTTCCTGAATCTCTTCGCGAAGACGTCCTCCTTGCAGAGTGCTTGCAGAACGTCTTGGTAGAAATCAAAAATACGAAGGTAGGCAGCGGTACCGAGTCGTGCACACTTCGCCATGAGAATGTCGTAGTGCATCAGACAACGGATGACGCTGGGGCTGTCGTGGAGCAGTTGTGCCACGGTGCGGCTGTCAAGTCGCTTCACGGCAACAGTGTCGAGCATGGGCAGCGTGTGGAGCTCGGTCCACTCCAGCGCAATCAGCGGATCATAAAGGAACACGTCAATGGTTTCAGCAAACGTCAGGAAATCCATGGCGCACCAAGCGGGCGCCACGGCGTCGAGATATTCGTCGACCAACTGGTCGCTGATCATACGCTCAAATCTCAAATAAGATAGACTTCGCCTGTCGACCCGTTCACGCGTACGCGCTGACCGTCACGTAACGTGGTGGTGGCGACTTGGGTGTTCACCACGCAGGGTATCCCCATCTCCCGCGAGACGATTGAGGGATGCGACGTGATGCTCCCAATGTCGCAGATGATAGCCGCTGCTCGACCCATCATCGCCACCATCGTGGGATCGGTGATCTTCGTGACGAGCACGTCGCCATCTTGAAAGCGTGATGAGTCCGCATGGCTGCGCACAATACGCACCGCACCCTCTGCTTCTCCTGTCGAAGCACCGATACCATGAAAAATTGGTGCTCCCATACCTTTCAAACACGTGCGCTGCGCTGAACGAGCAGCAGCGCCGCGACAACGTAGTTTAGGGCAGCGGTTACCAGAGACATGGTTCCCCCACGGAACTACTCGGGGAGGGCGCAGCCGGTCTTCTCGGCTAGGCGTGAGAGTGATAGCTCGCCCGACTCGCGCGAGCCGTCGGAAAATTCCCAGGTTGGATAGCCCTCAATTTTTTTGTCTTTGCACTCCTGTGTTCGCCCTCTCCCATCTGGTGTTGAACACTCAACATAATTCAAGTAATCCACAGATTTCCCAAATGATGCTTTTTGGTTTTTGCAATGCGGGCACCAAAAAGCGCCATAGAACACCGCGCCTTTGTCACTCAAACACTTAGCGAATTCATCAAATTTCCCCGGCTGGCTGTTATTGGATGAAAAAAATACCACTAGCCCAACGATGATCGCCACCACGACTATTCCCCCGCTAATATAGTTTATTGTTTTCTTGTCCATATTATTCCACTAAATATACACTAAATATTAAAAACTAAAAAACACTAATTTATATGACTTTCCAGTTTGACTATCAGGCCATCCTCGGTGGGCACGCCAATCATTTGCTCTACTACTTTACCGGCTTTAAAAAGCAAAAAAGTAGGAATACTCATAATACCATATTTCTGCGGTGTCTCCTGATTCTCGTCAACATTGAACTTGCCTATTTTGATTGGTCGGCTGGACATTTTATTGGCCACTCGTTCAACAAGCGGTCCTGACACGCGGCAAGGCGCGCACCACGGCGCCCAAAAATCAACCAATACCAGCACATCAGAAGACAAAACTTCGCTCTGAAAATTTTGATCGGTGAAAATTACTTCACTCATATTTAAGAAATTAATTAGGCACTTTAGGATTGTATTTTACTGCATTTCGTCTTAATAATCAATCTCAAATCTAGCCAATAATCACAATGTTCTAAAATTATCCCCTACTCTTCTTTGGCGATAAAAAAACTTTAGTCCTAACCAAACCGCCATCTTACTTTCATTTTATATCACCATACTAGTATGGTGATATAAGCAAAATTAACAGAAAAAAGCGAAAGGGCTGAATCTAAATTATCTTGAATGACGATGACGAGTCCGATACAAACCACCGCGGCGCGGCGGGCGCGAATATCGTCTATTCGCGCGAGGCTCGTGGCGCGGCTCTAGTCTCGGCGGAGGCAGCCCGGGCAATTTTGATATCGGTAAATTAACCCGCACAAGCTTTTCAATGGCACGCACGTCAGCTCCTTGATCGGCGGTGGCAAAAGATATGGCGTGGCCGGTTTCGCCAGCTCGGCCAGTGCGTCCAACGCGATGAATATAATCTTCGGGATTTTCGGGAATATCATAATTCACCACAAGCTCAATACCAACAACATCAATCCCCCGCGCGGCAATATCGGTCGCCACCAACACGCGGTACTTCCCGGACTTAAAACCATCAAGCGCTTCACGACGTTGGGCAAGCGACCGGTTAGAATGAAGCTCACCAGCGCTGAGGCCGGCAGCCCGCAGCGCCTGAACAATCCGCCTAATACCAAATTTTGTACGAGAAAACACCAGCACCGGGCCGCGATAGGTTTCAAGTAATTTGGTAAGAAGATTTATCTTGTCCTCGCGCTTGACAACAAAAAGCTCGTGCGTTACGCGTTCGGCAACTGTTCCGGACGGAGCAACCTCAACTCGCACCGGCAGTTTCATATAGCTGCGCGCAATAGCAACGATCTTGTCGGGCATGGTTGCTGAAAAAAGCATTGTTTGGCGCTCGCGTGGAATGGCCTTTAAAATGCGCTGCAGCTGCGGCGCAAAACCCATATCAAGCATGCGGTCGGCTTCATCAAGAACCAACACGCGAATATCATGCAAGTTAACGTTTTTCTGTTCAAGATGATCAATGAGCCGTCCGGGAGTAGCGATGAGAATGTGAGGGGTGCGCCGCAGCATCTTTTTTTGATTAACCATTGAAGCGCCGCCGATGAGCACGGCCGTGCGAAGCCCCAAGGAGCGGCCGATTTTATGAAGCATTTCATCAACCTGCAGAGCGAGCTCGCGAGTGGGTAAAACTACAAGTCCGCGTCCTTTCACCTGTGCCAAACGCTGAAGCATCGGCACCCCAAAGGCGAGGGTCTTGCCCGTGCCAGTCTGGGCAATACCAATAATATCTTTTCCTTCAATAGCCACGGGAATTGATTTGCGCTGGATGGGAGTTGGGACAGCGAATTTGGCGCGCTTTACCGCTTCCATAAGTTTAGGCGCTATGCCCAGGCCGTAAAACCCTGATTCTGTTTGCATAATAGTGTTAAATTTATTATAGAGGAACTGGCATTAAAATCACATGCACAAGGCTGAACTAAAAGAATACAACGAACTTGCAATAGCTCTATTGAATTATCATCTGTGACCCCCTACTGTTTTTGTATGCTTTTTCTATTTGTGCTTTGGTCAAAAACTTTCCAGATAAACATGGATCAAGGTAATGTCTTCCGGTTCTAATTTTTCCTTTTTTCATTTCCAAAACAAGAACGAGCGGCGTTCGATAAAACTTTTTTGTTCTTTGATTTGGGAAACTTTCAATAAGCTCAACGAACACTACTCCATCTCCTTCGGCAATGTTCCGTATGTCATACTCTCTACCTTTTATTACATAGGCTTCTTTCATATCATCCTGAATGTTCTTCTTTGTAGTGGGAAACAATTGATTCCCATTAATCCCAGCATCAACCCAAGTCATTGTGTAATCCTTAGTCATTTTTTTGAGCGCAGATAGGATATCGCCATTTACTTCATCCTGCAAGATGTTAAGTACTGTTTGTATATTTTTGCTTCGTTTTTCCATAAAAGTTCGAAATTAATTATAGAAATTGGCAAAAAATGGACCTGGAGGGAGTTGAACCCTCGACTCGAGCATGCCATGCCCGCGTGTTACCGTTATACCACAGGCCCATGATTCTAGTCTGAATATACTAGCAGAGTAGCATATATTATTCAAGAATAAAGATTATAACACAGTATTATATTTCTGTCAATGTATTATAACATATTCTTGACATAATATAATAATATATTATATAAAAATGTTCCACGTGGAACATTGACCAAAATACTGACATTCACCCTTGCGCCTTAATATGCCTTGACATAAAACCCCTGTCAATGCTACAATGAGGCGTTCTTTAAAAACCTGCGCAACGGAGACAATCATTACTGCTCTGTAGGTATAAACAGTATACCCGTTATACGTAGAGAGCAGTAATGATGAACGTGGTGAGCTTTGGCTCTGTAGGTGCAGAGTAAAAAGCGAACCTCCAACAGAATTAAGGAGGAACAGTATGGCAATTCATGGGACAGCCGCAGCCCAGCCCCGCACCTATCACGCCGATGACGAAGTCTTCGAGCTGACGCTCGACGGGGACGCTCACGACCCGCTCGAGATGGTGCGGCAGGACGGCTACGACCCGAAGCGCTGGCAGTTCACAGGCCAACGGGTCAGGGGAAGGCAGACCCGTCTCTTCAAATGGGTAGCCGTCGGCTACCCGCCAAATATCAAGACCGTGCGCGCGAAGTGCGTGAAGCACGGGAGGGTTCCCGAGGGGCAGTGGCGGGAGGCCGTCAAACAGATGTTTCAGCCAGACGGCCAGCACCCGCGTGGCATTGCCGATCCCTCGTGGGTGGGCCCAGGCGGCGTCGTCAGCTTCCCGTTCGTCTACTCGAACGGCGGCTCGGACTTCTGCTGGACTGACTACATTCGGGGCAAGGGCTGGCGGTGGCTGGTGGAAGTGAGACTAGTGCCAAAGCGTAGCTTAGAAATCTAAAGCATTCAAAGCTTCTTCCGGATGAGACTTTGCCCTTCGGTCCTGCGTGGTCAACATGACGCGCAGGACCTTTTTTATCCCGTTAGAAATAATACCCCGCCGCTTGTGGCGCGGGTTGATGTTTGAGGTAATTCCCGCGGGGATTTAAATACCCCGCGGAAATTTCTAACGGGATTTATATTATACCAAAAAGATTACAAAAATACCAAAATTATGTTTTAATATATTTTATTCTCACATTAAACTATAAAATCTAATCATTGTCAATATGATTTGCTAAATTTTATTTAGTATGTTATAATAACATAAACTTAATACCCTCAATACCTAACAACATGATTTGCGCTAAAAACTTGGGCATAACTTTAATCTTATCAATGGTTTTTGTTTTGTTCGTGCCCAACCCCATAAACGCCCAGGTTAGCTCATTGGACGACAGTGACAATGACGGACTTCTGGATGAGGACGAATTGAATATCTACCATACCAATCCGAATCATTATGATAGCGATGGTGATAGTTTTTCTGACGGCGAAGAAATTAAAAACGGCTATTCCCCGTTGCGCAATAACAGGCAAAAAATGCGCGAAATAGACACAGACAAAGATGGCCTTTGGGATGATTGGGAGATTGCTCTAGGCACGCATTTGAATAATCCAGACACAGATAGAGACGGATATAAAGACGGCGAGGAGGTTCGCAATGGCTATGATCCCCTATCTTCAGGCACAGAAAAAATCGCCAAACGCATTGAGGTCAATTTAAAAAATCAGTCGCTTCAGTACTTCTTTGGAAATGCAAAACTTGACGACTTTAAAATTTCTTCAGGATTGCCGCGCACGCCAACGCCTAGTGGTAATTTTACGGTGATCAAAAAGCGTCCAACAGTTCATTATGCTGGTCCAGGTTACGATTTTCCAAATACTAAATGGAATTTAATGTTCAAAGAGGGAAGAGGTTATAACTTCTATGTTCACGGCGCTTATTGGCACAATGATTTTGGCAAACCAAAAAGCCATGGCTGTGTGAATGTGCCGCACAAACAAGAATATATGGGCCGGCTATATGACTGGGCTGACGTTGGAATAGCGGTAATGATATCTTGATACTGCAAACTAATAATTAAATTTACCGGACAACCCGTCAACATTATTTCAATTTTAACCGAAATACCCCTTGCTTCAGTGTACTAGTACACTGAAGCAAAAAATAATTATGCCCTAATCGCAGAATGGATTATAAAAAATTCCTTTTATCTATACCTTTGATACTTCCCACAAAAACCTCAAAGTGCAAATAACACAAGCGGCCGTTCTGATCAAAAATGAAGTTGCTCAATTATACGCAAACAAAAACAACGTCCATCTTGGCAAGATTAAGGATTAGCGCGGTCTTCGTGCAGAATTCCTTTAAAAATTACCAACAAGCCGACAATAACGAAGATAGAAGCGATACTAAGAGCAAAAAACGCGCCTGTGGTTGATATAAAATACACAATGATTGAACCAATAAATAAAATTGTCGTGCCGCTGCCCAGATACATTGACCTGGCGAAAACTAGACGATTTGAACGATCTTGCCACCCCAGGTAGAAAAAAATAATGGCACAGAAAACAGCAACACCACCGCCCACCACTCCGGTCATAACCCTCAACCAAGGATGAAAGACCGGACGCCAAAAAATATACGTACCAAAAACGTTACTGATAATCTCTCGGCTATGCGGCTGAAGATTATAGAGGCGTCCGATAACAAATATTATCCCAGTCATTGCTATCAAAGCACTGGCTATTGCTCCCCACTCGCGCTTTCGCAAAAAAATGAATGGCACCTGAATCACGGCGAAATAAGCGAGATATTGGAAAAAAAAAGCGACAATACTTGATGCCATAACGGCGTATGGATCCTTCAAAACCAGTTCAGGCGCGGCCGCTATTAACCAACTAACGGCAAAAGCTAAATAAAACAGAATAAACCAAAAAACGGCAACATTATGATTCCGCCGATAGGCGACAAGTAAATTACCGCCAATGACAATAGAGACAATGGCGCTAATTAAATTAGTCAAAGAGACGATGGGAATCATGTAGATATATTACTACAACGGCCAATGCTTGGCTAGTTATGCGGTAATAAAATTGACTTTGGATCCAAAGAGCGTGCGAGTGCCAGTATGATCCTAAATCAAATTTCATCATACTAGTATACTAGTATGATGAAATTAAACGCACCTGCGTATGGGGTCTTGGTGAGACTTTGCCGAAGTGGTAATGACAAAAGTGAAGCTCCACGACTTTATCCGCCCGAGGCGGACTGGTGCGTTGGGCAAATTCGCGCGAATAAAATGTGGAATGCAAAATAGAAAATATAAAATTGACAAATATAGCTAAAGAGAGGTAAATAGGGGGCAGGAGGCGACAGCGAACCTTGAAAATCTCATAAGGGCCAATAACAAAGGGTGTATAGACAAGAGGTCTACAGAACAAGGAGGGTTTCAGATGATACGCAGGAATTCTGCCATAGCGCTCACCATAACGGCGATCGCATGGACACTTCAAGTCCAGGCTATGTCGTGTCCTGGATGTCTCGGTGATGACAATGGTAACAACAATGGCATTGTCACGGTTAACGAATTGGTGGGGTGCATTGACAATGCGCTGAGTGGGTGCCCAATTTCTGGCGAGCCGTGTCAGTGCGAATGCGACGGTAATGGTGATGGTCGGGTAACCATCGATGAGCTATTGGGCGCGGTGAATAATGCCTTGAATGGGTGTGGTTTATCAAGCCCCACACCAACGATGGCTTGCACCACAGCAGTGACCGTAACCGCATCGCAAACCCCGACCAGAATACCGACAAAAGTGGTAACGACGACTACAACGAACACGCCAACGGTTACCTCGACTCGCACGGCAACGCCAACCGCTACCGTAACCTCGAGTGGGACCATAACGCCAACCAAGACAGTTACGGCAACGAGGACATTGACAGCGACACGGACGTTAACGCCAACCAAGACTGCCACAGGGACTGGGACTCCGACATGGACTGCCACAGCAACGAGCAGTGCTACTCGGACCAGCAGTTTCTCGCCGGCACCGAGTCAAACGTCCACGGCTACGGCGAGCGCCACACGAACGTCAACGCCGTCAACCACCTCAACTGCCACGGTTACGGTGACTCCCACCTGGACAGTGACGAAAAGCACCACCGTAACGCCGAGCTTCACCACGACGGCCACGAACACAGTCACGGCGACGCCGACTGGCACCGCTACACGAACGTTCACGGCAACGCCGACCACAACAGTGACAGCAACACTGACATGGACACGTACACCGACGAACACGCCCACCGAAACACGCACGGCGACGCCGACGAACACCACAACGGATACGCCGACGCGGACTGCGACCATCACACCTACTTCAACGGCGACGCGAACGCCGACGCTGACTGCAACGAATACACCGGTCAGTCAAGCGGGTTGTTGTGGTGACGTTTCTGGAAATTTTGGTTCGTGCCAAGAAGTTCAAGCCGGTGATACGTGTCCAGCTGGGACATACTTCCTGCCTGGCGGGGTGTGTGCCCTTTCTGATCCCTTTGCGGATTTACCGCAAGGCATTATATGTAGATTTCCACCTCCGGTGCCGACGGTCACAAGCACAGCAACGGCGACGCGAACGGCAACTCCAACCAGAACGTCCACGGCTACGCAGACGCTGACCTATACAGTCACTCCAAGTGCAACCTCAACGCCGACGTTCACGGCGACAGCGAGCTCAACGGTCACGGCAACGCCGACCACTACAGGTACGGCAACCAGTACGCTGACGGTCATGCAGACTCCAACTCGTACCGCGACGGCAACGTGGACACCAACCCGAACTCTCACGAACACCCCAACACGGACAGCAACTCCGACCAGAACGTCCACATCTACGGCGAGCACCACACGAACGGTCACGTCAACGCCTTCAGTCACTCCAACCGCCACGGCAACGCGGACGGTGACATTTACGCCGACTACTTCTGGCCCACAAACAACCTCGGATCTATTGGTTCGTGGGCTCGTACTGATCGGCCAAGAGTATCGAGGCCAAAGAGTTCTTGTGGAAAACGTTGGAACGGTGGCGTACTGCCAGGCACGGGCTGTTTTGGCGCTCAGTAGGTATAGTAGCTTTTTCCCCAATATTTCCTGTCAGACTCTCATTGACGAAGAATATGACAGGTTTAGCGATAACTGCTTGCGCCCAGGAGATCAAGGCGTGTTTAGTTTTCAACTTGATTCATCAGACACGCCATTGACCGCGGCCGGGATTCAGCTCCAGGGAGTCAGGACAACTGTTTCGGTGCCAGACCCCGAGCTAACAGTTGTCGAGGTCAAGTATAGTCCAACAGCTTTCCCCAACTACTCCTATGTAGTGACGCTAGCCAATCAGAATCAGAAAACGGCCAGTTCTGTTCGGGGCCCGACGATCTTGAAAGACGCGCAAGGACAGTTCATTGGCTATGAAACTCTCTACGCCGGTTATCCCGCCGATTTTCCAACGGGTGATGATCGCTGTATGTTCGTGGGTGACCTCTTCGCGACCTACGACTGCATTAAGCCCGGCAAAACAAAGGACTTCGGCGTTCGGAAAAGTCCAGAGTACGACTGGGACAACGTCGCGTCGGTTGAGCCCTTCCCGCAGTGGAGGCGTCGCGAGCAAATTCAGTTTGCTCCAGCAAATGGGGTCACCATCCGCCTTGAGGCTATCTCCGGCAAACTCGGCGGCCGCGGGGATGCTGTTTTTGTAAGGGACGGGGTGGTGTTTTACAATACCACTGGTGGAGGAGGTGGCGGACGTGGCATTAACGTCGCTACGATCGACCCGGCGACCGGCGTACTGCTTGAATTGAAATCGTTTGATACATGGAGTGACGCTGAGGCCGGGAGCCGACTCGTCTCATTTCTCGAAACCCTGCCCGTCGGAACGATAGTCATGATGTCCGTAGCTGATGAGGGGTCCAGCACGCTTTATGCGGCTAGCCGCGATGCCATCAGCGAGCTACTCGGGAGTCAGCTTATTCATAACCTGGCATACTGGGATCGCTGGGCCATGATTTCCGTAATAGGACGGGAGGTCAGTATTTCCGAAGACCTTGTTCCATACGCGCGGCCGCGGACAAGGGAAGCAATGGCTGACTGGGACGTGGCTTTACCGTAAAGACATCAAAGAATGAGGGAAAGGAGGGACTCAAAAGACCCGAGCAAAATGCCCGGGTCTTTCTTTAAAAAAGCGGATATATCTAGAGGTCCCGGCTCTCCAGGCCAATATAAGCAAGCATTGCTTCTATGGGGTCTGTTTTGTCGCGACGGTAAGAAAAATATTTTTCTCCCAAACAATAAGTGCACTCGTCGCTATCGACAATATTGTTTGGCAAGACGCCAGACGCACTCAACTGTTTTTTTAAAATTCCCGCAAGAGCAATATATGTCCGGCCGTTTCTCGTTGCTATTTGCTTTGGAAAATCAAAAAAATTATTCAAAACATCTTCCTTGACTTCAAAATGACATTGCCGGATGCCCGGGCCGATGGCGGCCATAAGATCTCCTGGGTTGCAGGCAAACTCTGAATTTATTTTTGAGACCATTTTACCAACAATATTACCGCTAACGCCGCGCCAGCCCGCGTGTGCTAAACCAATCACCCGCGCACCCCGCCGCGGCGGGGTGCGCGGCTTCGCTTTTTTATTCTTGCTCCAAAAATAAACTGGAAAACAATCAGCCACAGTCAAACACAAAAATAAATTCAGCGTGGCAGTTACCAAACCGTCACAACCATAAGCAACGGTTTTATCATCAGACATGGTAACAACGCGAATATCAGCACCATGCGCCAAGCGACAAACTGCCCAGTGATTGATGTTACTCTGCTGAAAAAATTTTTCTCTGTTTTGCTGACCAAGGAGAAACAATTCATTGTTGGTGGCAACGAGCATCGTGCCGTCAATTCTGGTTGAACAGCCATAGCGCAAACCGCGCGCCAAATCACCTTCTTGAATATGATTCATTGATGACAATATTTCTGCTTTCCAACTCTCTCAAAACCTCTTTCCGCTCCTCGGCCCGAAGCGCTTCTGGCGGGAAGACGCCGTATGTTTTAATCTTTGGAATTATTTTGGCAAACGCGTAAGCTGCTGTTCCTGTGGGATAAGAAATATAAGTCGCGCCAGAAAACTTCTTTGAAATTTCTTTTAAATCAGGAAATATGGCGCTGTTTTTAATGATTAGATTGTGTCCAGCTTGTTTGCCCTCAACCTCAACAACCGCGACAAAGATAGCATTATCAACAACACCGCTTTGTATCATGCCGCGCATCTCGCCCGGGCTCGGCACTTTTGGAGCGAGCCTAGAAAAAAATTTTACCGGAATTACTTGACGGCCATCAAAGCTGATCGGTCTTTTATTAAATAAACCCAAACGATACAGGGCTTTGGCAAGTTCAATGTCCGTGCCCGACGATTTAAAATCTACATGCCTGACTTTAATGTAACGAGGGATAGTCGCTACTTCGTCGCCATAAATACTAAACATTCGCTTTTTGCCGAAAGGAGAAGGAAATTGATATTCTTCTTGGTCGCTAAATGGTTTAGTAAAAATGAATTTTCCATTCTTGTAAACAATCGGCGGAGCGGTTAATTCATCCAAAATAGTTTCGGCGGACCAGGCAAATATCAGCTCACTGGCCTCTTGCTCCTCTAAAAGCCGAAAACGTATGGAGCGAACCTCATCTAATTTATCAGCGGCAAGTCTCGCGAGAAGATTGGTCACGCCCGGAGCGACACCAGTATTGATAAGGCCAACGAGTTTGGCTTTCTTAAAGCGCGCGTGGAATTTCAGCTGTTCCACGGTTTTTAAATCCAGTAGTCGCGAGGCCAGATCTTGGTAATTTGCTCCGACCTTAAGAGCCGCCGTCATTATATTTTCATTAAAGGCGGGGAGACTAGCGTTAATGATTAGATCGACGCCCTTGGCGGCCTTGATGATGCCGTTGATACGCGAGGCATCCAAAAAAATTAATTTTATCTTGCGGTCTTGAGAGTTGATGAATTGTTTGGCTCTTTTGATATTTCTGGACGCGCAGATGATTTTAGAAACTCCGCGATCCCGCGCTAAGTGCCTGCTTATAACCGAGGCCACGGCTCCGGCGCCAACTATCAATATTGTCATAGGCCACTGGACATGAATTTATAAGCAATGATGCTATAGCAAATTTGTGCGGCGCCATATTCGGTCAAAGTGTCGGCTGCACGCGGCGCGACTTCCACAATATCGGCGCCAATCACATTTTTTTTCTGAAATAATTTCTGAAGAAGCTGAAGTGTGTAATACCATTCTAACCCACCCTGCACTGGCGTGCCGGTCGCTGGCATATGAGCAGGATCAATGCCGTCAACATCAATGGTTAAATAAACCTTGTCTGTCTTTATAGTCGCGATAATCTCTTCTGGCGTTGGCGTTTCGCCCTGCCCCCACTCAAAGATGGCCAAGCCCTTGCTTTTAGCAAAATCATATTCATCTTTTGAGTACGCCCGAACGCCGACATGAGTAGTATTAAAACCTAATTCAACGGCGCGGCGCATCACGCAAGAATGAGCAAATTTGCCAAAAGGTTCATCGTGATAATCAGCGTCTGTGTCGCGCAAATCAAAATGAGCGTCAATGTGCAAAATGGTTATACCCTTAGCGTCTTCGCGCTTGGCCATGGCCTGCCATGGGCCATTGCTCACAGAATGCTCGCCACCCAGAAGAACTAAAAATTTACCGGCCTTAAAATATTCTTCATAAATGCCTCGCACGCGCTCCACCATGGCCTCTGGCAAGAGAGTGTTCAGATCGCCAAGATCATGGTAAGCAATTTTCAACTGGTCAGCCGGCGCTGTTTTTGTGAAGCGCTCGTAGAATTCAATCTGCTTGTCAAGGCAACCGATAATGGCGGCCGGCCCTTTATCGGCGCCCTTACCAAACGACGAGGTAACGTCATAGTTGGCGCCGAGCAAAACCACGTCGGCGCTTTTTGGATCACTACAGTTTATAATTGAATCGGGCATCTTTAAAACTCAAAACTAAACAGCCTGCTATTATCAATAATCTAGTTTATTCACCCAATCTGGAACTTTGGCTTCAGAAATAGCATCATACTGCGGCGTATATGGTTTAATATCAACAATGGGCGTGTTGTTAATAACGTCAAGCCCTTGCACGGTAATGATATTATCTTGAATCTCCAAAATTTTGACTGTTGAGACGCCAATTGGATTGGGACGATGAGTACAGCGACAGGCAAAAATTCCGACTTCAGGCACCACGCCAACTTTACCCTGTGGCACGTGCCTAAGTTCACATTTATTAACCTCATGCATCCAGTAAATCACAATGAGATGAGAATAGTCATTGAGGCCCAAGAGAGCGTCTTCGTATGGTTTTTCAATAACCAGATCAGTGACCACGCCAGCCCAGCCGCCAACGTGTTTAGCTTCCTGATTTTTGGCAAAGCCAATTGATTTTAATTTAATTTCCGTCATAATCACTTTTTTATTCTAGAATCTTAACGATTGTCCGCACCAACGGCTTCGCTGATATTTGAAAAACCATCGCGAGCGAGCAAAGAAATAAGGCCTTGGTTTATTTCACTGATAACTTGCGGACCTTCATATATCATACCAGTAATAAGCTGAACAAGGGAAGCACCGGCTCTGATTTTTTTATAAGCATCTTTGGCGCTAAACACTCCGCCGCAGCCGATAATTACAAACTGGCCGTTTGTTTTTTTGTAAATATAACTAATTAACTCGTTAGCCAATTCTTCAACCACTTTGCCGCTCATGCCGCCCTTTTCTGGCACTGCCGCGTCTTTAATTTTTTCATTATTTCTATTTTTGGTGAGGTTAGTGCAGATAAATCCCGATATTTTATGGCGTCCAGCCACTTCAATTATTCCGTCAATTTCATCGTGATTTAAATCTGGAGAAATTTTTAAAAAAATCGGTTTAGATGCAAGGATGGTGTCAATTCTATTTAAAAGTTTTTCTAAACTCTCTGCGTTCGTGAATGGTTGACCGCCATACGCATTGGGACAGCTAATATTAATTGTGCAGTAATCGCCAATGTTAATAAATTTTTCATACGCCTTAACATAATCACTAATGCCCGCCTCTGTTTCTATTGTTTTTTCACTATTTGTTTTGGCAATACTGATGCCAAGTGGAATGGTCGTTTTTTTATTTTTCAATCTTGCGGCGATTGCCTCGGCGCCGTCATTTTTTAATCCATAATACACAACCAGCGCTTTTGATTTTACTAACCGCCAAAGTCTCGGCTTGGGATTGCCCGCACACGGCTCACCAGTAATTGAGCCGACTTCCATAAAACCAAAACCAACAGAAGGAAGAATATCAATCAGTTCAGCGTTTTTGTCAAAGCCGGCGGCGAGACTGATAGGATTGAAAAAATTTATTCCCAGAATGTTTTGCTCCAGCATGGGGTGAGAATATGAAAAAAGAAACGCGGTCGTGCGACGTGTTATGGCGTAACGGCCCAAAAACTTTCCCACGCCAATCATCCGGTCGTGAACATCTTCCGGATCGCTCAAGAAAAAAATCCTTTTGAGAATCACCTTATAAAAAAAACTGATTATAGTGTCCCTCGCTTTGATAATTATATTGTACATGTTTATGTATTCAAGATTAATTAAACCCCATGTTTTATGGCGGTAAATTCTTTTTTCGTTTCACACTTACCACCTTCCAAATGGCAAGGGCGTCTTACCAGAAGTATCGGCTTTATCCCTATTCGGGATCACTAAAAATTGGGATAACATAGTTATCATAACGCCATTCGCGCTTGCTGTCTGCCGGAGCAATAACGATAGTGTTGTTATAAACTTTCGGTGACGCGCCTTTATTAATAAATATGCCGTCACCACAATTTCTTATGGTGTTATTTTCGATTATAGCCGAACCATCCATTGCGGCAATACCGGTGTGGCAATCTTCAATGGTATTGCCTCGTACTATTTGCTCTGTTTTGTAGGCAAGGTCTATACCTTCGTGACCAGCATCGGATAGATAATTGTTGATTATCTTGATTGATGAGTTGGCCGAAGAAATAGTGCCCCACAAAGCGTGGCGAACAACACTGTTTTTTATAACGCTGTTTGGCTGACTCCCCATTGGGTTGAGACCATTTCGCGAATATTCCACTACTACATTATCCACAATACTGCCATCACCGCGAAAAACTATAGATTCCCAGTCAGCAAGACGGGGCTCCATGGCGGCAGACGTAAAAACAATATTTTTTTCTTTTGTTCCTTGAGCGATTAACTTTCTAAACACAAAAAGACTAGAATGAGTGGCAGTGTATGACCGCAGTCTGGTAGGATCGTTGTCATTAAAGCCATCTTTTTCAACTTCATCGCCCCGGCCGCGATCGTCGCCAACAACAAATTTGACAACCGTACCGGGCGAAACGGTCAGATTACCAATTATTTCTGTATCACCAGTAACTGCAATTTCTCCACCCCATTCCTGATTGCCGAAATACATTCCGCTTACTTTTGTGTTTGCGGTTTTGCTGGTTGAAAAAAACTTTACAGAAATTAGCCCGCTTGCCAAAAATATGGCAATGCCAGCAAGCAAGGCTATTTTCTTTATATTTGCTTTCATTTTATTATGTTTTAATTAGACACATTAAATCCTTAATTGGCATCAGCTTTTTTGTTTTTTTAATTATTTCTTTGTGATATTTATTCGCTTTCCAGTAAACCATGTAAGCGTTGGCCGATGACTCTGAAGAGATGACTCGGTATTTGTTGTCCATAAATTCAATGGCGCAACAATTGTCAAGCGCTATGGCGACTCCCGCTGATTTTTTCATCATTTTTTTGAGATCCGCCTCTCTATCTTTAAAATTATAGTGGGGGCAGAGAAGCATATCTATTAAACCCAAGCCCGAGACTTTAATTAAGCCTGCTTTTGGATTAGCAAATCGTCTTGAGTCAGAATTTCCTTGCCTGAACCAACAAATTGCCCCGGCGCTTATCCCAGAAAGAACTACTCCTTTTTCGTAAGCTTGTTTCAGAAGTTTGTCAACGCCCGTGCTTCTCCAGATCTTCATCATTTTAAGAGTATTACCCCCTCCAACATAGACAATGTCAGATTGAAAAATTTTTTCTTTGATTTCTTTTTTGCTTGGTCTTTTTTTAGCTAGATACAAAACATCAGTTTTGCATCTCAATTTCTTGCCAAAATGTTTTTTTACGACCTCAACATAGGATTCAGAATCAGAACTAGCCGTAGGAACAAAAAGCAGTTTAGGATTTTTCTTGCCCGACAACCGAATTATTTCTTTGTCTATCCTAGTTGTTTCAATGGGATAGCCTGGCCTCCCAATTTCTCCGCCGCCAATGGCCACGATTTTTTTCATGCCTTGGGTGTGATCAAAAACTTATCAATCCAGCGCAAAAATATCTTTTTGATTTCGGCTAAATGGTCTTTCTCCCGAAAGGTGTGCGGCGCACCTTTAATTATATGAAGCTCCTTTCTGCCGGGAAGTTTTTCATACAGTATTTGCTGATGTTCTGGGGGAGTGCCATCATCATTTTCGCCGACAATAAGCAAAACAGGCATGGTGAGCTTATTAGCTTCCGGCAAAAGATCATATTTCAAGCGATCTTCCACATGCGACCACTTAAGCTTTTTGACAATGCCTGCATAGCCGTTTTCTACGCGCCATCCTGTTCGTTGCCATTCTTCTGCTACTTTCTTGTGTTTTTCCGTAGCTATACTTAATTTACCAGACACCACTGTTGATATCGGAGCGAGCGCCTTAACTCTGTCAGGATATTTCTCTGCATACAAAGCTATGCATATACTGCCCAAACTGTGTCCTGCTAAACAAAATGGCTGCTCATACCACGGCTGTTTCTTAGCCCATTCAATAACATCCTCCAAGTCTTCATAATAATTTGTGGTCGTCGCATCCTCATAGTTCCCGTCACTTTCACCAAAAGTGTTTGTGGTATCAAAACGGATTACCGTATAACCCTTCTCCTTAAAAGCATCAGCAAAAGTTTGGATGTGATCTTGCTCTTTAAAACCGCCGAGACCGTGCATCACAAAAGTCAGCCCCCGCTGGTCAACGTTTTTCTCAACTATGACCGCGATTTTTTGACCCTTACGATTTTTGATAAAAAGTTTTTCCATAGTCACTATTCACTACTGATGAGAAAAGATGGCGCCTCCTTTTGCGGATAGCGCCATCAATTCAGACCATCAAGATTACAGGACGGGAGAGAGGGGCAGTTGCTGAAAAGCTACTTCGCCAAATTGGCTTCTCTTGTTGATGCCAACCAAATCAAGCGCCAACGCTCAGATATCTCCAAGCCCGTCATCTTTCCGTCAATAGACGGCGGCCCTGCGCAAGTGCACTGACTTGAACCCTCCACCCCTGCACGGCACCAGATTTTATGCCCCCTGTTGAACTTTTCTGCTTTTCGAAGCTTCCTCTTTATGTCCACAATCGTGAGGGGTATCGTTATAAGTCCCGCCCCCAAAACTAGTAATGGACTTACAATAAACAAGAATAACACAAAGCGCATCCTAAAACCCTCCTTATCTGTTGTAAAGTTTCAAGAGAGAAAGCCTAAATCAAAAATACCACACTTGTGATATTTCTACAAATATATGCACGGCCCCCACCGCATGTTGCGCAACTCCGAGGCTATGGGCGAAGAATTGCCACGACGGCAAGCGTACAGAAAGTAACAATAAAAAGCCAAAGTATTGTGTAGAGAAACATGGTGAGCGCTTCTTTCTTTTGACCATCAAGAAAAAGAAAGGCGGGTTTGCCGAAAATGAGTGAACCGACAATCGCCGCCGAAAGCACAAACAAAAGCAAAAACACAAATGGCCCAAAGAGTCCCGGCATTGGGCCAAAAATATCTTTGCCGACCGTAAAAATAGAAGCCACCAAGAGCACATAAACGATAACTCCTAGGGCGTTTATGATACTGCGTGTAATAATACTTTTATTGGTCATATAGTTTTAAAAATAATTTCTTTGTTAATGAGTTTGTAGTGCGGGACTGATTCATCGCGGCTTTCTAATTTCTAATTTTATGGAATTAATATCTACAGAAACATCTTTTTCAACCTCTGCACTAATTGAGTATTGACCCAAGGTAGGTACAAACACGTAGCCATCTCCAAGGGACGACGAGATGGTGGTTGGGCGTAATTTATTATTACTATTGTACTGACCGCGGATTTCGCCAGTGATATCATGACGCTCTAGAGGGGATCTTATGTGCAAGGTTATTCTACCACTACTTGCTGGACGAGCCCGATAAGTAACATAAAATCTTAAAATGTGCCGTTCTGATGACAAGGAAACGTCTTCGGGAACCCGGAACGTTGCCCGCCACTGATTTTTACTTTCCTCCCTTAGCTCAAGTGCATAGATTTGTATGGTTTTGTAGTTTTGATATCCAATATAAATTGAGATAATCCCCATCACAATAAAAGAAATAATTACCAGAACCTTTCCAGCAGAAGAGGAGATTCGCCAACCGGCAGTATCCATTGACATAAATAGGCCAAGGGACATAAAACTAGCGCCGGCAATAAATGGCACGGCTTCTTTGTAAAAAAATATACTTACAAAAACGCCTATAAATGTCAGGAAAAAAATTGTCCCAAAAATTGATTTTATGTTATGCATATTAAATAGAATTATATTCGGGCCACTCGGGTTAAGTATCCCAAAATGTCGATATTATAAGAGTATAATAGGGCTTTTTTGACTTTCTGAACAGAGATGGATTTAAGGCACGTGGGTCGGGGTATAAAAAAATGATGTATTTTATTTTCTATTTTTAAAGCTTTCTTCCAAGTTCCCACGCAGCAATATCGAGAATACCAGGATACTTTGGATATATCTCTCGAGCAAGATAAATTAATTCTTCTTTACTTCCGCCCTTTCGCAATAAACCATAATGAGTAAAAAATCTTTTTACTTGAACATCCGGCGCAATATCAATTGAAGAATAATCAACCATTGGTATTTTAAAATCTCTAGCCAAAATGTTAGCGGCCATATTTGCAATTTTTATACCCACCCCCTTGAATTCAAGAAAACGTCTAATGACCGATGCACTTTTGGGTTTGCCTGCCCATATATTTGCGGCATTGTCATTATATTTTGAATGAATATCTTGGATTGCCAAGTAAAAGTTTTTCGCCATCACTTCATTAAAACGATGCAATGATTTTTTGATGAAAATCGTCCTGATTTCATTTATATTAAATTTCAGAAAATTTGAAAATTCAAACCCGCCAATTTCTTTACCTACATGATACGGAATAGCCCAAGCTCGACCAGTCCTTATCTGTCTGTCCATTACACACGCCAAAACAAAAATATATGGAAAATGTTCTAAATCATTTAACAATTCTTCGGCTTTTGGGATGCCTGTTTCAAATGGATTAATATTTCGAGGCGCCTGGATTCTTTTTGTTCCCTCAGTAATTAATTCCTCAATTATTTTTTCCTGTTCTTTTGTCATTATTTTTTAAAGTAATTTTACAGCGCGATTTTTAGGTACATTGGTCAGCTATTTAAAACTATTCTCTCTAATTCCTTTATAATTTTATTACAGTGTAAAATTTCTAGAACAAATATGCCATGTTGAACGATGGCCTACCGACCTTCAATTTTATTTTCTTTAAGGAAAGCAATTAATTCATCAATTACTATAGCCTCGCCAAGCATAACTTGAGTCAATTTTCTTTGATGTTCGAGAAGTTCAGCTACAATTTGAGATTCCGCAAAATTAATATGTTCTCCTTTTTCGTTTGTGCCAGTATACTGTAGACCATTTTTATTTTCTGCTAACGCTTTTATGGCTGATAATAGAAATTGGGTGATAGGAGCATGCTTGGCAACTACAACACCAACAACTTTGTTTGTACCAGCAATAAAAAGCGGCCCACCAGAATTGCCGGGGTTCAATGCCCCATTTATTATATATCTTTTTACTTTTGGGCTATCTTTATCTTTTTGGTAATCGTTAAAACCTGCTAAATAGCCAACGGACAAAATGGGACTAGGGCCGTTATATGCAAGAGGATGTCCCCATGTCAAAACTTTTGTTTCGGTTTCAACCTTTTGATTGTCAATTTCTAAATCACTGATTATTGATGATTCTGGAGTTAGGATTGCAAGGTCTCGGTTTTCGTCTACAACTAACTTAGTAAATTTGAGTTGTTTGTTATCGCTTGAGATTGCAACGACTTCGGCGAAAGTACAACCTTTAACGACATGCCAGTTTGTTATTATTTGACCACTTTTTATTGCAAATCCAGTTCCTTTGCTTTGCGTTTTATCGCAATATATTAGATAAACAGAATTAATTGCTTTACGATTCGGCTCTTCAGAGGCGTCTAAAAGCCATTGTGTTGAAATTGGTATTGATTCACTCATGGTAATGTGTTTTTTAATCGATGTTGTGCTATATCTATTAACTACTCGGGTTGCCCCGTTATCTCGACTATATAGGTCTACACGATAATAAATTTTCTTGGCGGCGAGGGTGAGATTCGAACTCACGAAACCCTTGTGGGGTTTACCGCATTTCGAGTGCGGCCCGTTCAACCGCTCCGGCACCTCGCCATTAGTTATTATTCTATACGACAAACTATCCAGTCGCCTTGTTTCCTACGCTACCATATTAAAGCAGTAGCTACAAGCCAACAAACATCCTCTACCTCGTTTCCAAAAAATACTTTATACTGATCGCATGCCCCATTAGAAGTCTGGCTTAACATAATGTTTAATCTTTTAACCATGATGCAATCTATTAACCAATTAAATACTATCCCGCATGGCGGGACCACAGCCCCGCATAGCGGGGCCAGAAACTTCTAACGGGGTATGTCCTCAAAATTCAAAATTTTTCTATCCATTGTTTTGGCCCTTGTCATTGGTTTTGGTGGCGGCCTGTATTTTGGCTATAAAAATTTGTCGCCTTCCAAAATAACGGCAAATCCGCAAAGAGAATTAGTAACAACGCAAGGGCAACCAAAAATCAGCATCATGGTTGATTTTGAGGACGGCACAGTCAAAACCATGAATGATATTGAGGTCAACAATAACGCCAATCTTCTAGACACAATGAAAAACGCGTTCGCCACGACAAACATTCCCCTTGAATACAAGGAATACGCCGGCCTCGGCGCCTTAGTTACCAAAATCGGCGATAAAAGCAATGGCACAGGGACAAGCTATTGGCAATATTGGGTGAACAATAAAAGACCGGATGTGGGCGCGAGTTCATATCAACCAAAAAATGGTGATATTATTGAGTGGAAATTTTTGCCAGATCAGGGGTTTTAAATATGATTAGCGGCTTCTCCTCCGCACCAATCCCGCCAAGCGGGATAGTGTGGGGCTCCGCGCCCAAAAATTTCGGACGGTCCGCAATTGCGAACCTATGTCTATGGGGCGCTTCGTTTTTTATTATTTTCGGAGTAGCGGCGCGCTTGCTCTACCACGCGCCTAACTTCGTGCCCATTGGAGCGCTCGCTCTTTGGGTCGGCGTTTATCTGCCCAAACGTTATGGATTCTTCCTGCCAATCGCGGTCATGCTTATTAGCGATTTTTTTATTGGTTTTTATGACTGGCGGTTAATGATGGTCGTGTACGCGAGCTTCGCGATCATTGCGCCAATCGGCTGGATAATAAGAAAAAATAAATCCGCGAGCAATATTTTACTCGCTTCGCTCTCTGGCTCGGTAATATTTTTCATTACTACCAATTTCGCTGTCTGGTATTTATCTAACTGGTACGCACACACTCCGTCAGGACTGCTTCTCTCCTATACTATGGCTATACCATTTTTCAGAAATTCCCTTTTGGCCGATCTTTTTTACAACGCCTCTTTTTTTAGCGTCTACGAACTTGCTTTAGCTATCCGAGCAAAAAAATTTAATGGTGTGTTCGCGCGGCTAACGTCTTAACGGCCGCGTGGTTGTTTTTTAGTCTGAAAAAACGCTAGACGAAGACACAGAAACTAATAGTGGTAATGCCATAATCACCCAAAATAGTACGGCTAGATCGTTTTTGAAATAAGGGACATCAACTAGTCCATGAACAAGCAAGGCAACCATGGCGGCGGCGGATAGTTGCGCCATGGGATCAGCGCGGTTTTTCCAAACTGTTTTGCCAAACACTAGAAGAAGCCAAATAAAAATTATCAAACCAGCAAGACCAAGCTCCACCCAAAAATTCAGGATGATATTGTGTGGGTATAGAAAAATTTCCAGCTTGTAGGACGAAATATCTTTGCGCCATTCTTGGTGATAGGGCGCGAGTGCCATTTGATAACCAGCCAAACCAGCGCCTTGAATTGGATGATCTTTTAGCAAAGAAATAGTTTCTTCCCAAACAACAAGGCGCATCTTGCCTGATGCAGACTGAAACGTAAATTGTTCCCAGAGCGCGCCTCTTGCGGTTGGCATAAAAATTAATAATACCGCGGCCAAAAGCATACCGCCCAAAATAATTTTGCGCCAATAATTTTGCCAAACGAACAAAGCCCCGACAACCGCGCCGACGACAACCCCAACCCACGCTCCTTTGGTGAGAGAAAATATTATTGCGCCAGTGCCTAAGATAACAACTAGTAGTTTCCAAAGATGAGAGAATAAATGAGGTGGCTCGCGTTTAATATCTCGCATCAACCATACAAGGTAAGCCGTCAATATTGGCCCGACAAAAAGCCCAACCGCGTTGGGATATGAATACCAAGATGTTACTCGCAGGGGCAGTTCTGTTGCCCAGGGCTCGGGCAACCACAGTCCTGTGAATTTTTGATACCAAGCCAAGCTGCCAATAGCCACAACGGTTGCTCCCAAAGAATAAATAAGCCACCAGCTCTCTTTTGTGCCGCGAAAAATGGAAACAACCAAAACAAATACTAACAAAGGATCAACAAAATATGCTTTCCAGATACCGAGCGCGGCCACGGGATTGGGAGAAATTGCCGCGGACAGTGTGGCCACAAAAATCCAAAGTAAAATTAGCCAAAGATATGGCGCAAATGGGTTTTTGTCGCTCTGCGCTTCAATTAAAGAAGGCCAACGCGGAAATCCGTGAGACCGCCACTGTTTGTAAAACCACACTATAGCTATGGCCCAAATTGATACTTCAAGAAAAGTCGTCGGCACGCCAGCCACAGAAAAACGCAAACCGTATGTCGGCAAGAGAGCTGCCAGTAACGCCAAGGCCAGCTTATCTGAACGATAAGCCAACGCCACAAAAAGCAAAAAATAAATTACGGCCAAAATAATCATCATTTCGTTATTAAGAAATAGCAATTAGCGCAGTAATAAATTCACGCGTTAAAATGCCAAAAGCGTAAAGGGTAATACCGTAAATCAGCATAGAGCCAGTAATCAAAACCAACAAGGGCAAACTGGCACCGCTCCAAAGAAAAATAGCCATCGGCACAGTTGCCAAAAACGCTACGCCCAATTTACTAAGCGATGGTCTCTTACCAATAAATTTTTTCAACATCACATACCCCAAGGTAGCCATAATAAGCTCCGCCACGATAGTCATACCAGCCGCGCCATAAGCGCCATAAGCCGGAATAAAAACAAGGTAACCAACAAGGCTAATCGCAGCGGTCAGGGCATAAGCCCAAATCATTGAGCGCTGCCGCCCCACCGCCACAATAACATGGCCAAAGTATGTGCCTACAAAAATTATGCTGGTTGCTATAACCAACATTAAAAGTATGACTCCAGAATTACGAAACTCGGAGCCGAACAAGGCAGAAAGGCGCGCCGCCGTAAAGGCAACACCAATAACAAGCGGCCAGGCCAGATAAATCACCACGTCAAGCGATTTTTGAAGCGTTTGACGAAAAGTAATTAAATCTTGCCGCGCCCAAGCCGCGGCCAAAACTGGCAGCAAAAGACCGGCAAACATGGTGGGAAAAGTAATTAAGACTTCCAGCACCCGATACATGGCGCCGTAAATTCCGACCTCAGCCTCGGAGCGCGTAAGAGATAAAATCAACGTGTCGGCTTTTAAATAGACAAGATTAAAAACAATGCCCAAAGTAATCGGCCATGAGCGTTGCCAAATGGTCAGCCAAATTTCTCTATCCCAAGCCAGTGAAATTTTAAGAAATCTCCGTGACAACAAAACCACAAGCAACAAATTTGCCAAACTGCCAAAGACTACCCCCCAAACCACAAATAACAATCCCTTCTCGGCCAACAAAGCAATTAGCACTACCGCCAGCAAGACAAGACGGCCAGCCAACTCACCAAGCAAGGCCCGTCCCATGGCCAGTTCTTTTTGGAAAAGACCGGTAAAAACCTGCAAGAGAGCAATTATAAAAAAAGAAAATGTGAGAATGACGACTCCTTGTTTAATAAGCAGTGAATAGGGGAAAAGCCAAATAACTAGCGGCGCCAAAAATAATATCAGAGCGGTTGTTAAACGAAAGGTTAGTAAATTAGCAAATACCTTGTCTTTTTCTTGAGGCTTTTCTGCCAAAAGCTGGGCGCTCACCAGCACAAAACCTAAATCAGCGGCTACGCCAAAAAACTGCAAGTAAGCAGACATAATGGTATAAGAGCCAAAGCCAGCGGCGCCAAGATAGTTTGTTAAAATAACGAGAGTTGCCCACCCCGCGGCAATGGAAATTATTTTGCCGATAGTCTGAACGATGGTGTTGCGAGCGATGGAGATATTTTGAGACATAAATAAAAATTCAAGAGTCAAAGTGCAAAAGTGTAAGGCAAAAGTAAAAAGTTCTGGTGACCGACGCTTTTAAATTTTGAATTGAAATTTTGCATTTTAACTTTTGCCTTAGAGTGAGGCCCTTGACAAGGAGAGAAACCCGTGCTACACTCGTCTGTTTTGTGTGAACCCCGCTTATTATAGCTATGGAGTAATGGGTGAATGCTAGAGCCTGCATCCACGACAAGCATGGGATTTTTTGCGAGGAGAATCTGGTGCCCCCACTCGATGCTCCCTCACGAGAAATTTCTTGGATGCAGACTCTGACACTCAACCAAGGTCAAAGCGGCCCCTGATCGCGTCCTGGTGATAGATCAACTCTGGGGCTTTTCATATTTACGGAGTTGTCACCGCGGCCGGGGAATCAGCGCCAGGTGTGCCATTGCCGTTTTCAAGCGGTGTCTCATCTGTGGACGGCGCCGGCGGCAATTCTTTCACTCCCAGTAAACACACTTCCTGCCATGGTCGGTAATGACTCTTAAATATTTTTTCTTTCTTGGGGCCATCCGAATAAATAACAGTATAGGTAAATTCCGTGTCCGCACCGTCGTGCGCCCTCTCGGTGCATTTTTCTTCACCTTCCGGCAACTCTGTTGTCGGAATAATTTTTTTGGACGGGGGTTTTGTAATATTATATATCCTGGGGGTGGTTTGGGAAATTTGCCGTCCATCTTTTGTTCCCCAAAACTCAAAAATCAAATCATCACCCTTAATTTTAGTCTGGATAAGAATGCTATAACCAGTATCGTTCAGGAAACGAAAATCTGGCTTGGGGCCGTAGATGGTCGCGTCAGTGCCAGCCGGTTCATAATAACGGACGCGGTAAGAATGATTCTGCCTCTCCAAGATTGGCAAGCCAGAGGCCAAGGCCGCCCGAAAAATGGTAGTACCGATTTGGCAAAGCCCGCCGCCAAATTCAGGAATAGTACGATTGCCTTTGATAACGAGCTCTTGAAGATAACCGGTTGAAGCGTCAATGGGGCCCAATGCTTTAACTAGAGAAAATTCTTCATTCGGGGCAATAAGAATGCCATTTAAAGTATCTGCTCCGACTTTAATATTGTGCCGACGATTTTTGGGGCTGCCCTTAAAATTGGATTTGCCAACACCAATAATTTCTCTTATTCCCAGATCGCGCCCCTCGCCGTCTATTGACGGAGCTGGTTCAACTTTCACCACTAGTTCCATGGGGCCGGAAGCACCGTTGTTTAAACGATCCTCTAGGCGCAATAGTGTTGATTCAATCTCCAGTTCGCGCCCGTCCTGTGGCGGCTGCCAGACTGTCACCTTGCCATTTTCCATCTTAAAGCGCGCGGCCGAAACAGAACGAGAAACTTCTTTGGAAATTGGCTCGAGAATAGCATCCACAAATCCCTGGCGCAGACCCAATGCCCATAAGTTATCCTTTTTCACGACAATAAGATGGGGTAATACTTCAGCTTGATTAAGCTGCCAGTTTTGATCTTCGTATTTGATTTCAAAAGGCAATTTAGCTAAAATTTCTTTCACCTGTGGCAGTAAAGCGCGACCTTCTTCTTGTGTGGATTGAGGGTTTTCAATTGTGACCGATAGGGCAACCTCGGTGTTTGATAATCTTTCCAGGGATCTCTTCAGCTCTCCTATAGCATCACTCCTATTAAGACGCTGACCAACAGATTCCGGTATTACAATTAGCTCTTTTGTTTCTTGATCAACAACAAAGGCTGACTCAATCGCCGGTCTTTCAAGGTCTGGGAAATTAGCAAGAATGGCTTCAAATAAATCTTTTTCACGAATAGTTACAAAAGCGGGCACAACCATTCGCGGACGGCCTAACCCTAAACGCCAAACACGTCCAACGGCATAAGCACGTTGCACAGTGGCCGATATGTCAACATCAACTATTTCACGCACCACATCAGGATCATCAGTGGGATCAGTGGTGGAATTAATAACAACGCTCTGGCCGTCATAGGTAAATGCCAAACCGCCTGACTTTAATTCATCAAGACGCTTTTGCAATGCTTGTTCAGCTTCCGCCACGGTTAAACCGCCGAGGACTGTATCTCCCACAAATACATTGTCGGCAATATACCCTTCCGCCGGCGGAGCCGTCGCCCACCAGCCCCATACAAAAAAAGCCGCGAGACCAAGAGCGACTACCGCAAGCCAAGGGCGTCCGGAAGCAAAAATTGAGCGAGACATAAACAACTATTCTTCTGCGCCAGAACTTGTGTCAAATATTTCATTTAGAATATTCTTAGCCAATTCCCGCCTGTCTTCAGTTGATTCCAAATCAGTCAGCAAGGCCAGCCTGACTACGCTCCCTTCGCTGATTTCTGTAGGCATATGATCACCTGGCCAAAGCAACTCCTGGCCATCGCTAGTGCGCAATACGACAAAATCCCCCTCCCAGCGATCTACTGTCGCTTCTATGGTATTAGATGCTCCATTATTCATAAGACAAATCATCAATATGTAAAGATACAAGCGAAGGATTCACTCGCGGCAGAATTACTTTCAAAATGCCATTTTTCATTACAGCCTCGGCGCCGCGCGCCTCAACCGGAACGGGCAAAATAACTGAGCGCGAAAACGAACCCCAATAACATTCCTGCAACATATAGCAATCTGCTTCTATGGCTTCTTCTTCCAGGCGTGTGCCACGGATGGTTAAAAGATCATTGTGTAAAGATATGTTGATATCTTGCGGCCTTACCCCGGCCATGGCCGTGCGCACCACTACCGCCGAAGGAGTAACATAAACATCAATGGCGAGCTCCCCTTCTGGCCTGGCCCAAGTATTTGAACCGCCAGCTGACGGAGAGCCCAAGCTCCTCACCGCTTCGGCATCATCAGGTACGGGAACGGAAATAGAAACTGACTCCTCGGAGGAATTGTTTTTGAATATCTTAGCTGACATACCCCGCACCTTTACGGCGTTAACGTTCTTGTGGCCGCTAGTTCGTTCGGAAAATGTAATAAAAAACCAAAAATAGAAATCACCGACTCATGACATCCATGACGAACGCTAGTGACGACGTCTGGTTTATTTGAGCATGTATTATAATTAGTCATAGATATAGTTTTGGCTTAGCCTTAGCGTTCATAACACCGAAAGGTGCGGGGCATAGAATCAGTATAAGAGACAATAACAGCATTGACAAGGAAACTAAATACTGTATACCAAATACTATATACTATTCGTACTTCACTTTGCTCATCATCTCTTTGGGCACGACTTCAATCCAGAGCGAGCCGCGGGCGATACTGTACGGTTTTTTATCCGCGTCAAAAAAGACTGTCCGAGACGTTGCTGTGGTTTTCTCCCATTGACCTTTTATAATCCGACCATTGCGGAAAAACCAAGCCTCTCCCTGGCCAACTGTTTCCACCACTACCGCGTCTGCCGGCGCTGGCGGCGGCGCCGGAGTAATGCGCGTGAATTGAACAATCAAGTTTTTGGCCACAAGCTGCTCTCTGGTCTCCCTATCAGTTGCTACCACACCTCCTTGACTGCGCAAATAAACATCTTTTTCTTCGTCATATAGCCACTGCACGCGATAAGCCGGCACAGAAGAAAAATTAATCGTTATTTTTTTAGCGATGTCGCCCTCTGTTAATTTTTCATCTGTTGCCGGCAGAGGAGTGACTACTGATTCGGCGCGCCATTCTTTGTCAGCGCGCAACTTTTCAAGACGTTCCGTCGTTGTATAAAGATTATGTGGCGCCGCTCCGGCGACGCGATAATACGCCCGACCATTACTAAACTCATTAGCATCATCAAGAGAAGCGTCGGCCTTGATGACCGCCAGCGCCGCCGGCGAACCACCGGAATGAGCATAGATAGCATCAACTTCTTTAACCCAAGGCAAAAAATAATCTCTGGCTGAACGCACCGGACCGATCGTCACCTCGCTTGTGGTTTGATAAACCGCCAGAAAGCGCGTTACTCCGCCCTCCACCAACGTCTCCCAAACAATGCCGGCGCTATTGAGGCCGGCGGAGGGCCGCGCCGCGGCAAAGTTATCAATCATCACGGCTATGGAGCGACGACCAAGATCAGCCTCCGGTACATAAGCTCCAGTCAGGAGCGAAGCGGCCATGCCTGCCGGCGCCTCTTCCTTTTTGACTTCTGGCACGCGCGGCGGCGCGGGAGCAGGCGGCGCGGGAGCCAAGAAAAGCTGATAAACAACGTAAGCGTTTGCCGAAAGCACTATAAAAATCAAAATTATCCAAATTTGCTCTCTTAAAAACTGAATAACTGAACGTAATCGCTCGCGCGACATCGCTGACATAAAAATACTTCTAGACAATTAAGGGCAAGCGGGCGAGATTAAATTTCCGTCCGGTAATAATCTCCTCAATGCGATAAGTACCATGCGTTGGCGCCTCCACGAATCCGCTCCAAGCCATCTTGGCAAGACCACCGCTCTCCCACCAATCAAACAGCCACTCGTTGGCGTGACGCGGATCATTTTGGGGGATACCGCCGCCAACTGTCCTTAGCCACAGGGCATTAAACTCTTCTTGTGAACCAATGGGCGGCGCCATAATAATAGGTAGGCCAAGCCCCGTGTAAAAAGAAAGTTCAGAGGGCTTGGTCCAAAGTATGTCTGTTTGATTTAACAGTTTGGAAAATTCTCTAAAGTAATTCTCTCGATCTTCATAATAAACAACATTGAGATTCCTTCCCAGGGACTGCCCGAGGTTCAACGAACGGGCGAGCTTCAAATAAGACCGGCGAATCTCGCCGTGTGTACCGGCCACAAGATTCAAACAAAGAGCCCCTTCGGCAATACGACTCCGCAAGCTGGTAAGCACTTCCTCCCCCAGCTCATGCTGCGAACCGGCGCCGCCTATAGAAAAAGTCAAAGTAAAAGCTGGTCGGCCAGAATTTCTCTTTGGGATTTTGCGGCGCGGGTGCCAATGTCGCCCCAGGTACTGATGAAGGGTGCGATCATATTTACCGCGGAAAATGCCCAATGGATCAAGATTGTTTAAGCGGCGTATTAAATTGGTTTTAACCACCAGCCCCCGAGCTCCGCCAATGAGTTCTTTGGGTAGAGGAAAGCCGGTGAGGTAGATATTTCCCTCGGGCACGCCGTAAAGCTTCAGCCGTTCAACCACGCGGCCGTTGGGGGCAAAGTATTTTATGGGGCTACGCTTGGGATCAAGCGGCACCCATGTGCGGCTAATATCGGCGTCGCAAATAACGCAGTAGATTTCGCCCGGATAGTCAAAAATTTCTGCCGCAAAAGCCGGAAGAAAAAATGTGGTTACTAAAGGCAACGACTTTTCCCGCAGTTTATCAATTAAATGCTTGCCTAACTTTTTTTGCTTAATAATATAGGTTAACTCGCGCGCTTGGACATTGGGGGCGGAGAGATCGCGTCTCGGGTAAAAGGGGCGTATTTCCTGGAAGCGATCATAAAATTCAAAGAGATAGCGCCCCACGAATGGCAACGAATTCATGCGCGATATCTTTTCGTAAAAAGACCGGCTTTCGTTCCAAAGCTCGCGGTCGGCGGACGGTATGCCCTGATAATTATTAGCGGTAATAATGCCGCCACGAGCAAGATCGCGAAGGGCGTAAGCCGCGCGCTCATGCCCATACCCCATATTTACAGAAACCACCCAGGCTTGGCGTGATTTTACGATACGTGTGGATGAAACCATGTGTTAATTATAAACATCAAACAATTCTATATCAAATCAACTGACAGCAAAAATCATCGTCTTGCATTTCTTAGCTTCGCAGCCGATAACCAATGCGAAATAAATAAACACACCAAATAAATGAAACCAATGACAAAACGCCAACAACTACGCCGGCCATCAGTGAAGAAACATCGCTGGTACCAATCATACTACCACGAATGCCGTTCACCATATAAAAGATAGGATTAAAATAGCTCAAGCGCGCGAGAGATGAGGGTAATAATCTGATGGAATGAAAAACCCCGCCCAAAAAAGACAAAGGGAGAATGAGAAAGGTATTCGGTATATTAATGTGCTCAAAACTTTTGGCCCATAGTCCAACAATCGCTCCCAGAGCCGAACATAAAAGCGAAGTAGCAATAAGGAAATACAAAAAAGCGCCAAGGTGCATAATACTGGCAGTAGTAAAATAAATAGCGATAAGATAAACACCTAAACCAATCAGAATACCGCGCACTGCTCCAGCTAAGACGTATCCAAGAGCCATTTCTATATAAGACAATGGAGCGACCAGAACTTCCTGAATAGAGCTCTGTAGTTTGCCGAGGTAAATTGCAAAAGAGGCGTTCATAAAAGCTCCAGAGATAACATTCATCATAAGAATGCCGGGCACGATAAAATCAATATAACTCACGCCGGGCACGATTTCCTGAATGCGAGAGCCGAGCAAATGACCAAACACTAATATATAAAGCAAAGAGGTGAGCAGGGGTGGGGCGATGGTTTGCCCGATCATGCTCAAAAATCTTTTAATTTCTTTAATCAAAAGAGTCCTAAACCCAACCCAATTAAACATTGACGCGACAATCATAATTCTTCTGGCGGCGTGACGTGAATCGCTAAAGGGCTAACTCCGTCAACCGAAGTTAAAGATAAAAAAATTTCTTCCAATGTTTTGTCGCCATGCTGGCGCATTAACTCATCCGTCTTTTCTACCACTACTAATCTGCCCTGGTGAATAATTGCTACACGTCCACAAAGACGCTCTGCTTCTTCCAGATAATGGGTTGTTAAAAGAATGGTCGTGCCGCTACTTTGAATTTCCTGAAGATCACGCCATAAAGACAGCCGCATTTCTAAATCAACGCCAGCTGTTGGTTCGTCAAGAATCAATAATTTTGGACGATGCACTAAAGCACGGGCCAGGGTTAAGCGGCGCTTCATGCCGCCGGAAAGTTGATTCACTGGTTTCTGCCTGTGCTCCCAAAGGGCAAATTTTGTGAGCAATTCCTCGGCGCGCTCTTTGGCTTCTTTGGTAGATACACCAAAAAATCCGGCATTATAAAGTAACACCTCCCAAGGAGTGCGAAAAATATCAAAATTGTAATCCTGTGGAGAAAGACCTATCAACCGACGAGCGGCGCGGTAATTCCGCACCACGTCATGCCCAAAAACCTCGATTCGCCCGGCCCCAAAAGTTACCAGCCCGGCAATGCATCCAATAGTCGTTGTCTTGCCGGCGCCATTTGGCCCCAAAAAACCAAAAATCTCGCCCGGCTGAACCACAAAAGATATGTCAGAAACGGCCGGACGCCCTTCATAATTTTTCACTAAATGATCAACCAATAGAGCAGGATCGGCGCTGATATGATTCATAAACTATCCTTAGGGAACAAGCAGATGAAGAAGAATGGTGGCCAGCCCCAAAAAGACAAAAAACCGCCAACATCAGTGGCCACGGAAACGTAAACCTGCCGGCGCACCAATCTTAGAAATGCTTCTTGGGCTTTATTCAAAGGAGTACGCGTCATAAACAATTAGAGGACAGAAACAAAAATTCTTATTCTTCAATGTTAGCGGAGAAACTAACAGTTGGCAATTAATAATATGAACTAAGCATTAAGCTGTCTTTAATATTTAAAGAAAACCAGCCGAAGGGGGTTGCCCGTCGGCTGGTTCTTTGGAGTTTGTACCTTGAAATTTACCATGAGACCTTATGGTCTCATGAAAAACTGAATTGTATACCAGTGCCCGTTACAGGCAGGTCGTTGAATCGTAGAGTGGCCCCTGGTCCACGCAGACGTGGCCAGGCCGCTGATCGTGCGGGACGCACACCGTAATGGTGCCCGCACACTCGCCGCCGTTGCCGTCATCGGCAACGAAGCTCACGTGATAGACGCGGCCGTCGCCCGGCACCTTGGGCGTGCCTGACCGCTCTGCCCGCAGGAGAGCTGTTGACGTCCCGACGCCGTCCCCATCTGGACAGGTGTTCCCATCACCAACGGTGTTCAGCGGTTCGTCCTGGGCGATGTCGGTAATGGTGATCGCAACCGCGTCGCCGTCCGGGTCGGTGACGCCGATAATGGAGATGCCGACGAACTTGTGGTTCGGTGGCCAGAGCTCATCCAGACTGGCCATCGCCCCGCTACAGTCCGGCGGCTGATTCTCGTTTTTGCAATCGTGAGAACAACCGTCGCCATCCGCCGTGTTCCCGTCGTCGCACTCTTCGCCTTCATCCAGGTCGCCGTCACCGCAGGCCGCGGGCTGTCCGCCGACGCCGCATGTTCCGAACGGAATCTCAAAAGCATGGGCTCGCGCGGGCGAGTACGCCTCTTTGGACCACATGACGTGGAGGCCGGCGCCGGCAAACGTGTTGGTGTCGCACTCCAGATCCTCTGGATGAAAGTTCGGCTCGCCCGGCACGTTCGTTGAAAAAGTGAACTGCAAGGCCTTACTTACCTTGTCAATCACCCAGACGCTTTGAACGGGATTGAAGACGTCGGCCTCATAGAGCAGCTGGCCGCCGATGCCAAGGCCGCTGTTGTGCCCGCCAGTGCCGATGAAAGGAAATGATTCTACCACCGCGCCGGTCAAGTCGTACGACACGATGGTAGTCGTCCAGCAGTCGTCGCTGTAGTAGATGACGTCGTCATTGGGATCAGCCACGTTGTTCGCGTCAAAGGCCAAGCCGTCGTCCAGCCCGCAGTAGTCGCCGGTATGGAAGGCCAGCACTGACCCCGTGACATTCTTGCCGGCGTCCAAGTCAATACGATAGACGGCGTCTGAATCTGCGCCCGCCCAGATCGCGTTGCGCGTTGCGTCATACGACAGCGCGCCGAGACCGCTGGCCGGGATCGCGTAGGACGCATCAACGATGCCGGTCAGGGGATTCGCGCGGTGAAGGTTTGGTGATCCGCCGTAGCACGAGTACCAGAGGTTCGTCCCGTCGTAAGCAATGCCCACGCCAAGGGAACAGTCGTTGCTGAACACAACCGACGCGACGAGGTCTCCCGTGACCGCCCGCGCCGGCGACCACTGCGCCAGCATGAGCAAAACCGCCAAAATGGCGATGAAGATCCTTTTCATACACTCTCCTTTGTCCTGAAGTTGGAAGTTTTGTTGGTTGATCTTCTTCTCCCTGACACCACTAACTGCCATTCTACATCTCTTTTGTCCTCCCTCTTTTGAATTGTTTCAAGGTACAAACAAAACAAGCCTCCTCCATTGAGGGCCTGTTCTCAATTACGATGATTTGTATCCTTCGTAATTGTTATGAGTAAGATAGCACTTATAAATATATTGTCAAGACCCTAATCTATTCCTCCGCCTCAATAGCCAAAAGTCGATTGTATTTTGCCACTCGTTCGCCGCGAGCCGGCGCGCCAAGTTTAAGGCCATCGGCGCCGATGCCATAAGCCAAATCAGAGATAAAATCATCATTGGTTTCACCGCTGCGATGCGAGACTATGACTTTCCACCCAAGCTGGCGCGCTTCGCGCGCCGCCCCCAAGGTTTCGGTCAGAGTGCCTATCTGATTTGGTTTAATAATTACGGCGTTTATGCTTTTCTTCTCGGCCGCCTGCTTGATGCGCTTTATATTAGTAACGGTAAGATCGTCTCCAGCTATTAACCCGCCCTTGTTCCACTCCTTCAAAAGACCGGCAAAACTGTCAAAATCATCTTCGGCAAACGGATCTTCTAAATACCATAAATTGTGCTTCTCATAAAGTTCTTTATAAAATGCAGTTAATTCATTATTGTTCATCCTTACATTGCTCGCGGCGGCGTCCAAACCAAAATCTATTTTATCTTGCAGACTAAGCTCATATACTATTTTTTGAAAAACCTCAAAAGGTTCGGCATTATTTTTAAAGTCTGGAGCAAAACCCCCCTCATCGCCAAGCAATGACGCTCTCCCCCCGATAATTTTTACTAAATATTCCCTTAGGGCTCTGTAAAAATTAATGCCATTCTCAACCGCTTCCATAAACCTATCGGCGCGGGGAATGATTAGGTACTCTTGAAAATCCAAATTGCCGCCAGCATGAAGACCTCCGTTAATGATGTTAATAAACAAGCGCGGTTTTATTGAGGGCCGATCCAAACCGCTTAGCTCGTTCAGGTGCTGCCAAAGAGGGACTTTCTTGACCACGGAGGCAAGGCGAGCGCATGCCAAAGACGCTCCAAGTATTGCGTTTTCTCCAAGCGCTGACTTGGTTTCGGTCCCATCAAGCTCAAGCAAGCGCTCGTCAATTTTCACCTGTTCCTCAACTTCAAATCCCTTTATGGCCGAAGCAATCACTTGTTCAATGTTTTCTACCGCCGTGTCAGTGGATACTGAAACTTCCTCGTACTTTCCCCGACTTTTACCGCGAGGTTCAGAAAATACCGCGGTTTCGCCCGTCTCAGCGGTAGCTGTAACTTCCACCGTCCACTCGCCGCGCGAATCTAAAATTTTTCTGGCCTTAAGGCTGGAAATCTTGCTCATTGTTTCACCCTGTTAGAAGTCCTTGGCCCCGCTATGCGGGGCTGCGATAATTATGGTGTTTAATTGGTTGATAAATTGTGGCATGACTAAAAAATTGATAATTTATACTAAACCAGACTTCTAACGGGGTACCACATTAACAGGCTTGCCCTTGATATACCCGACAATATCCTCAACCGTTGTATCAAGAATGCGCGTTAAAGCCTCTTTGGTATTGAAAGCATTATGAGGAGTAACAATAACATTTGACAAATCCATAAGAACATGATCGGCCAAAACAGTTTTTAGAGAATGCTCCTCGGGATGGCCATGGACAATAAAATCTAATTCATCCTTAATGACCCCTTCTTCTTCTAATACATCTAGCCCCGCGCCGCCAAGACGGCCTTGCTTCAAGGCTACGGCCAGAGCTGGCGTATCTACTACTCCGCCCCGACTGGTATTAATAAGATACGCCCCTGGCTTCATTAGAGCGATGGTTTTTTCGTTAATCAGGTGATGAGTTTCTTTAGAATAAGGAACATGGATGGTAATAATATCGCTATTTTTCAAAACTTCCTCAAATGATAAATAGGTAAAATCAAATTCTTTTGCGAACGACTCGTTTGGGAAAGGATCATAGGCGACAACCCGCATATCAAAACCCTTAGCCATTCTGATGGCATGACGGCCAATGCGACCGGTTCCCAAAACTCCAATAGTTTTACCTTTAAGATCAAACCCCTGAAGCCCATCAAAACTAAACCTTGTTTCTTCACGAACGCGGTGCGCGCCATCATAAATTTTACGCGATAAGGTTAGGAGGAGGGCGAAGGCATATTCAGCCACCGTATTTTCGCCATAAGAGGGAACGCTTGAAATAACTATCCCGCGCTCGCCCGCCGCCGCTAAATCAATGTGATCATAACCAGTGGAGCGAGTAACGATGAATTTCAAATTAGGCAAGGCGTCAATAACGGTGCGATCAATCAGTGAGTCCACAAAGACGGAACATAGCGCAAAGTCTCGAGATGAAGGCAAATGTTCCTTGCTTAAGATTTCCGGAATAAAAATCTGAGTGAGGTCGGACGCGACTATCTTCAACTTATCTTTTAAATATTCTTCCTCCCATGATTTGGTCGCGAAAAAGGCGATTATTTGCATAGTAAATACTTGTATTAATTTATTGGCGTTTTTTTCGGCTAAGCTCCCACTCTTTTTTAACCACGGCCAGTGTGGTTTTAACAATGGTGTCGGGGTTCAAGGACATGCTCTCAATTCCCGCCTCAATCAAGAAGGCGGCAAAATCCGGATAGTCAGACGGCCCTTGCCCGCAAATGCCAATGTATTTTTTACGCTCACGGCAGCGCTTGATGGCGGCGGCAATCAACATTTTCACCGACTGATCTTTTTCATTGGCCACATGGTTTACAATGCCTGAATCACGATCAAGACCAAGCGTGAGTTGGGTTAAGTCATTAGAACCAATAGAAAACCCGTCAAAAATATCTAAAAATTTATCAATCAATAAAACGTTTGAAGGTATCTCGCACATCATATAAACCGGCGTGATTGACCCTGCTCCGACGCGATATCTGTTTTTTACAGCTCGCGTCACGAGCCCTGTCTCGGCCATAACTTCTAACACTTTAAGACCTTCTGCAGGTGTTCGGCAAAATGGCACCATGGGAATAACATTAGTGAGCCCCATTTCTTCGCGCACTTTTTTCAACGCTCTACATTCTAAAATAAAGGCGTCCTTGAACTTGGGATCGTAATAGCGAGAGGCGCCGCGCCAGCCAAGCATCGGGTTTTCCTCAAGTGGTTCATATTTCTCACCACCGAGCAAGCTGCGGTATTCATTCGTCTTAAAATCTGAAAACCGCACAATAACAGGGTGGGGGTAAAACGCGGCGCCTATTTTGGCAATACCGAATGCCAAATTGTCAACATAAAACTGAATGCGATTGCTCCATCCACGCGTTTTTTTGTCTATGGCTTTCTTAATTTTTGGTGTCAAGAAACGATAGTTCAAAAGAGCCAAGGGGTGCACCCCAATGTGCGAGGCGATAATGAATTCTTCGCGCGCCAGCCCCACGCCGCGGTTTGGTAAGAAGGATTTTTCAAAAGCGATTTCCGGAGTACCGATGTTCATCATAATATGCGTTTTGGGCGTCGGTAATTTTTTAATATCGTGCTCAACAACTTTAAACTTTAATGCTCCTCTAAAGATCAGCCCATCGCTACCGCTCGTGTCCACGGTCACAACGTCGCCAGTGCTGATCTCGTGAGTGGCATTGCCACAACCAACCACGGCTGGAATACCGAGCTCGCGGCTGACAATGGCCGCGTGAGAAGTGCGCCCGCCTTTATCAGTAATGATGGCCGAGGCGATCTTCATAATCGGCTCCCAATCAGGGTCAGTCATTCCCGTTATTAAAATTTCACCCTTCTTAAATTCCCCAATGTGTTTAGCGTCAAGAATGATATGCGCTCGTCCAGTAGCAATACTGCTGCCTACTGAAATGCCCTTGGCGATAAGATGCCCTTCCTCTTGGCGGATATGCTCTTTAATTTTGGAAAAATCGCGTTCGGCCTGCACAGTTTCGGGTCTCGCCTGCACGATGAACAGCTCGCCGCTCTTCCCGTCCTTAGCCCATTCAATATCCATAGGCGACCAGCGGCCATTCTTTTTTGAATAGTGGTCTTCAATAATCTTAGCCCAATGGGCAAGTTTTAAAATTTCCTTATCCGTCAAAATAAAGCTGTTTTTTTCTATGGCCGAACATTGTACCACCTTAGTCGTTTTGGCTTCGCCCAGAGTCGCATAGACCATTTTGCGAGACTTGTCTCCAAGGTGTTTACCAATAATGGGTTTTTTGTCTTTAAGGCTAATTCCTGATTTCCAAACTAAAAATTCGTCCGGCGTCACTTCTCCTTGCACAATCATTTCTCCCAAGCCCCACGAACCAGTAATTATCACCACGTCCGAGAACCCAGACTCCGTGTCCACGGTAAAAATAACACCCGAGACGCCAAGGTCAGAGCGCACCATGCGCTGAACGCCCACTGAAAGAGCTACCGCTGAGTGTTTAAATCCCTTATCCACTCGGTAAGAAATCGCCCGATCAGTAAAAAGAGAAGACATAGCCGCGCGCACGGCTTTGGTGACATTGTCAGCGCCGCGAATGCCCAAGTAGGTATCGTGCTCACCGGCAAAGCTGGCGCCGGGCAAATCTTCGGCTGTGGCGCTAGAACGAACAGCCACATCAACATTGCGACCGTACTTCTTTTCCATTTGCTGGTAGCCAAGCCGCACGGCGTCCTCTAAGTCTTTAGGAAAATTCGCCTGCTTTATCCGATGACGAATAAGTTCTCCTCGCCGCGACAAATCTTTTAAGTTACTCGTATCCAAACCCTTCAAAGTGGTGGCGATAAATGAGTCCAAGCCGGTTTCTTTCAAAAAATAGCGATAAGCATCGGCGGTGACAATGAAGCCGTGGGGCACGCGCACTCCTTTGGACCCAAGGCGTTGAATCATTTCTCCCAAAGAAGCATTTTTGCCACCCACTCGGGGCACATCTTTAATGCCAACTTGTTCCATCCAAAGTATTAGTTTTGAGGTCATGTTGGTTTTTAAATTAACTCTTTAGGGCAATTAACAAATCAGAAACATTGGAGCCGGTGTAGCCGGTAATTAAATGGCCACCTGTTTGCTTGAAAAAAGTATAACTATCGTTGTTTTGAAGAAAGACATTAGGGGCCAGCCCAAGCCTCGCCGCTTCTTCTTTGATTATTGTATCACAAATAGCGCCAGATGCATCAGTGTTGTCGCGGCCGTCAGAAGCAAAGGCCATAATTAATTCTTCAGCCTGAATTGCGCTAAGCGCGCCCAGAGCGAGCTCTTGATTACGCCCGCCCTTTCCTTGGCCTTTTATGGTAACTGTTGTCTCGCCGCCATAGAGCCTAACGCTTTTGGAAGGAACGGCATGAAGCTCGGCCGATACCTTGATACCCACTTCTCTTGCTTCGCCGGTTAAGCAGTCAGTGCAAATAGTCGGCACGTATCCTAGTTCGTGCGCCTTTGCGGCCATCGCCTCAAGCGCCAACTTATTGGAAACAAAGAGAATATTTTGCACTCGCTCAAAATATTTGTCTTCCTTAGGGGTTTCTATAAGACCGCAGTGTGCCAGGCCGCAGGCCTTCAGAATTCCGTACTTAACCAAAATGGCGTCAGCATCAACAACCGTTGTTGTGTCTTTGATGGTCGGCCCAGAAGCGATAAACTCAAGGTCATTGCCGGGCACGTCGGAAAAAATCAGAGAAATAACTTGGGCGGGATAAGCATATTTAGCCAGATACCCGCCGCGAGCCAGCGACAAATGTTTTCTAATGGTATTAACATCTTGAATGCTGACGCCAGCTCGGAATAATTGTTGTAAGACCAGCCCTTCTTCAACGCAGGTCGCGCCCTCTTCGGGCAAACAAAGCAATGTGGAACCGCCGCCAGAAACAATAATAATAACGAGGTCTTTTTCCTGAAGACTATCCAACATGGCCACAATGGCTTTAGTGGCGGCAATGTTTTTTTCAGTGGGCAGGGGATGGGTGCCGAGCATAACTTTCACGGTTTTTAAATTTTGCGCCGGAGAGCCGTCAACCCCCAAAACAATGCCATCAAAAAGTTTGGCACCCAAAATTTCTTCCAAGGCCGCGGCCGCCTCAATGGCACACTTGCCAACGCCCACCAAAAAAATACGATTTGCCCCGACAAGCGAACAAATCTGATCATTGACGCACAAGCGATTGTCCTCAAGTTTAATAGCCGCCTTGATGACCGTTCCTGTATCCACGGCCATGAGGCCCGCTTCGGCAATCTCTAAAACGGCGCGGCGAGCTTGGGTAGTGGCGAGTTTTTTCGCATTGAGTATTTTCATGAGTTTACTTTATCATAATAAGCAAGACTCTGAAATAGAAGCCATGCTCTCGTAGGACAAATCTTGTCACACAAATTGAACTCATGGAGGTTAGTATGAAAAACATTCGACTCGTCACTGGAAAGTAACGAGTCGATATTCTTTTGGCCGCGATGGCCACTACTTGGAAGTGTGTTTGTCGCGCATTCGCTTGAGTGCCTCACGCACCTTGGCTGGATCCAAGTCGAGCGTCTCACACACAACCACAAAGCTGAATGGCGAGCGCCTATTGAGGTTAACCCAGTGCTCTGCCTCCTCAGTAATGTGCTGAACTTGGCTTAGGTAGCTCCGAATCCCGTCCTCCAGTATGGCAAGCATTAATGCCTGCGTCCCCGTGGGCTGGTTTTTTGAATCTTCCACGACAAATATGGACTTGAGCTCCTGGTCCATATCTTGGATTTTCTTTCCTCTGACCAGCGTTAGCCTCTTTGACCCCCTGGGATCGTTGCCTTTTACCCGTGACATTCTGCCCTCCTGTTCTTCAATAGTCTCCACGTACGGTTTGGTCATATCTCATGAGTCCGCCAATGAGACGCTCTGCCCTTACCCTTAGCTCTTGAATCTGATTGAGGTCCCATGATCGTCCTCTGCCCAACTCCTTCAGCCCAGCGATAAGCAGATTGGCCATAGCTGCCACGAGCATATCCTCCTCGGGGTGTTGACTCTTTTGCTCCGATTCCTCCAGTTGCGGGAGAATGTCACGTGAGATGATCCTCTGTAATGCGGTTGCGACTTCCTTTTTTATCCCTGCCTCCTTTTAGGTTGCCTGCTCGTGGACGATAAATGTACGTACCGTAAATCCCATGCAGCCACCCTATCACAAATAATTTAAAAAGCAATAATCAACTCTGTTAAAATAAATCAATTATCTGTATCCGGTGGTAAAATTCCTTCTTGAGAATAGCCGTGTATCTTTTTAATTTCTTGAATGGCCATTTTTACCGGCAAACGGCTGGGTTGGGCCGGGTATAAAACAACTTCTTCCGGGAGAAGTTTCTTGGCATATTTCTGGGCATATCTTTTGACGCGCGGCAAGTGATAGAAATCGGTTACGATTATTACTTTTTCTCCGGGCGGTAAAATGTTTATAGGGAAATCTTCAAACTGATCATCGGTGTGTTTTATCTCTCTATTAGCAGTAATGGCTAATTTGCTGGCTGGGAAATTATAACGTTTCTCCAGTTCGCCGCTGGCAACAAATTCGGCTAGATAATTATTGTGCGCAGCTCTGCCATTCCAATATATCATGGGGCCTGCCTGCTCAATATCAGCCATGGTGATATCCTTTAAATCTTTATTTGTCCTAAGGGCGGTTACCAATTTAGCTAAATTTAAGGCAGTTTCAAATCTGCCCTTGGTCTGATTATAGGTTACTGTTTTGTGTGCTTCTTCGGGCGCGGTTGTAGGGTCCTCTTCAAATGTTAAATCTGGACCGCTAAGCGGCCAAATAATCCCCCAATCTTTTTCCGGCGTTGGCAATTGCTCTTCCGCCAATTCCCTATATTCTCTAGTTACTTTTTGCCGAGAAGCCAAGTAGTCTGGATCAAAGTAGTTTGTTTCTCTGTCTATTGTCATAAAATGTTAAAATTAACTATCATATTACCAACATTGAACCTTTGTTGTTTTTATACGCTTTCTCAATTTGAATTTTGGAAAGAAGTTTGCCGGATAGTCGTGGATCAAGATAGTGTCTGCCAGTTCGTATTTTCCCATTTTTCATTTCTAAAACTAGAACAAGTGGCGTGCGGTACACTTTCCTTGTCTTGGGGTTCGGGTAGCTTTCAATAAGCTCTACGAATACTACCCCGTCTCCCTCCGCAATGTTCCGTATATCATATTGTCTGCCTTTTATGACATACGCCTCTTCCATATCATTTTTGATGTCTTTGCTGGTGGTCGGAAAAAGTTGCTTCCCATCTATGCCGGCATCAACCCAGGTCATTGTGTAATCTTTCGCCATTTTTTTGAGTGCGGATAAAATATCGCCGTTCGCTTCGTCACGTAGAATGTTCAGCACTGTTTGTAAATTTTTGCTTCGTTTTTTCATAAAGTTTAAATTGCCCTTAAGTTTAGTGGGCTAGGTGTAAGTTGGAACCAAATTATTAACGATATTCTACCTTAGAATTCTGTAAATTTTCAATTTCAATAATGTCTTCAAAATATATGGGAGATAACGACATTACCTGAAAAGTCCTCGCCGGGTCTTTAGACTTGTAGAGATCATTTTTTGTTTTAATATGCAGTCGAAGTAATCCCTTGTGTTTTTCTTTGACGTGAGCAAGAACATACTTGAGAGATTCGGCATAAAGGGGGTCATCCGGATCGGCCAAAAAGATGGCTTTTATACCAGCCCAATGTTTTGGGAACGGGTCTCTTGGCTCTATATGCCCAACCTTTTTAATGTTCTCAAAATTTACCCTTGTAGTTAAATGCAGTAAAACTTTATCCGTTTTATACGGCTCCCAATACTGACGATATTCTTCAGGGATGTGCTTATACAAATGTTTGTGTGTAGACATGGCTAGATACAAGTGATTTATCGTGGGTTTGATGGTGGCTTTCCAAAAAAGTTATACCCGTTTTGAACAGAGAATTCCGGCTGACCGCTTCCATAACCCGCCCCGCACTAAAATTATTTATCAGAAGTGTTTGTAGCTCGCTGGACCCAGGGAGAATCGAACTCCCGCCTGTGCAATGCGAATGCACCGTAATACCACTTTACTATGGGCCCAGCCAACCACAAACTTAATAAATAATAATTTAGCACGAGACGAAAATGCAGCGCCTGCCCCGCCCTTCTGCAAGGAGCGGATAGTGCGTGGGTAATACCACTTTACGACAGGCCCACCTAAAATATCAAGGACTATTAACTTATATTAAGACTGCTCTCTCACCTCTTTAAGAAAAAGCCCTTTACTAAAACCACCCCGTTCTTTGTTTTTAAATTTTCTTTTGGTTTCCACCGCTCGCCAGCTTAATTTTTTAACTCTGGCTAAAGTCCGTAAAACTTCTAAAACATCAGCCAGTTCATTTAAGAACTCTTTTTTGCTTTTGGCTTTTTTCAATTCAGATGATTCCTCTATAAGTTTTTTCTTTAACTCTTGAACAAACGCTCTTTGGCTAAGCTGGCTGATTTTTGGGACGGCCTTATGTTGTTTGATGATTTGCGGAATTTTATCCCGTATCAGTTTATTATATTTAATAATTTTCATAATCAAATAGCTGCATTATAGTTAACCATCTGCCCCCGGACCGAGTTGAACGGTCATCCGCGGCTTAGGAGTCCGCTGTTCTATCCCTTGAACTACGGGGGCGCAATTTTGGTATGGCATTGTCCGCCAAGGACGGATCCGCCTCTAGCGGAAACTACAGGGGGAGCCTAACGGGGTGAGGGCAGGATAGCGCGCCTCAACAGTTTTGACAAACCCCGCCAGAGACTATAGGATTGGAGTGTTTAATACATTAATTTATGCCTTATGTTCAATAAAAATCAAGGAGCGTTTGAGGGGGCAACAGTTATCGCCGAGGGCGTTCATGTTGAGGGCAATTTTGTGGGCGAGGGTTCTATGCTTATTTGTGGCGCCGTGCAGGGGACTATCACCACTAACCAAAACCTAACAATAGGAAAGTCTGCCCAAATTGATGCCAATGTTAAGGCCGAATCAGTGGTGGTGTCTGGTCACGTCAAAGGTAATATTGCGGCCAAGGATCGCCTTGAGCTTACCCCAGGAAGCCGCGTGGACGGAGATGTAATAACAAAAACGCTTGTCGTGGCCGAAGGAGCAATCCTCAACGGTAAATGCACTATGGGGGGCATAGAAAGTGGGGGCATAAAACCAGTCAACCCCAAAGACAATAATGGCATTAAACGCCCCCCGGTGTAAGTCCCAATATCTAATCTCTAATTTATAATCTCTAAACAATAGCTAAATTCGAGATTCCAATGTTCCAAACGATTGATATTTGTGATTTACTGTTTTCCGCCCGAGGCGGATCAGCCATGGGCTGAAGAAATTAGGTATTCGTGCTTAGGATTTACGATTGTATGTATTTTTATCTCTACGATGCGTCGTTGGCTGAATCAAAGTATTATCGCCAGCTCGCGGATATTGAAACACGCCTGACTGACCTTGGGCTGCAGGGAAGAACAGGACGCTTGAGCCCCCTAAAAAGTGCCACAGAACTCATTAAAAACGCCTTAAAAGGAGGGGCCAAAACCATTGTGGCGGTAGGCAACGATCAAACGGTCGCTTTGGCAATCAATGCCATGGTTCCGTTGGGGACTGGTAGTATAGCCTTGGGTATAATTCCAATAGGTAAGCCCAGTAATGTCGCAACAATGCTCGGAATTCCCGGAGGGTTAGGAGCGGTAACTGTTCTGGCGGCACGTAAAACCGAGGTTGTTGATCTTGGAAAAATAAATAATCATTATTTCTTAACTTCAGCTCGCCTCCAGGCGAGCGACTCTCTGGCGTTGCGCTGCGAAGACAGCTATACACTGCGACCACTTGATCCGCGCTCGGCTCTAATTATCGCCAATCTTGGGATAGGCACAAACTGTCAAGACGGTTATCTTGAGGCCACCATTGAATCTGGGGGGAGGGGTTGGTGGGGCCGCAAAAAACGCAGTGTCGTTCCGTTGCGCCACGGCACTATTTTGGCTGCGAACGCCAGCACCGGCACGGCGGTTGCCGAAAATGCCTATACGATTAAGTTGCCAGCGACGATTGAGGTTATTCCCAAAATGCTGAAAATGATAGTGGGTCGGGAGCGCGCTTTCTAATATAAAACTAAATCGCGGGCGATGCTTCAGCCGCCCCGACTGGCACAACGCTGTCAACAACAACCATCTTTTCATTAGTTAAACCAACGACCTGCCCGGCGCTAATAATCAGCTCTTTGGCTAATAAACGCGGCACCAAAGCCGGCCTAACAATATAACGAGATACAATTTGCTGTTCAGAATCTAGCTCAAAAGAAGCCACGACCCCGAGCTTTTGACCGCTCCGGGTTTCAACTGGTAGCCCCAAAATCTGTCGGTGTGTTAATTGCATCTTTTTGAGTCTTATTTTTATGGCCATCCTTATGAAAAATATACCACTGTTGAAGCGCCATAAAGAGCGTCGTCATGAACCAATACAGCGCAACACCAGCCGGAAACGTCCAACTAAACCCCATTATAACAAGCGGCATGAGATAGGTCATCTGCTGATTCATGAGCACAGTCATGTCCTCATCTTTCGCTCCTCCTGTGTGGATGGGGGGGCGCCTTTGCAGCAACATATGCCCTTGCCAGAATTGCGCTGCCCCCATCAGCAGGATAAGGGGGATGTTACGATGACTAAGATCAAGGAGGCCCCAGAGTCCGATGGGATTAAGGCCGCCGGGGTTTGAAACAAAGGGGTACAGAACCGACAAACTCTCCGGCTTCAGCCCATTCTGAAACACTTGAAAGAGAGCAATGAAGAATGGTAGCTGGAGGAGTGTGGGCAAACACGACGAGAGGGGGTTCACCTTCTCGTCTTTGAAGAGCTTCATCTGCGCCTCAGCTTGCTTCTCGCGACTGTCTTTGTACTGCGCCTTCAAGGCTTCGAGTTTTGGCTGCAAGTCTTGCAGCATCTTCTGTTTCCGAATGGACCAGTGGGAAATGGGGTACAACACGACTCGGGTGATGAGGGTCAGCACAACAATGGCTACCGCCAAATCGTGTCCTGGCAGAATGTTGTAGATAAGCACGAGCAGGTTGAAGAGTGGCTCATAGAAGAACGTGGTATAAAACGATACGACAGCGCTCCACATAGCAGTCGATTGGCTAGTTAACCGGCACGTGATCAACGCCGCCAGCGCTCCAGGGGTGACACCGGGAAAGCCGAATAGCCGTAAGCCATAAGCCGTAAGGCCCGTGTTTTTTGATGGCCTGACTCGCGTATTCAGAGCAGGTTGGATAATATCGGCAATAACCATTAGGGAAAAAAACTCTAAGGAACCCGTGGTCTGGTGAAAATGTCCTCTGATAAAAATGGATTAAATAACCAATTAAGGGTCTCATAAAATTTAAAAGCGCGCTCGACGAAGCGCTTCTTTGAGAATTACTAGACGTTCTTTTTTAGTTTTACTTAACAATGGCGGCCTAATAGTTAACATTATATCAACTCCATAATTTAGAGATTTTATTTCTGCCGCCAAGAGATGCCGCATTTGCCTTTTTAGGCGATTCCTTATGACCGCCTTTTTAGAAACAACCGTCCCCACAACGACCGTACACCGCGGGAGAGTGTTATTGGTGCGGCGAAATCTTAATGTTAGTCCCGGGATATTAATCTGGCGGCCCCGGCGCAACACTAAACTGATATCCTTACGGCGCCCAAGTCGGCGTTCTTGTGGAAACATGAATCCGCCGCTATGATGGAGTGATGCGCTTACGCCCTTTTTGCTGACGATTCTTTAAAACGCGACGCCCGCCAGCGCTACGACGGCGAATTCGCCAGCCGTGTACCCTTTTTCGGTAATGTTTTTTGGGTTGATACGTGCGTTTGGGCATACCCCGTTAGAAATCCTGGGTAATTATAGTATTTAATTGGTTGATGAATTGTATCATGGTTGAAAGATTGATAATGTTGCTAAGTTAGACTTCTAACGGGGCATACCTTAATTATTAATTTCTAATCTCTAATATCAAATCTCTAAACAATTACTAAGCCCTAAATCACAATTTTCCAAACTTGCTATCTGTGATTTCACTGTTTAGATATTAGGATTTGTTTAGGAATTAGTGTTTGCCCAATACTATACCTTATTAAAAATTTACCGTAAAGGGCAAAAGTGATTGTTGTTGTTATGAACCATTGTACACAATTCCTCCACAGTTTATGAACATAGACTATGTTCAAGCAGCCCTTTGGACAAAAAAATTATTATGCTATATTATGAAGTGCTTTATATTTACTGGACCCCTTGGCTTGATAGGGATATTTAAATTAATTATTTAGCATTTATGACCAACCAGCAGCTTTGGCGTGCCGTTCTTGGAGAATTGGAACTTATATTAAGCCGGGCAAATTTTACAACTTGGTTTAAAAACACCTACGTTATTGATGTTAACGACGGAAGAGTGGTTATCGGTGTGCCCAACACCTTTACAAAAACATGGTTAGAAAAGAAATACCACTCGGCTATCCTTAAGGCTATTCAAAGCATTCTTCAAGAAAACATTGGTGAAGTAATTTATAAAGTCAGTCAGAAGCCAGTAGGTTTTGAGTCAGAACACCAGCCACCGCCGTTGGGGGTACCCCCTGTTATTGATGCGCCAAAAGACGCGCCCGCCAACCGCGGCGGTCTTAATTCGCGCTATACTTTTGAGGGCTTTGTTGTTGGGAAGGGTAATGAGCTGGCACATGCCGCCGCCCTAGCTGTAGCGACTACTCCTGGACAAACCTACAATCCATTATTCATATACGGTGGCGTGGGGCTTGGAAAAACCCACCTTTTACAAGCCATTGGGTTAAAATCAATGGGACGAGGGTTAAAAATTTTATACGTAAGCAGTGAACGCTTTACCACTGATTATATACAATCTGTGCGAACCGGCCATGGTAAAGAATTTAAGGATCAGTACCGTTCGGTTGATCTATTACTGATTGATGATATTCAATTCATTGCCGGAAAAGAGGGGACACAGGAAGAGTTCTTCCACACCTTTAACACTCTTCATCAAAATAATAAACAAATAGTTTTAACTTCAGACCGGCCACCCAAAGCCATCCCCGGCCTTGAGCAACGACTGCTTTCGCGATTTGAATGGGGAATGCTGGCCGATATTTCACAACCGGACATGGAAACTAGAATCGCCATTCTTCAAACCAAGTGTCGAGATCGTCGCATTGAGTTAGAACGTGAGGTTATTCATTATTTAGCCACAACCTTCCAGCATAATATCCGCGAGCTAGAGGGGGCCCTTAACCGTATCGTTGCTGAGTGGCAATTCCACAGCAACGTGCCCTCTATTGATGTGGTTAAAAAAATGTTTGCTTCTAGAGAGGCTGATCAGCCGCGACGACAAATTTCACCGAAACATTTAATTGACATGGTTTGCCGTTATTTTGAGGTGCCACTTGAGGGTATTATTGGCCAAAGCCGCAAACGAGAGTTGGTTATTCCCCGTCAAATTATTATGTACCTACTGCGCGAGGATGGCCGAATTTCCTACCCTACTATTGGACAAGAAATTGGACGACGCGACCATACCACCGCTATGCACGCGCACGAAAAAATTCGTGGTGCTATTGAAACCGATGAACGTATTCGTCAAGACGTATTAGCTATACGCCAACGCTTATACACAAGTTAACAATTTTTATCCGGATTTCTTTATAAATCTTTGTTAAAAAACAATTAATGCTTTCTTTCCCTTTTTTATCCACCCATAGTTCAATATTATATCCCACTCTTATTTAAAAAGTTTTTAAAAATCTCTTTAAATAATAATCATTAAAACAAATTATCCTTTTTACACACCCCCACTATCACTACCACTATTATATATAAAATTATATTATATATTATATGAAATTCTCTTGTTCAAAAGAAAGTTTATTAAAAGGAATTAATACAATAGGACACCTGGCCCTAAAAACCACCAGTTTACCAATTTTGAATAACATATTATTAAAAACAGAAAAAAACCTATTAACCCTTACCACCACCAACCTAGAAGCGGGTATACATCACGAGATTGGAGGAAAAACAGAGGAAACAGGAGAATGTCTTGTCCCCGCCAAGCTATTGCTTGAATTAGCGCCACTATTACCAAATGGAACCATAGAGTTGAACACAAACAACAACAATTTAACAATAACGGGTGAAAAAATAAACACCACCCTTCGCACGGCCCCAACCGCCGAGTTTCCAACCATTCCCACTATTGAAAATTCAACAAACAAAATCACCATACAAACCACGCAATTAATAGAAGCCCTTAATAAAACAATTTTCGCTATTGGCCGCGTTGACAACAGACCTCAATTTGGAGGGGTTTTGTTTACTGTTAATGAGGGGAACAAACAACAACTGATCATAGCCGCCACCGACGGTTATCGCCTTTCTGAGCTCTCCGTTTCTATTAATAAACCAAACAAATCGTTTAAATTCATCATACCACTCACAACCGCCCAAGAAATACGGCGCATTCTCACCCAAGATGAAGAACAAACAAACGAAACAGTTGACTTAGAAGCGACCGAGAATCAAGTTAATTTAACAATCGGACCAACCCAAATAATATCTCGCTTGATTGACGGCGATTATCCGGACTATCAGCCCCTTTTCCCGGAAAAAACACTTACTCAATGTGAAGTTGGAAAAAACGAATTAACCAAGGCTGTTAAGGCCGCTTCATTATTTTCTCGTTCCGGTATTTTTGATGTTTCACTAACAGCCTCTCCTGATCATAATTTAGAAGTTTTTTCAGAAAACACCGGCATAGGAGCGCACCATAATGTTGTAGAAGCCAAGGTTAGCGGAGAAAAAATTACCATGACAATCAACGCTAAATACTTCTTAGAAGGACTAGCCGCCGTGCCGGGAGAAATAGTAAAAATTTTTATGACCGGCGCCGATCGCCCCATTTTACTAAAATCCAACAAAGAGAAAGAGGGGGAAATTAAATTTCGGCACCTTATCGTGTTAATAAAACAACTCTAGGCCTTAGGGAATATAGTTAAATAAACGCTCCTCGGTTTGGGTATTATCTATATCATCAAACACCTCAAGCTTAAGGGTGTGGAAACCCGTGGATACATTCTCCAAGGGGATTGAATAATTTTCTACGACACCAGTAGTTTCAGCAACGCGCGAACCATCAAGATAATAGCGAACACCATTTATGCCGCGTGGAGCCGAAGCAGCAATGTTAATTATCAAGGATTGTCCGCGCACAGTTTCTCCGGTAGTTGGAGTATTAATTATTAATTGAGGTCGGTTGGCTATGGTGTGAAGGTCGTCATTCTCTTGGGGCGCCATTTCTCCCACTTCAAGGCCTTTTTCTTTTGCCCAACGCGCCAGGGCAACCTCCCAATTTAAATAATTTAAGTCTTCTTCGGGGTGCTCTGGCGGCGGCCCAAGCGGATCGTCTCGCCGCACATAATAGAGGATTTCGTGTATCTGCTTATAAATTTTTTCTTCGCGATAGGTAGGCGGCGTTAACTCTGTAGCCCTTTTGCCAGAGGCTCGATCAATAATTATTTTTTCTTCCATTGAAACATCGCCGCGCAATACGGGCTTTTCCGGTACTACCGGCTCTGGCGTCGGGAATACTTCCTTGGGCGTATCTCCAAGAACACGTTTCATAAAAGCGTTCCAAATTGGAGCCGCCACCAACACTCCATCTGCCCCTCGGCTCATTGCCTTGTTGTCATTATTGCCCGCCCAAACACCGACGACAAGTGAGGGCGTGAAACCAATAGTCCAGCCATCGCGCCAGTCATTAGTGGTTCCGGTTTTGGCCGCCACCGGTCTTTCCCCCAGGGTGAGGGGGCTGTTCGCGCCAAAAACAAAAGATCGAGCGGCGTTGTCTGATAAAATACTGGTAATTTGACGAGCGACATTTTGTGGCAAAACAGACTGTTCGCTGCTTTCAAACGATTCAAGTATTTGTCCGCGCGCGTCTTCAATTCGCAATATCGCCGCGAGGGGATGATATATACCATCGCGGGCAAAGGCTTGATAAGCGGCGGTGTGTTCCAGTAATTTTACCTCGCCGCCGCCAAGCACCAGCGATAGCCCAAATCGGCTGCGGTCTCGGAATGAAGTGTAGCCCAATCGTTCTGCTAAATCTAAAACATTGCTAACCCCGGTCAAATAAAGAGTTTTTACTGCTGGGATGTTAAGAGAACCAGCCATGGCCTGACGCAGGGTTACTGGACCGTGTTCTTTGCCGTCATAGTTGTGCGGGGTGTAGTCTTTGGTATCGGTTTTGAACGTGGTCACAACGTCATAAAGGATTGTCTCGGGAGTATAGCCCTTCATAAATGCCGTCGCATAAACTATTGGTTTAAATGAAGAACCGGGTTGGCGCGGTTGCAGGGCGACATTGACGTTGCCATCATATTCTTCGGCAAAGTAGTCACGCGAGCCAACCATGGCGAGCACCTGACCATTTTTGGGATCAATTGCCACCAGAGCGGCGTTCTTGCCGCCATAAAGCTTTTCATTTTTGGCCGCGCCAGCAGCCACCTCTTCCTCGGCGATTTTTTGTTTATATAGGTCAAGCGTTGTTATAATTTTGAGCCCCCCTGTTTCAACCAATCTTTCTCCATAGCGGGCGCTTAAGAGTTCTTTAATATAGAAGACAAAATGAGGGGCGATAATTCCTTCTTTTAGGGGAATAAACTCAAGCTTCTCTTCTTTAGCTTTTTTAGCCTCTTCTTCAGAGAGATAGCCAAGGCTGACCATCTCCTTGATAATATATTGCTGGCGGGCAATGAGCTCGTCGCGGTGATTGCCGTAAGGAGAAAGATATGACGGCGCCTTGGGAAGGGCCGCCAGTGTCGCCGCCTCGGCGATACTCAAATTTTTGGCCGATTTTTTAAAATAATGATCGGCGGCGGCCTCAATTCCATAGGCCGTTGAGCCATAAGGGATGGCATTGAGGTACATTTCTAGGATTCTCTCTTTAGAGAAGCGCTGTTCAATGCGGTAAGCTAGAATCAACTCTTGAATTTTGCGGCGAAAACTTTTTTCGCCGCCAACTATTGTGTTTTTTACAAGTTGTTGAGTAATCGTGGAACCACCCTGTAGGCGGCCACCCTTAATAAGGTCAATAAACAACGCCCGGGCAATTCCCTTAATATCAAATCCACGATGCGAATAAAAATCACGGTCTTCTGCCACCAAAGAGGCGTTCTTAATGAACGGCGGCAGTTCGTCAAGCTTAACCGGAGTATTTTTTTGGTCGCCGGAAATTTCATAAAGAAGAGTTTGGCCGGTGCGATCATAAATTTTTGTGCTCTCTTGGGAGGTACGCCGGGAAAGATTAGACGGGTCGGGCAGATCACGTGAGTACCAGGCTACGACGGCGAGCCCGCTGGTAAATCCCAGAGTGGCGAGAGCCAGCCCAATAACGATTAACCGGCCAATCCATTTTTTTTTAGGTCGGCGCGGTTGAAGAGAAGAACGTCGTCCGGAAGAGTATGGTTTGTAAGCAATTTTTTTTAGACTTGGGTGGGGCATGCTATTTTATAGCATATAGAATTATGAATTGGGAATAATGAATAATGCCTAATTTACGCCTCCTAATTATATTCTACCATACATAAGCAAGAGGGGCTTGCCCCGCACCCTTCGACGTTAGGGTTCGAGCGTGGTTGTATAAATACAGAGAGATAGCGCCAAAGGCCAGAATACGTTAAGCCCAGCCATGCACGATGTTTTTGCGAACGGCCATATCTAGGAATGATTAGAGAAATTAGATATTGTTGGCAGCTGAACCTGATGTTCCTAAAACAACTGTGGTGAGCAACGTCAAAAGGTGCGGGGCTTGCCAAGAAGACTCATCTTGCTTATACTGTGGGAACTATGAAAGCAATTTTAGCACAGCCAATAACTAAATCAGCCGCTTCGGACTTTCAGCGCCTGCTTGAAGATAAGCAGTTTTTGACCCTCCCTAAGGTTGGGGATATAGTCAAGGGACGCGCCTTAAGCGTTTCTAAGACAGAGGTGCATTTGGATATCGGGGGGTATGCTTCTGGCGTGGTTAGGGGACGCGAGCTTTATAACGAGTCCGCTGAGTATGGCGATCTGAAGATTGGCGATGAGACAGAAGCCACTGTTATAGAGTTAGAAAACGAGCTGGGAGAGCTTGAGCTGTCTTTTAGGTTCGCCGGTCAGCGCAAGTCGTGGGATAACATCAATACTTTAAAGGACGATAGTTCTATGGTGGAGGTAGAGGTTGTTGAAGCAAATAAAGGAGGGCTACTCGTGCGCATGGGTCACGTCGTTGGATTTTTACCGGTATCGCAACTGCTCCCCGAACATTATCCCCGGGTGCCAGGCGGCGATAAAACAAAAATTCAAGACCAGCTAAAAGCCTATATTGGGCAGCATTTAAAAGTTAAGGTATTAGATGTTAGTCCTGATGACGATAAGTTAATTTTTTCGGAAAAGAAAATTGTTGAAGACGAACAACTATCCCGTATTTCTTCTCATGGTGTTGGAGAGGTTCATGAAGGGCCGATTACCGCCATCACTGACTTCGGCGCCTTTATGGAGTTTAACGAAGGATTAACTGGCCTTATTCATATTTCAGAACTGGCCTGGCAGCGTGTTGATCACCCAACGGATGTCGTTAAGATTGGCGACATAGTCAAAGCCGAGATAATTAATATTAATGGTTCAAAAGTTTTTCTTTCGCGTAAGCGCCTAGTACTCGATCCCTGGAAGATGGTTGAAGAAAAATATCACATTGGAGATGTAGTAAAAGGGCGAGTGTTGAAAATTAACCCTTTTGGTCTTTTTGTGGAGCTTGATTCAGACATTCACGGCCTTGCTCATATCTCAGAGCTTGAAGCGGCCGACATCACTGGCGGCATCAAGGTTGGAGACATTGCTGAGTTTAAGATTATTTCGTTAAAACCAAATGAGCACCGACTCGGTCTTTCCTTGAAAGCATTAAAGGGCAATGTCTCGGCTCCAGACCCCCAGGCATCCATCTCATCGCCAGACAGCGCTGAGGTAATTGCTGTTCCAATTAAAGAGGAAACTTCGTTGCTTGCGCCAGAAACATCCGATCAATCCAAGGACGCCACGCAATAAATCCCGCACTTTCACCACGGGGTATTCTGGAAGGTGTTGGATAAATAACCCGAAGGGAAATACCCCAAAGCCATCCGCCAGGGATGGATAACTTGGGGTTTACGGCAAGCCTCCCACGGGGTATAATACCTTCACATTATGGTCAATTTTCTAAGAAAATTTTTGTTAATTATTCTGGTTTTTTTCGTGCTAATTGGATTGTTTAGCACTTATTCAACTACCCGTTCAACAATTAAAACAGTCGGATTAGATTCATTGGTGGCGGATATTGAACAAGGAAAAATCGATAAAATAGTGGTGAACAATAACACTACGGTGAACGTTACACTGAAAGACGGCACAAAGGAAGTGGTGACCAAAGAAGCAACCGATTCATTGCCAACACTTTTGAAAAATTACGGTCTCTCTCCGGAAATAATTAAACAGCTTCCGATTGAGGTGGCCAGCGAGAGCGGTTGGGCTTTTTGGCTCTCAGCGATTCTACCCTTTCTGCTGCCGCTTTTGGCTTTTGGCCTTTTGATTTATTTTATGATGCGGCAGGTGCAGGGGATGAACAACAGAGCTCTTACTTTTGGTCAAAGCGGAGCACGCGAATATCCAAGCCAGCGCAAAGATCAGGTTAATTTTTCTTCCGTGGCCGGTGCCAAGGAAGCCAAGTCCGAGCTTATGGAAGTGGTGGAGTTTTTAAAAACTCCTGACAAGTTTCGGGCTGTGGGCGCCAAAATCCCAAAGGGCGTGTTGCTTTTGGGCGCGCCAGGAACGGGCAAAACATTAATGGCGCGAGCTGTCGCCGGCGAGGCGGGAGTTCCATTTTTTCATATTTCCGGCTCGGAATTTGTGGAAATGTTTGTTGGGGTTGGAGCTTCCCGCGTTAGAGACCTTTTTCGCCGTGCCAAGAAAACAGCTCCTTGTATAGTTTTTATTGATGAGATTGACGCCGTTGGGCGACAGCGCGGCGCCGGGCTCGGAGGGTCGCACGACGAGCGCGAGCAGACCCTCAATCAGATATTAGTTGAGATGGACGGCTTTGAACCGAATACCAATGTTATTGTGGTGGCCGCCACCAATCGCCCGGATGTTCTTGACCCAGCGTTACTGCGTCCGGGACGCTTTGATCGTCGGGTGACCATTGATTTACCTGATATTAATGATCGCGAAGCAATTTTGAAGATTCATGCCACGGATAAGCCCATGGCCAAAAATGTTTCTTTGCGTAGCGTGGCCGAGCGTACGCCCGGTTTTTCTGGGGCGGATCTTGCTAATATAATTAATGAGGCAGCGATTTTGACGGTGCGGCGGAATAAGGGTAATATTGAGCAACAGGAGCTTTTTGAAAGTGTAGAAAAAGTGATGCTGGGGCCAGAGCGGCGCAGTCATATCTTGAGCGAAAAAGAAAAACGCATCACCGCCTATCATGAAGCCGGGCACGCGTTGGTGGCTCATTCCTTGCCACACTCCGATCCGGTTCACAAGGTTTCAATAATCTCGCGCGGTCAGGCCGCCGGTTATACTCTGAAACTGCCGGAGCAGGACAAACATTTTCATTCACGCTCCGAGTTTGTTGACGATTTGGCAGTAATGCTTGGTGGTTATGCTACAGAGAAAGAGATTTTTGGGGAAGTGACGACCGGTGCGGCAAACGATTTGAAGCAGGCGACGCGCTTGGCCCGCCGGTTGGTTACCGAATACGGTATGAGCTCACTTGGCCCGCGCACTTTTGGAGAAAAAGAAGAAATGATATTTTTAGGCAGGGAGATTACAGAACAGCGCGACTATAGTGAGAGCGTGGCGGCGATTATAGATAAAGAGGTTAATTCATTTCTTAGGCGGGCGCAGATTACCGCCAAAAAGATTATCACCGGGAAGAAAGAGCAGCTGGAAAAGATCGCTGAACAATTATTAAAAAAAGAAACTTTAGAGCGGGAGGAGTTTGAAGCGCTCCTTTCCGCTACATAATTCTCTCCCGCTTGGCGGGGGAGTAAGGAGGACCATATGAACAAGCCGTTATACCGAATAATTCTAATCTCCGCCTGGAGGACAACCTGGAACCATAAGCGTTTATGGTTTTGGGGACTTTTCGTTGGGCTTCTGGGTAATGCCGGCGAATATCAATTTTTAGTAACCGCTCTTGATCGCGCGGTTTTGGGCGAAGTAGTGTCGGGGACAGCAAAAGGTTTTTGGGGCGGGCCACCATTAAGTAGCCAGACAATTGCTGGTTTGGTTAATGCCTTTTCCATTAATGCTTTTACTACTTTTATTCTTTTGCTCATTGGCTTAGCCATTATTGCCATCGCTGCCTTCTTTTTGTGGTTAATAATGGTTTCCATTATTGCTCTTGTTAAGGGGGGAGCGGCGATTGCCGACGGCGAGAATATGCCAAGTTTGGCCGATGGCGTAGCTGAAGGCAAAAAATATTTTTCACCAGTTCTTGTCCTTTACGTTTTTGGTCGTCTGATATTGTGGTTGTTGTTTACCGCGCTTGTGCTTTTTGGGGCTCTGGCGACTAAAGATTTATTGGTCGGTCTGCCGCTGTTTTTGGTAGCCTTCATTATTATCTTGCCAGCGCTTTTCGTTGTGTCGTTTACTATGCGTTATGCCATTATGTATGTAGTTTTAAAAAAGCGTTCGCTCCTGGATGCGCTTGATCAAGCGATTGCCCTAGTGCGCGACAACTGGCTTATCACAATTGAGCTGGCTTTCTTTCTTTTTGTCATCAACCTTATTGTTGGTGCGGCGCTGGCCGCTCTCGTGGCCGGTTTCGTTTTCCCCATCCATCTGGCCGCTTTGACTATGGGCCAGCTGGGCCTCATTGGCTGGGCTATTTCTTTAGAATTTTTAGCAGCCACATTCTTTTTGATTATTCTTTTTAGTATCGGTTCATCACTGGGGGCGTTTCAGTGGTTAGCCTGGACATTGCTTTTCCGCCGCTTGCACGAACGCGGGCCAGTTAGCAAAATTGTACGTCTGCTTGGTCGCTGGGTGAGCAATCGTTCAGTGCGCGCTGCTGGAGTTTAACCCCCACCACTAACCGGGCACGACAATAGCGCATTCAGATTGATAATATGATTAAGCAGAAAATAAGTGAAAAACATTTGCCGTTGAATGAGTTGGTGATTGAGCGGAATATGTGCCCGATTAGTGTGGGGGTATGTCATTAGCCCTGGGGAGCAGCAACGGGAGGATTCCTCACATTGCTTCAGACGAGGCGCAAGAAAAACTTAAAGATAAAATAAAAGCCATCGGACTTAAAGATAAAGAGCGCGAAGTTGAAGCGCAGGCTTCGCTTTCGGGTTTGCCCTACATAAATTTGCAGGGCTTTCCTATCAACACTGACAGCATTTCCCTTATTCCTGAAGCAGTGGCCGAGCGCTTAAAGATTATTTGTTTTTGGCTCGCCATTAGTGACTTGCGTGTCGGCGCCGTGGAGCCGAGTATCAACGAAGTTAAGTCTTATATTAAGACTCTTGGGGCAGAGCATTTTACCGAGCCAGCCGTTTATTTAATTTCTGAAGAAAGTTTTAGAATAGCCAAAGAGGTCTATAAGCGGGTCCCTAAACTAAAAAAATCTCCAACTGGCGTCAGTGTTACCGAGGAAGACCTCAATCGTTACGGTGAAGGCATCAATACCCTAAAGGACCTTGAAGATAGTTTAAAAAATCTTACAACCACTTCGGCCGTCACAACCATGATTGCCGGTGGTTTAAAAACCAGGGCTTCGGATATTCATCTTGAGGCCGAAGAGGGCGGCGTGAAATTGCGTTATCGCATTGATGGCGTGCTTTATGCTATTGCCACTCTGCCAGTTAATATCGCGGTCAAGGCCATTTCTCGCTTAAAACTTTTGGCTGGTTTAAAAATTAATGTTTCTGATCGGCCGCAAGACGGACGCTTTACCATCAATCTTACTAAAGACAAGGTTGATGTTCGTGTTTCTGCCTTGCCCACAGCTCACGGCGAGAGTATCGTCATGCGGCTTTTGCGCTGGTCAGCCGGCGGCGTAGATTTTGAAAAGTTGGGGTTAGTGGGAACGGCTCGAGAGCATCTGGTTAAAGAAATGACTAAGCCCAACGGCATGATTATTTCAACCGGCCCGACCGGTTCAGGGAAAACCACCACCCTTTATGCCGTTATCAACAAACTAAACAACGCCGAGCGTAAAATTATAACGATTGAAGACCCGATTGAGTACAAATTGGCTGGCGTGAACCAGAGCCAGGTGGACGTTGGCCACGATTATACATTTGCCAACGGGCTTCGTTCAATCCTGCGCCAAGATCCGAACATTGTAATGGTTGGCGAAATTCGCGATCCAGAAACCGCCGAGATCTCGGTGCAAGCGGCTTTAACTGGCCACCTCGTGCTCTCAACTTTGCACACCAATGACGCGGCCGGCGCTATTCCCCGCTTTTTGAGCTTGGGGGCAAAAGCTGAACTTTTGCCCTCGGCCCTGAACGCCATTATTGGTCAGCGCCTTGTGCGTCGTTTGTGCGATGTTTGCAAAAAATCAGTCACGCCCAGCGGGGCGACAATTAAAATTGTTGACAAAGCGCTTGCCTCACTGCCGCCCGAAGAAGCTAAGCGCCTTCCTGCCGCTAAACAATTTTTCACTAGCCCAGGATGCGACAAGTGTCAAGGTCTTGGCTACAAGGGGCAAATCGGGATTTTTGAAATTTTATTAATGACCAAAGCATTGAAGCTGGCCATTGCCGAAGAAGGAATTTCTGACACGCGCATTGCCGAGATTGCCGAGAAAGACGGAATGGTGACAATGATGCAGGATGGAATTTTGAAAGCACTTACCGGCATTACCAGCTTGGAAGAGGTGTTTAGGGTAACAAAAGAATAATTTTTGCCCGTTTCGCGACTTCGTCGCAATGAGGTTATTGGCTACTTTTTTAGAAAAAGTAGCACCAAAACATCTCGCTCCGGACACCGAGCGGGCAGCTTGGTCTCGCTCGGACGCTGGCCGTAAACTCGCCCAGCTTCGTGGGCTCGGACAATACGGCCAGTATATGTCGTCCGAGCTCAACCAAGACTGCTTACCGCTCGGGTCCTAAGGCTCGGATATGGAAATTATAAATAAAGAAGAGGGCCGACCCATTTGGGTTGACCCTCATAGCTCTTGCCTCGGCAGTTTGCCGTCACTGTTCTGTAACGGCCCTCGTCACCTCAATGACCCCGTCCTTCAAGATAACGGAGAATCGTTCGTGTGGCATGCGTAGCTTGTTCAGCTCTTTCTTTACCATAGAAACAGCTGTTTTCACCGCTTCACAGTCGGCCAGCCCATGGTAAAGCTGGACAGCCGGAACGCCGCATCGAAGGAAGTTCACCATTGGTGCCAATATGTCTGAAAAGGATTGATCGAAGTGGAGGTCCAGCACTGGCACCTCTCCTGCTGGTACTGTGGTGACACTGTCCCCTTGTGAAATGAGTACAACTGACGGCCGCTGTTTTTGCATTTTTCCTCCTCGTTGTGTGTTTTTCCGGCATCGCCGGATTGTTTTAGCCCAAGCTTCCCTTAATGATGACTGGGTTAAAGACCTGGATTTCTCCGGTGCCGTGGCATTTCCAGCACTTCCGGTAGAATACAGTATCGGGCTTGCCCCAGATGGTCTTTGTGCCGAGACAGTGGGGGCACAATTGCCGTTGGCGTGGATCCTTGAATCTTCCACTGCCACCGCAAGCTCGGCAAGAAACTTCTCGTCTGGATCTTGCCTGAACAAAGCGACCCGTCCCCTCACAGTAGCGGCAGGCATAGGCCCTGGGGATAGTGCCCCGTTTGTCACACTTTTCGCAGACAGTGAAAGCGTTGCCAAAATCCTTGGTGTAGCCCGCGCGCCCGCAGTCTGGGCAGTCCCTTCCGTTAGTGGTCGGGCCAAGGCCGAGGCCAAGTTCTGTCAGAGGAAGGCCTTCAACAGTGGTGGCGAACTTTTTTGTGCCACTGCCGTTTTCTGCGAATACCCCACTCATTGTCTCCTTGAGACTAACGAGGAAGTCATAGGCCTCTTTCATCGTCACGAACGCGGCCTTGGTGTCTCCTCCGCTCGTATCAGTGTGCAGCTGCTTGGCCTTTTTTCGAAAAGCTGTCTTGAGATCTTGGAGGGAGCATGGAAGGCCAAGACTGAAAAACTGTTGAGCAAGTGCTGTCGCCTTCTCAAGTCCATTGGCAATCATTAGGGATTACCTCCTTTTGTTTTTGGTCGCTGAGTTGCGACTAACCACAATAGCACTTATTCAGAAAAAGTCAATGCCGTGGCGGTTAGATGCGCGTATCAGCGCCATCCTTCCATGTTTTGCATATTTGAATTTCAGCCAGATGGTTTTTGGGGGGAATATTTTTTTTATTTTTTCCGCCCATTCAATGACCGTGATGACGTTGGGCTTGCCTAAATAATCGTGTAAGCCAAGGGTATTCAGCTCCTTGGTGTCTTTCAGGCGATAGCAATCAACATGACAAAGTAGTTTTGCGTTATGCGTTATGCGTTTTGAGTTTATTTTGAATACTTGCAGAACGATAAATGAGGGACTGCGGACGGCCTGTTTTACTCCAAGCGCTTTGGCTAAAAATTGCACAAACGTCGTCTTGCCACTACCCAGAGGGCCAGAGAGAGCCAGCACCTCGCCCCCCTTCAGCTTCTTGGCCATCTGCCCGGCAAGTGTTTTTGTTGTATTTATATTCGGTAAATAAATTTTTTTCATGATTTTTGAATTAGGAATGCTGAATAACGAATTTGCATAGAAAATTTCTAAATGTTTCTGGCTCATTCTTGATTCATTATTCATAATTCTTATTTCAATTGAAGCTGCGGATCAACCCTGACTTTCTCCCATGGCGTTGTGTGGCCATTGAGAAACCGCACCGCTCCAGCCGCCGCAATCATAGCCGCGTTGTCTGTTGTGTAGGCGAGCTCGGGCACGAGCAGATTAATTTTTGGGAATTGCTGGGCCAGGGTCGCATGAAGCTCATAGCGGAGAGCCAAATTGGCGGCCACGCCGCCAGCCAGCGCCATTGTTTGGGGGCGATACTTTTCCGCGGCGTGCAGAGTTTTACCCACCAGCGTTTCCACAACCGCCGCTTGAAAGCTCGCCGCCACATCAGCCACAGTTTTAGCTTTCAATTCAGTCATCCTTACATTCTCAAGTTTGTCAGGATGATGTTTTTGGAGATAAATAGCTACGGCGGTTTTCAGGCCGGCAAAGCTGAAATCCAAATTGTTTTGCTCCAGCATCGGGCGAGGAAAAGCAATGGCTGTCGGATTGCCGCGGCTGGCGAGCATGGCCAAGGCCGGGCCGCCGGGATAGGGCAGGCCCAAAAGCTTCGCGGTTTTGTCAAAGGCCTCGCCCGCCGCGTCGTCGCGTGTGCTCCCCAACAATTTGTATGATAAATGTTTTTTCATGAGCACCAACTCGGTGTGCCCACCCGAAACAATAAGCACCAGAAGAGGAAAAGAAAAATTTCGGATTTCGCCTGCCCGCCGGCGAGGCAAGGATTTCGCCTGCCCGTCGAAGCCTCGGCGCAGGCGGGGATTTCGGATTTGCGAATTTGCGCATAGTAAATTCGCATATACGTGCCCCTCCAGATGATTCACTGGCACCAGTGGTTTTTGCCAGGCGTAGCTCATAGTTCGCGCAACTTCAACGCCAACCAGAAGCGAGGTAACAAGACCCGGCCCGTTTGTCACGGCGATGGCGTCAACCATTTTTTGTAATTTTTTCTTGCCATATTCATCGCCGAGCGACTTTAGAATTAGCGGCAGGCGCACGGCGTGCTCACGCGCCGCCACTTCCGGCACCACTCCGCCATATTTGCGGTGAGAGGGAATTTGTGAATAGACGATATTTTTTAAAATCCCAAAACGATAATTATCTTTATTCTTTTCTGCGCGCACCAGCGCCGCCGCGGTTTCATCGCACGATGTTTCTAGACCAAGAATAGTTATAGTTTTTTTCATATCCGTAGTATACCACGTTAAAACTCTTGCCTAGCAAGATGTCACATCTATTGACGGTGTTGGGCGCTGGGTGTAAAAAGTGTGCTAAGGGAGGACGAAAGATGGCTGTTTCAAAATCCAAGGGACTTGTTGGTCGGTCGTTGGTCGTGATTATAGCGGTTACGGCGTGTTGGCTCATGCCCTACGCTGCTAGAGCGGATGCTCTTCCTTGTGGATGGAGCATAAAGTTGCTCTCTGGGCCAGCCTGCACAGCATCGAGTAATGAGAGCTTTCGGGCGAAGTGTGATTTCTTGGAAGTGTTGACCGAAGAACTTTGCCAGTCAGCTCTGCGGCAGATACCGCTCAATCTTGATGTTCACTTGCATTCCGGCGCTGACGGTAATTTTGTCAGAATCGTTGTTACCGCTGCCTGGCGGAGCGACGAGTTGCGTCGGAGAGTCGTGTGGTCGCGTCAACCAGCTAAGGAGGATTTCACAAAAGACGCGAAAGACTTGGTGCAGCAGATTGTGGAGTGGTTGAAGTTGAACCAGTGTCCAGCAAAGCCGCCGCCGTTCTTGGACGCCTAGTCGTGTCAGTGGGGCGTGCGGTGTCAGACTTCAGACAAAAGGGGGAGACGATGAAACGACGGGTAGTGGTCCTGTGGGCTTTGTGTTTTTGTCTTGAGCTTGGTGACGGCGCGCGGTGTGCTGCGAGGGCAGCATATCGTGGGCCAGAACCTAAGATCGTTCCCCGCAACAACATCCCGGCTGAAATACAAACGTGGCTTTGTATTGAGGGATTTGACACAAAGCCATTCTGCGGGGAATCAACAAAAATACGTCGGCACTGCGTTTTTGTCCAAGGATTTATCGGAGCGCTTTGCGAGAGCGCCCCTCGTGCCGATGTTGATGTTGCCCTGAAAGTGTTAGAAGACGACATTACGGTTGAGGGGGTGGAAGTGCACTATGCTTTTCCGGGGCACGCTGATGGTGATCTCGTCAGGGTGCGGTGGTCATACCTAGCATCAGATCTTGAAGTACAGCAGCTGGGCAAAGATTTAACCCAAGCGCTCGTGGAAACAATGCGCGAGTTGCGGTGCTTACAGCCATGAGAATTTGTGGGGCAGGCTTGCGGTGGCGGCCTGCTCCACTATTAATTTGCCGCTCTTTTCTTTTTTTGATACGCTACGGTTGTTCGTGCTTGTAAATTTATGGCGCCATCGTCTAGTCTGGCCCAGGACACCACGCTTTCAATGTGGGAACACGGGTTCGAATCCCGTTGGCGCTATTTTCTGGAAACAACCCTACGTTGTTGACAACAAAACCTTTGGGGCTATGACAAGGCCGTCTCTCTGTGAGGCGGTTTTGCTTTTGGTAAATAAGTTTGAAAACAAAGAGCGCACCCGTGAACGGCGAAAGCGAGCGTGCTCTCTGCCGCGGGTGCGCTGGCCCCTACTGGTGAGGTTTGTGTGGTCAGTAGAGCAAGTTAACCGTGGCTACCACGAGCAAGACGAGAGGGATGAAGAGTGTGAAGCGAAGCGCGCTGACCACACGACCCCCCTCCATTCCCGCTGGTGGTGGAAGAAACCTCATTCCTTGACCGATGGTCATCATAATTCAACTCCTCCTTTTCTGTCTGCGTGTTTGGTTTTGTTGGAAACTGTGAAGCGTCTACCCTCTGCGCCAACTCATGTTGGACAGCAGCCCCACCGTCGCTGGCAGAGTAAAGAGAGCCATGAGCGCCACGACGGCAGCGACGCTGATGTCACCCTGCTTGCAGACCACGGTACTTGCACACAGCGCATACCAATGAACGATTCCCATTAGCTTCCTCCTTTCGTATCGTGGTGGCATCTTAGCAGAAAGTCTCTATATAGTCAATCCTATAGTCCTACTCCCCTGCGGTAGTCTCTCGCCTTAGCTTGATACCGTTATTTCCTCAGCAAAAACACCCTGCTTCACCTCCTCCCCAAACCTTCGCAGCCAACTATATCGTCACCCACTGGGGGTACCCCTCTCCCTGAACACCATTAGCTGCCGCAATACTTCAATAACGGGGTTTGTGTTTTGTCCTTGTGGGGGACTGTCGTCGCAGAAAATCACACATGTGTTGTTGTTACTGTTACAACATGCTAGGATATTGGTATATGCAATATACGGCAATTTATCAAAAACATGGCAGCTGGTACCTGGGATGGGTGGAAGAGAT